>OLNQ01004635.1_pt1 | contig 10164 bp, 10 predicted proteins | sample 1672821 | NCBI WGS metagenome assembly OLNQ01 (sample SAMEA3136727, study PRJEB25190) | human gut metagenome | biome: human gut; feature: human-associated habitat; material: faeces | place: Austria | collected 2013
GAGTTACCTTAGAAATGTCGAGAAAGGGCTTATTGAAGTTGCACCGTTAGCGTATATGAGAGGAAGAACGCTTGACAATTCTTTTATTATCCTTGATGAAGCACAGAATACAACACCGGCACAGATGAAGATGTTCTTAACCCGTATTGGTTTTGGATCGAAAGCAATCATTACCGGTGACCTTTCCCAGAAGGACCTTCCGTTTGAGACAAGATCGGGACTGGAAGTAGCTTTGACCGTTATCAAAAATATCGAAGAAATCAGTGTCTGCCATCTGACAAGTCTTGATGTTGTAAGACATCCGCTGGTACAGAAGATCGTAAATGCATATGAGGTTTACGAGGAGAAGCAGAACAGGCAGAAAAAACAGCGTTCGGAGCAGGAAAATCGTAACCAAAACGATGGCAGACGATACGGAGAGAACCGAAATAATAAAAGAAAAAGGTAAGAAATACAATGTCATTAAATGTAGAAAATGAATATGGAGAAATCCAGATCCCTGATTATGAACATGTGATCGAAACAGTGATCGGACAGGCTCTGGATTTTATAAAGTGTCCTTATGAATGTGAGGTTAATGTTACAATTGTTGACAATAATACTATTCACGAAATAAACAGGGAACAAAGAAAAATTGACAGACCTACAGATGTTTTGTCATTCCCAATGTTAGATTATGAAGTTGCCGGAGATTTCTCTATGGCAGAGGATGACATAAGTAACTTTAATCCTGATTCGGGAGAACTTATTTTAGGAGATATTGTGATTTCCTATGACAAAGTTATTGAACAGGCAGCTGAATATAATCATTCAAGAAAGAGAGAATTAGCTTTTCTTGTGGCACATAGTATGTTACATTTATTTGGATTTGATCATATGGTTGATGATGAAAGAATCGAAATGGAAGAAAAGCAGAACATTATTTTAAATAATCTGGGGATTACAAGAGAAAACTAGCATGGAAACTTACAAGAAAAAATGCAAAAGAAAGAAAAAAAGGGAGATTAGAAAATGGAAAAAAACAAGAAAATCATTGCCGGCATTGCAGGTGCAGTAGCTCTTATCGCTATTGTAGCAGTATGTATTTTTGCTTTTGGCAGTGGTAAAGAGAAAAAGATAACAGAAAACAAAGAAACAACAACAGTTGCTGAAACAACTACAGTACCTGAAACTACAGCACAGCCTAAAGGTATCAGTATGCTTACAGGAGAGCATATAAGTGAAAAGCTTGCTGAAAAAAGACCTGTTGCAGTTATGTACAATAATATTATTAATGCCATTCCACATTCAGGTATTGATAATGCAGGGATTGTATATGAAGCACCTGTTGAGGGAAGCATAACAAGACTTATGGCTCTTTTTGAGAATTATGGTAAGCTTAAAAAGATTGGCTCAGTTAGAAGCTGCAGACTTTATTATTGCTATTTCGCTTTGGAATGGGATGCAATTTATTGCCATTTCGGACAGTCAAAATATGCTTTAGATTTCTTGAAAAGTGACGCAATTGACAACGTAGGCTCATTTAATGCTGAAAGCGGTTATTACAGAACATCGGACAGAGTTGCTCCACATAACTGTTTTACCAGTGCGAAGGGAATTGACAGTTCAATTAAGAAACTTGGTTACAGAAGAAAATATAAGAATGGATACAAATCACACTTTAGTTTTGCTACTGACAATGAAAAGATTTCTCTTCAGTCAACAAAGCAGGCAAACAAAGTTAAACTTGGATATCCTGTAAATAAACCTTGGTTTGAGTATAATCAGAAAGACGGACAGTATTACAGATTCCAGTATGGAAAAAAACATATTGATGACCAGAACAATAAACAGCTTCACTGCTCAAACATTATAATTCAGTTTGTTAATGCTACTTTATATCCTGATGGAAAAAGCCTTAATATGACTTTAACAGGAAGTGGAAACGGCTGGTTTATTACAAATGGAAAAGCTGAAAAAATCACTTGGAAGAAAGACCAGAAAAAGGGCAGAACAACATACTTAGATAAGTCAGGTAAGGAAATAGTTTTAAATCAGGGAAAAACATGGATTTGTATGGTTCAGAATGAATATTCAAATGATGTAAAAATTTCTAAATAATTATTTGAGTTGTTATCAAAAGGCTATCCGAATTGTTATTTCAAAAGTTATTGTGTTAAATACAAATTGGATCTTGAAAAATATTTAGAGGTATGTTAAATGGATAACAGAAAATTGATTGATAAGGCCTTAGAGGCAATGAATTACGCATATGCTCCATATAGTAAATTTAAAGTTGGAGCGGCACTTATTACAGATGGAGTTGTTTATACCGGTTGCAATATTGAAAATAGTTCTTTTGGAGCTACAATTTGTGCAGAAAGATGTGCAATTTCAAAAGCTGTAAGTGAAGGCCATAAAAATATTCAAAAAATAGCCATTGTAAGTTCATCAGGAGATTTCACTCCACCTTGTGGTATTTGCCGTCAGGTTATGGAAGAATTTATGGCTGATGGAACAGTTGTCCTTAGTAATGGCAAAGAAATTAAAGAATATACAGTAAGAGAGCTTCTTCCGGCGGGATTTTCTGCGGAGGATATGAAAGGGTAATAAAATGGGACGAAAATCAAAAAACAGTTTTGTAATTCAGGGAAGTATACTGGCTTTTGCAGGAATATTAGTAAGAATTATAGGCTTAATTTATAGAATACCGTTAACAAGAATTTTAGGAGATGAAGGTAACGGATATTATTCTACAGCATATGACATTTACAATGTTTTAATTTTGCTGTCATCTCAGAGTATGCCTTTGGCAGTATCAAAAATAGTATCAGAAAAGTTAGAGCGAAGACAGTATAAGAACGCTTATAAAATTTTTAAGGGGGCATTGTTTTACGGCGCAGTTTTAGGTGTTTCATTTGGTCTGTTTGCCTTCCTTGGAGCCGACTGGCTTGCAACTTCAGTTTATAAGAGCCAGCCTGCGGCAGTTGCACTTAAAGTTTTGGCACCTACACTTACTGTTGCCTGCATTCTTGGTGTAATGCGTGGATATTTCCAGGGAATGGGAAATATGATTCCAACAGCAATATCACAGGTTTTTGAGCAGATTGTCAATGCGGTTGTCAGCGTAATTGCAGCATATGAACTTACGGTTTACGGTATATCAATTAGCAAAATGTCAAAACTTGGTGAGTCGGCAGGTCCTGCATATGGAGCAGCAGGTGGTACATTAGGTACTTTAACAGGTGCCATTGCGGCATTAATAGTTGTAGTTATTGTATTTTGGAACTCATATGGAAATATAAAGAAACCTGTAAGAAAAGACAAAACAAAGGTAGAGGACAGTTACGCAACAATAACAAAAGTTATTATATTTACAATTACACCTGTATTAATAAGCAGTACAATTTATAACATCAGCAATCTTCTTGACAATCCTATATACGGAAATATTGTCACGGGAATTTTTGATGTTTCATCAAAAACAAGAGCTGAATTATGGGGTGTATACAGTGCTAAATATAGGGTGCTTACAACAATGCCTATAGCAATTGCTTCATCATTATCTACAGCAATTGTTCCTGCAATGGTAAGATCTTATATAGCAAAAGACAAACAGGGAATGGAGAACAAAGTTTCACTGGCATTAAAGTTTTCAATGCTTATAGCTTTCCCTTGTGGTATGGGATTATCAGTTTTAGGTGGACCGATTAACCAGTTATTATTTGGAGATGGAAGCAAGAGAACGGCAACAATTATGATTTTTAGTTTACTTACAGTAGTTGTTTTCTCACTTTCAACTATAAGTAATGCTATTTTACAGGGAATAGACAAGCTTAACATACCGATTAAAAATTCAGCAATATCACTTGTGCTTCATTTGATAATATTGCCTGTTTTATTAATTGTGTTTAGATTGGATATTTACGCAGTTGTTATTGGGGATATTACTTTTGGTCTTACAGTTTCAATATTAAATGCTTTTTCAATTAAGAAACATATGGGTTACAGCCATGATTTAAGGGAAACATTCCTGAGACCTTTTATTTGTTCAGCAGCAATGGGTATTATATGTTATCTTGCATATTGGTTAACTTCAAAAATTATACCAATTAATGCATTATGTACATTATTTGCCATTATGGTAGCTGTTATTGTATATGCTGTAGTTCTTATTATTTCGGGAACAGTTACAGAAAATGAACTTATGAGTGTTCCAAAGGGAACAATGTTAATCAGACTTTTGAAAAAAGTTCATTTATTATAGTATAAAATTACAGAATATGTAAAAAATATATGCAAGGAGTTGAAAAAATGAGTAAACGTGCATATATTTTTTATTTACTGGTATTAATTATAGGTTTTGGAATTGCTTATGTATCAGGAATTAGATTTGGAACAAACAATAATGTAAATAAATACACCGAAAATAAGTCTATTAATACTAATTCATTAACAGATGAAAATTCTGAAGTAGAAGGTTATTGGATTATAGCTGTAGACAATAAATTAAATGTTTACAAAAAAGACAAGAAAACAATCATGGCTGAAACAGATATAGATATTTCAGACTTTTCCTTAAAGGAAAAAAACATGTTACAAAACGGAGTTTATTACGAAAACGCAGAGGAGTTGTTTAAGTATCTTGAGTCAAATACCAGCTGATACTACAATGCCTAACATATAAAGTTTGAAAATGAATATATAAAGATAACAATAAAAAATAAGGATGAAATATGGATGTAATAATAATAGGTGCCGGTGCTTCTGGACTTATGGCTGCGATTACTGCTGCAAATCAGGGAGCAAAGGTTACTGTAATAGAACATGAAAATAAGCCGGGCAAGAAGATTCTTGTTACAGGTAATGGAAAATGTAATATTACAAATACAAAAATGAATGAAGAGTGCTTTTATGGTAACAAAAATTTCATAAAAAATGTATTAGACAACTTTGGATATAAAGACACCATTGAATTTTTTATGTCACTGGGAATGAGAACTAAGGATAAGAACGGATATATTTATCCTGCAGGAGAACAGGCAGCAACAGTTCTTGAAATTTTAAGAATCACCGCTGAAAATCTTGGGGTGAAAATTAAAACAAATAATAATGTTAATTCTGTAAAATATAGGGATAGAAAGTTTTTGGTAGATATAGGAATTGAATTACAGTGTGATAAGCTTATTGTTGCCACTGGAGGAATGGCTGCTCCAAAAACAGGATCCACAGGATTAGGATATCCTTTGGCTGAACAGTTTGGTCATACAATTGTTGAAACAAAGCCTGCACTTACAGCTTTAATTACTGAAAAAGATTTACTTAATAAGGCGGCAGGTGTAAGAACAACAGCCAATATATGGTTTGAAAATAGTGCCAGGGAAAAAGGCGGAAATTCTAATGAGGCTAATAAATATTCTGAAACAGGGGAATTACAGATTACAGATTATGGCATATCCGGAATACCTGTTTTTAACATAAGCAGAATGGCCACTAAGGGGACATTAATACATATTGATTTTATTCCTGATTATTCAATAAATGACATTGTTGAATATTGGGCAAAAACATCTGATTACAATCCTAAAATTCAGTTAGGCACAGTAATGGATGGAATGTTAAATACAAAGATTACAGCAGTTATGCTTGAAAAAGCATGTATAAAATATAATTGTTTGCTTGGAGAGTTACATTTAGATGAAACCCTTAATTTGCTTAAATTGTTAAAGGATTATCAGATTGTTGTAAATAAGCCAAGAGATTTTAATTTTGCTCAGGTTACGGCTGGCGGAGTAAGCACGGAAGAGGTTAATAGTCTGACTATGGAATCAAAAAAACAGCCGGGATTATATTTTGCAGGAGAAATACTTGATGTAGATGGCATATGCGGAGGCTATAATTTACAGTTTGCCTGGGCAACAGGAGCTACTGCCGGAAGGAATTGTGTAGAATGAAATTTATAAAAGTATCAAATATTAAAATTAACGTGGACGAAAGCGTGGATAAAGCTTTTGAAAAAGCAATTAAGGAAGCAGGAATCAATAACAAAGACATTATTGAGCAAAAAATAGTTAAATATTCAATTGATGCAAGACATAAAGGTAGTATTAAAAAGTTATATACAATAGGTTTTAAAATAAAAAAATATAACAAGAATAGGAAAAATGTTGTTGTCCTTGACAGGGAACCTGAATATGAATTTGTGCCAACAGGAACAGAAAAACTAAAAAACAGACCTGTTATTGTAGGCTTTGGCCCTGCAGGAATGTTTTGCGGATATATGCTTGCAATGTATGGTTACAAGCCAATTATTGTTGAAAGAGGAAGTAAGGTTGACCAAAGACTTAAGAAAATAGAAGAATTCTGGTCTACAGGAAAACTTGATGAAAATTCAAATGTTCAGTTTGGAGAAGGCGGTGCAGGAACCTTTTCAGATGGCAAATTAAATACGGGAATAAAGGATAAAGAAAACAGAATAAATTTAGTTTTGAAAACTTTTGTGAAAAATGGAGCAAAAGAAAACATTCTCTATGATGCAAAACCACACGTAGGCACGGACATACTTTCAGTTGTTGTAAAAAATATGCGTAAATATATTGAAAGTAAAGGCGGGACATTTTATTTTGACACTGAAATGACTGATTTTACAACAGAAAATAATGTTCTAAAGGCTGTTAAACTTAGCAATGGGGAAGAAATAGAAACAAATATTTGTGTACTTGCCATAGGGCATAGTGCAAGAGATACCTTTGAAATGATTTTCAATAAAGGCATAAATATGGAACAGAAACCTTTTGCCATAGGTGTAAGAGTTGAACATCCTCAGGAAAAGATAAACAAAAGTCAGTACGGCTTTAATGATAACCGTTTAGGAGCTGCAAGCTACAAACTTACATATAAAACGGACAACGGACGTGGAGTTTACTCTTTCTGTATGTGCCCCGGAGGATTTGTTGTAAATGCAGCTTCTGAAAAGGAAACATGCGTAGTTAACGGAATGAGTTATAGTAAGCGTGACAGCAGAAATGCCAACAGTGCCATTGTAACAACTGTAACACCGCAGGATTATCCATCAAAACATCCTTTGGCAGGAGTGGAATTTCAAAGAAAATTAGAGAGAAAAGCTTTTGTTGAAGGAAATGGAAATATTCCAATTCAAAGACTGGAAGATTTTAGAAACAATAAAAAAACAGAGGCACTTGGAAAAATCACCCCTGAAATAAAAGGAAAATATTCTTTTGGTAATTTAAATAATGTATTGCCTGAATATGTTTGTAAATCCATAAGTGATGCAATGGAATATTTTGAAAGAAAGATAGAGGGCTTTAATGACAATGACACAATAATGTCAGCAGTTGAAAGCAGAACATCATCCCCTGTAAGAATAATAAGAGATGAAAATTACCAGTCAAATGTTAGGGGACTTATTCCTGCAGGCGAGGGCGCAGGATATGCGGGAGGAATAACATCTGCTGCAATAGACGGGATAAAAATATTTGAATTTATTGGCAAAAATTTTCACAAACCGGAAGATTTTTGTTAGGGCATAATAATGACTTTTTCGTGAAAATGTAGTATTATATAAAGATGTATTTTCCTTGTGTAAGGCAAGATATAAATGGAACGCATTAGAGAGAACTTAATTAAGGAGAGTTTAATGAATATACGTTTTTTGGCACAGTCTGAATATTTTAATGGAATCCACATAAAGGATGACATTATTTTAGAAAAAGAATATGAACAGGGACGTTTTACAAATCTTCCAAGAGTCAGATATTATCTGTATTATCTGGAAGAGAACGTAAGAAAGGAGGTTATGCCTCATTCTGAAAAGGTTGATGTATTTGAACTTACTGATTGTCAATATGAACCTGAATATCTTTATTTTACAGAAATAGATGATATGTTAGATGGCAGACAGACTTTCAATATTATTAAATATAATATTACGGATCATACTCATACAAAGATTATTTCACTTAAAGACAATATGGAACTGTATCCTGACCAGAAGCAGATTAAGATTTTTATTTTGGATGACTCTAATTTGATTATTCAGAGAGCAACATTAAAAGAATTTGAATCAGGATATAAGGAATTTTTCAATTATTCTCATCTGCTTTTTAATTTTGTAAAGAACAAGCAGATTCCAATTAGCGATGAAAATATTGCTCATAATGGTATTGATTATATGTTTCCGTTTAATGAAACAAGCTGTGTAATGAAAACGGGAAATTCTTTATTTAAACATAACAGACATGATAGAATTTCAAAGGATGAGGCACCTGTTGAGTCACTTTATGTTATAAATATTCAGCAGTTTATAAGTGACTTACAGCTTGAACAGCCGAACCTTGTTTTAAGTGCAATTGACCAGTCTTTTTATGATGCAACACTTATTCGTTCAAAAAAGATTGACAAATACTTAATATATTCAAAATATAATTATGATAAAAATGACGAAACAGTTATTTTTTACAATATTGAAACAAAGGAAAATTTTACTTGCATAAATAAGACAACTAAGGACCATTCCTTGCTGAAAAATGCGACGGTAATAGAGGGCATCCCATATATGATTACTGAAAATTCATCAGGAACCCAGTTCTTTAATCTTATTTCAAATGAAATTGATACAACTTATACTGATGAATATAAGATTCGATACATTAACGATACAACAATTGTATCCACATTTATCGAAAAAAGTTTGTTTGGCAAGGAGAAAGAGTATGTAACAATACATAAGTATCCGTCAAAGAGAGTTATTGTTCAGGAGAAGGGGCAATATATAGGAGCAATTTCTTCGAACAACCAGACAACGTATATTTTCTTAAAATAAATATAATGAAATGGAGAAAGCAATGGATAAGTTAAAGATAGCAAGAATAAATGAATTATACAAAAAATCTAAAACAGAAGGTTTAACAGAGACAGAAAAGGAAGAGCAGAAACAGCTTCGTAATGAATATAGAATGGCCGTTATTAATAATCTTAACGCATCACTTAATAATGTAAGTATTGAAAATGAAGATGGAACAATAACAGAATTAAAAACAAAAGTAATAACAAAAGAGATTAGAAATAATTAAAAGGACGCTAAAATGACAGATAAAAAGCAGCTTAGGAAAGAGCTTATTACAAAAAGAAAAAAAATGACTGATGAAGAATTTTCAAAGAAAAGTCTTCGTATATGTAACAGACTTTTAAATAATAGTCAGTATTTAAAAAGCAAAGTAATATATTGTTATTATAGTGTAAATAAAGAGGTTGATTTATTGCCTTTTATAAAGCAGGCTTTAGAAGATGAAAAGATTATAGCTTTTCCTAAAGTAAAAGGACAAAATATGGACTTTTTTGAAGTCAAATCTTTAGAAGAATTAGAACCGGGATATTTTAATATTCCGGAGCCACCAGAAACCACCCCGGCTCCAAAAGGAGACTTGATTATTGTACCGGGAGTGGCTTTTTCTAAGAAAGGGGAAAGACTTGGATATGGTGGCGGATTTTATGACCGTTTTTTGGATGAAGTCTGGACACATAAAAACAGCCTGACAGCGAAAGAACTTACTTCTTCCGGCTATCAGGTTGGAAAAGAAATTATAGGAACAACTGTAAATACGCTGCTTTTTGCTTATCTTGGAGGCTCTATTCTGTTATTTGCCTATGTTCAGACACAGCAATATAACCTGGAAATTATTCTCAATTCCAAATTTCTTTTTCAGGATGTTGCAATCATGCTGTCTGGGGCGATTGCCTGCCTTTTTACAGTACCGGTATCAATCAGATGTGTGATCCGCCAGATTCATCATGCTGCATCTAAAACAGATCACAGCTGATCGGATTTGTTTTCACAGTCTTTGCAGATTCCATGAAGCATATCTCCGCTGCACTGCAGATGGAATCCATGATCCCGGAACAGATGCGAAAAGAGAACATTAGAAGGATTGGAATTAATTCTGTTCTTTTTTTGTCCATACATTATCCTGTAAAATGGGTCGTATCTGGAGCAGTATCTTTTGATGTATTATCTATTATCAGCAGTATATAGTATCGCTTCTCGACTTACATTTCTTTTGTGATGCTGTATATAAAAGGACTAACTGTCTGTGGGGAGCAGTCATACTACATATAATCTATAATGCAGTAGGAGCAATGATTATAATTCAATGAAGTAATTTTTAT
>OLNQ01004638.1_pt1 | contig 10158 bp, 6 predicted proteins | sample 1672821 | NCBI WGS metagenome assembly OLNQ01 (sample SAMEA3136727, study PRJEB25190) | human gut metagenome | biome: human gut; feature: human-associated habitat; material: faeces | place: Austria | collected 2013
CAGCACAGTATCGCACCGTCAGGAGGCGTGCTGTCCAGCGCCAGCGCCGCGCCGTAACGGCCCGCCTTGGAAAGCGGGACGCGGTGCAGTGCCGGCCACGCCGCACACAGTGCCGCCACGCCAAGCCACACCCAAATCGGCAATGCCAGTGCAAACGCACCGTTCAGTGCCGTCAGCAAGCCCAAGGCCAGCAGTTCCGAAATCAGCAGATCCGCCGCCGTTTCCGCCATGGGGTGGGCAGCGGCCTTGGTGCGGGGCAGCAGCACACGGTCCACAAATACCAGCCCCGTAGCGGGGTCGGTGTCCTTGCGGCGGGTCAATCTGCGCAGCCGCTTTACGGCGGCCTGCCCAAAGTGCAGCAACTGCTGCGGCGCGTCGGCCCCCTCTGCCAAAACGCTGCTCGCAGGGTCAGCGCGGTAGGTTGCGCCCAACGGCTCGCGCACGGTCAACTCGCCAACGCGGGCGGTCAGTTTCCAGTGGATCAGCTTCGGTGAATCGCCTGCACGGTAGGGGCGCAGATCATAAACGCCGTCGGTCAAATCGCAGCCCGCCGCAGTCACTTTTTCGGCGCAGTTCTGCGGTTTTGTGCCTGCGCCGTCGTCCTCGCCCTCGGCGGGGGGCAGCACACACAGTTCTCTGCTTTGGGGCGGCACGGCGCAGTGTGCGGCAAACAGCCCCAACGGGTCGCGCACGGTGGCTTCCCGCACACGGAACCGCCACAGACCGCTTTTTGCTGCGCGCAGGGTCACGCGCAAATCGGCACACTGATGCGGGGCCAGCATCGCGCCGCAGGGCAGTTCAATGGCCGTTCCGCTTTCGGCGTCCACAGCCTGCAAAACGACACGCAGCTCCGGCACGGGCCGCCGCCTGTTGTTGTGCAGTTTCACCAGTACGGCAAAATCCTCGTCGGGGTGTACGGGGCGGGCAGGCAGTTGCAGCGTTACCGTCACATCCCTGCGCAGTGTGCGGACATACCACGCCAAAAAGCCGACCAGCAGCACCGCCAGTGACGCCAAAAAGACCGCAAACGACGTGCGGCTGACCGCTGCCGCGGCAAACAGCACGGCCAGCAGCAGCGCGCAGCCCACCTTACCTGCCATGGAACGGTTTCTCCGGGCGGGGGCGCGGCACGGTGTGCAGAACATCGTCAAGGATATTCTGCACTGTATCGCCGCCGGTGCGGGCCTGTTCGGTCAGGCGCAGACGGTGGCGGGCCGCATCGGCAAAAATCGCGGTAATATCCTGCGGGGCCACATAATTGCGCCCGCTCAGAAAAGCTGCCGCGCGCGCCATACCGGCCACTGCCAGCGACGCACGGGGCGAAAGCCCCAGCGCCAGGCGGCTGTCCTGCCGCGTCGCGCGGGAGAGCTCCACGATATACCGTCTGATTTCATCGCTCATATATACTTCGTCTACCTGCTGCTGCATAGCCAGCAGATCGTTTTTGTCCATCACCGACTGCACACGGTCCAGCAGGGCGCGGCGCGGCTGGCGGGACAAAATCTCCATTTCCGCCTCCGCATCGGGGTAGCCCATGACCACGCAGACCATAAAGCGGTCCAGCTGGGATTCCGGCAGCATCTGCGTACCCACCGAGCCGACGGGGTTTTCCGTTGCAAAAACGGTAAACGGCTGCGGCAGAACGCGCGTCACGCCGTCCACCGTGACGGCGCTTTCCTCCATGACTTCCAGCAAGGCGGACTGGGTGCGGGCGCTGGTACGGTTGATTTCATCGGCCAAAAACAGGTTGCACATCACCGCGCCGGGGTGGTACACAAATTTGCCAGTTTCCTTTTGGTACAGCGAGAACCCCACAATGTCGGACGGCAGAACGTCCGGCGTGAACTGCACACGGTTTTGGGTCAGGTCCATAGCGCGGGCAAACGCCTGTGCCAGCGTAGTTTTGCCCACGCCGGGGATATCCTCAATCAGCACATGGCCGCGGGCCAGTATCGCCATCATGATTTTCAGCACGACTTCCGGCTTGCCCAGCACCGCCTTGCTTACCTCGGCTGTAACGGCCAGCGCCTTTTCGTTGATATTCTGCATGGGTCAATCCTTTCTATGCCTGCGCCAAATCAGCATACAGCCGATCACGGCGGCAATCAGCAGGCATCCCGCCCACAGGGCGTTGTTTTCCAGCCAAATCACCCAGTTGGAGTACGTGCCGCCCGCGTTTTCGCCGCCGCCCTCGTGGGGCAGGGGAGTGATACTTTCGGGGGTGACTTCCTCCAGCGCGGAGGTACCGTCGGCCTCCACCGTCACTTGGCGCGGTGCGGCGTCCCAGGTTTCGTCACACTCGGCCAGGTCTGCCGCATGGGTGGCGGCCTCTGCGTCGGGGTCGCGCTCGGCTATCACCAGGTAGCGCTGGGTGTTTTGGGTGTAGGGGTGGCAGGTCGTCAGGGTAAGCAGGTCGCGGCCGGGCTGTATCAGCACGGCGTTTATGTCGTCCGGCTGTATAATTTTCAGCTCGCACACGCGGTAAACCAGCGTGTCCCACGGCGTTGTCATAGTAATTTTGTCGCCGATTTGTATCTGCTGCACGTTGCGCAGCATTTCCGCGCCGTAGTAGCCGCGGTGGGCGGCAATGACGGTGTTGGTGTTTTCGCCGCCCAGCGGCATGGAGGTCTGCCCCAGCAGCGCGCCGCCGCGGGCCATGTTGGCCGCGTTAGCCCCCAGATAAACAGGCAGTTCCAAGTCCAGACGCGGTATCCACAGCGCGGCGATAACGTCGTCGGGCAAGCCGCAGCCCGTCAGGTCAAAGGCAGGGGTCTCGTAGGCAAAGGGGTCTTTCAGGCCGCTTTGGCCTTGGGCAAAAAGCTGTTGGTTGTAGGCCAGAAACGCGTCGTACAGTTCGGGGTAGGCGCGCGCGGGTTCGGCGGCGGAGGTTTCGGGCGCGGCGGGGGCGGCAGCTTCGGCGGCCTGCACAAATTTTTGCACGGTTTTTGTGCTTTTCTGCTCCGTCAGATATCGGCTGACCGTGGGCTGCAGCATCAGCCCAACGCCCAGCAAAATTGCCAGCCATGCAAAAATTTGCAGAAACAGGCGTTTCATCAGTCTTCCTCCTCGCGCTTTTTGCAGCGGTGCAACAGCAGCAACAACAGCAGCGCCTCGCCGCCGATAACCACACTGCCCGTCACGCTGATCCACGGCCAGGCGTCCACAATGCGCTTTACCACGTTGCCGGTATTCAGCTGTTGGTACTGCACGGTCTGCGGCGTGTCGGGCTGCTCGTCCTCTCCGGTATACGGCACACGGGCGCCGCGCACAAGCATACGGTGGGTGTTGATGGCATAGGGTGTGCAGGTGACCAGCGTGCAGTAGTCCCCGCCGGGGATAATTTCCAAATCCTTGGTGTTTTCCGGCTCCACGACCTTGACCTGGTCTACCTGATACGCCAGCACCTCGTCCATGATGTGGAGGTAAAAACGGTCGCCCTCGCCCAGCTTGTCCAGGTCGGTAAACAGTACCGCCTCGGCCAGACCGCGATGCCCCGTCAGCACACTGTGGGTGCCCGCGCCGCCCAGCGGATAGCTGGAGCCTTCCAGATGTCCGACGCCCTTTACCAGAACATCGTCGCTTGTGCCCTCATAAATGGGCAGGTTTACGTCAATTTTGGGTATGGTAATGTAGCCAAGGCTCTCGCCCACGTCCAGCATGTCCACATAGCTTGTGCCGATGTCGTCCGCTTCGCCCGCCGCGTCGCGGTCGATGGCATTGTTCAGTTGTTGGTTGTAGCGGCGCGCAGCCTCCTTGGCGGCGTCGATTTTCTCGGCGTCCATCGACTGCACGGTGTCGTTGTAGCTTTCAATGACCGAGCTTGCGTGGCGCTGTGCCACCGCGTTGCTGACAACGGGGTACATGGCCACGCCGATGCCGGAGACGATCATCAGCGCAGCAAAGCCAAGTTTTAATTTGACGGTGGTTTCCATTGCAAAGAGCCTTTCTGTAAAGGGTTGACGCACTGCCACAACCGCCCATAGGGGAAGAACCGTTTCCGGCCCTTCCCCTATGGATTACCCGTTTATTTTGCTGTGGGTGTTTGGATGGTGTGCATTACGCACGGTTGGATTTCTTTTTCAGGCTGAACAGAACGCCGACGCCCGCCAGAACCAGCAGCACACCGATACCGCTGAACAGCAGCGTACCGAAACCGCCGGTGACAGGCAGCGTAAAGCCCGCACGGTTGACGATTTCAACCTTTTCATTGTTGGGGTCTGCCACAGTCGCTTTATCTCTCGTGTAGGTCGGGGTCTTTATTGTAGACTTGGTCAGGTTGCCATCTGTGTACGTTGTCGTGGTTTGCCATGCTTCAGAATAGGCAAGGTTCAGTTTGGCATCCACAGGCTTAGACAGCAGGTTGTAGCCGTCCACGGTCTTGGTCTCGACCAGTTTGTAGGTGCCGGAGGGCAGACCCTTTACGGAGGCGTTGCCGTCAGCATCCGTTTGAAGGGTATCGACCTTGATCTTGATCCATTTTTCAGTAGAGTTAGTGGTCAAGCCCAGTTTTACGGCATCGGCACACAGGTTGCTGTCGTCATACTTTGTACCTTTAATTGTAGTCGCTACTTTACCAGCATCTAATTCATAGTTTTCCACCTTTTTGTACAGGTCAAAGGTGACGCCCTTAAGATTCTTTTTGCCCTCGGCACCGCCCTCGCCGGTCTTGTGGATGTTCAGATCAAAGGTGTAAACAACGCCCTTGTCCGTGATTTCGTAGGGATCCTTGCCTTCAGTTTCGGTGCCGGTTTTGCGAGAATAGATGATCTTGGCAGTGTTCACGTTGCCGTTACCGGCAACAGCTGCGGTAGCCTGAACGGTAGCGGTATAGGTAATGGTAATTTTGCCGCCGGCAACGGCAGCCAATTCACCCGGCTTAAAGGCAACCGTCATAACGGAGTTTTTGTTAGCATCTTCTTTAACAGTAACTTCATATGCAGTGCGCTCAATCGCTCCTGTACCGCTGACTTTTACGCTGTCCTCCTTCTGAACCAACTGGCTTGCAACCGTGGTATCGGTAACCTTGAAGGTTCTCAGGCTGGTGATGTTTTTAGGTACATCAATAGTCAGGGTATACGGCACGGCATCGCCAACACCGTAATCGGCTTGATGTGCTTTGTCGTTGTTGCGCTTGGTGACGGTCTTTTCAATGTCGGGGCGATAGTTGTAGACCGTTAGCTGAACCGGCGCCGTTTTATCCTCGCTGATAACAAAGCTGCCATCTTCTACTTTGCCAGTAAGTGTATCATCCGTGCTTGCGACAACATGGCCTTTATCATCAACATCAAAAGCAAATTTTCCATCGGTGTTCAGGATATAGCCCTTGTCATTTCCGCTGGTATAACCTGTTTCTTTCAGGTAGTAAGAGCCCTTCGTCAGATTTGCAAACGTGATTGTGCCGTTAGGTCCCGTTGACAGCGTTTCCGTTTTTGTATAGCCAAGCTGTGTAGAGTCATTATTACGGTCGTTCTTCTTATACAGTTCAAAGGTGACACCTTCCAGGCTTTCAGCATTCGCACCGGTAACGCCCTTCTTTTCCAAGGTAACATTGCCCTTGGCAATGCTGTTCTTCGGGTAAACCGTTACGTCGTACAGCCAGCTTTCTTGATTCTTATTTACCATTTCCGAAGCATCCGCACCAATGCGGGTCATGGGAATCGAAACCAGGAATGGCTCTACTTTTTGGGTAACTGCCGCAGGAGACGTTGTTTCAATAACCAGATACAGGCCAACACGCAGTTCATTAAATACAACTTTGCCCTCGGCTTCATTGGTAAACTCTTCTTCTCTGGCTAGATGTATTGTGTCTTTAAGATTTTCTTTTGTATACGAGGTTTTGTCCTTAAAGCAGCTTTCAACGGTAATCTCTGGCTCAGCGCCTGTCGAAAGTCCATTATAGTAGGCAAGCAATGCCTCTGTATTCATGACCTGATAGAGGGTAAAGCCTGTATCCTTCAATGCAGTACCCGGTGCCGTCATCGTTTCGCCATCACCGGCGGTGCCTGATACGGTACCATCCAGTGCGCGCTTATAGATGGTGATAGAGCCTTTCTGGCCTATGTCAATCGTGCTTGTGCTTGTCTTAGGCGTCCCCGCCGTCGTCGTGCTGCCATCCTCCGCCATAGCGGGCATGGCGCAAAGGCTCAGGGCCAGGACGGCGCTGAGGGCTGCGGTAAATAAACGTTTCAGTTTCATCTTGTTGCATACCTCTTTCTTTCTATATTGTTTTGTGTAGAGGGCTTTTTTAGGGGGTTCAGGAATGTTTGCCCCCTTTCTTATTGTATCGGAACACCAGCACCAGCAGCACAGCCACCAGTGCGGGCAAACCTATCAGCAGCCACAGGCTGGGTGCGTCCGCGCCCGTGTGCGGCAGGGTAAAGCCCTTGCGGTTGTAAATGGTCAGGGCAATGTTGTGCACGCCGTCGGCATCTGTGGTTTTCGCGCCAAACGCCGCGCCATCGCGTCGGCATTGCCCGTCCGTTGTCAGCGTAAACTCGATGGCTTCGCTCAGCAGGGTGTAGCCCTCGGCGGTCTTGGTCTCGGTAGGCGGTAGCTGCCGGGGGTCAGGTCTGCAAAGGTAAGTTCGCCTGTACCCGCGGCGGTCGTGCCTGTTTTCGGCGTTTCAATCGGTACAGTGTCCAGCTTTTCCAGCTTGAACTCCACGCCGCCCAGCTTTATGTTATTATCCTGTGCATCCTGCTTTGTGATGACCAAGTTATATTTGGCATCTTGCAGTTGGTTGGTCAGGGTCAGCGTTTTGTTGGTCGAATCGCCTGTGACGCGGGTGGTATTGAGAACCTTGTACTTCTTGCCGTTGATCTCAATCACATCGCCAGCCGCGCCGCCGTAAAATTGCCCAGTTTTCGTCGCGCTTTCCAGCACGCGGTAGGTGTGCGGTCTTGCCCCGTCTTGCTCGCATCGTACTTGTCCAACCCGGTAAACTGTTTGGTCCAGCCTTCGTAACCGTCGGGTTTTTTCAGCTCTACGCTTTCATACCCCGAAACCGGTAGCCAGCTGTTTGCAACGTTCGGCGTTTCGGTGCGCTGCAGTTGCAGGTAAATGGCGTTGGGCAGGTCGGCTTGCGGAATGTCCGTCGTACCGTCCTGCGTTTTCCACTCTTTTTTGACCGCTATGTCAATCAGTTCGCGGGCGGTGTTGACAAACGTTGCCGTTGCAGTTTTCCCACATTCAATGGTGCCGTACGCCATGCCGTCCGCGGAAACAGCGCGGTCTGTGACGCCCTCGATGGACACCGATTGCAGGCTTGTGCCCGCCTGTTTATTTTCCGACACAACAAACCGTGTACCGACAGGGATTTTGTCGATCACAATCTCGCCGTAGTACTCGTCACCGTGTTTTTCCACCATGCATTCGTGCTGTATCGGCGGGATTATGCCGCCGAGGCTTTGGCCGCCGACATCGCCGAATCGGACGGTAAAGGTAAACGTCTTGCCTTCCAGTTGCCTTTCCTCGCCTGCGGCGGGGACCTTGCGTATAATCAGCTTGCCTGTCTTGACCTTGTTGTTGAAAACCACTTTCAGCTTGGTCAGCTCGTTATCATCGGCCGAATTGCTGTAAGAGCGAAAAACCAGCGTGTCAGCGTCCGGCTTTTGGGGCGTTTTGTACGCGTTCTGGGTGTTGTTTCCGTCAAGGGTTGTATTAACCACTTGTTCCGTTCGGCCATCGTTCGGAGCGGTGCCTCTGACGTTTTGCAACGTGCTAACACTGCCAGTCGTAACAACGTCTTTTTTTCCGTTTACACTTGTAACAGGTACGTCGTTTTCGTATACCGTCCAAGTTGTATCGTACAGTTCGGTGTCGATCTGCTCTTGCAGGGCTATGTAGCTGCCGCGGCGGAACTGGTCATTAAAGGTAACGGTCTCACCGTCCTGCAGCAGGAACCGTCCGTTTTCATCCACAACGTCGCCGTTGCCAAGATTGGAGGAAAACACCGCATAGGCCGCGTTTTCCAGCTTACCGCTTGTGGCAGAGCCATAGTCTGGGACGTTGTACTGCGCGGTGGTAAAGCCTGTTTGTTTCGGCAGGGTCGGCGCACTGCTGAATGTAAAGTTGCGCAGGTAAATGCTGCGCGCATAGTTATCGCCCACCGTTATGCTTTTTAGCTGCGTTTTGTCGAAACCCTCGACTTGTTTCAGGGAGTTCAACATCAGCCGTACGGTGTACCACGTTCCCGGGTGCAGCGCGGTCGCCGCGCCGTAGACATCGCTGCTTTGCAGCCCCTTGGTGCCAAGGCAGCCCATTTGCTTGTCGTTTGTGTCCCAAAGCTCCACATACAGGTTGCTCAGGGCGCAGGTATCGTTCGGGTTGCCCTGCACATAGACATCAAAGGTCAGGTAGCTGTACGGACTTATATCTATGGCTGTGTCCCATGTCAGTGTGCCGCGGCGCTGGTCGCGGTATAGGCTGGATGGGTCACTTTTATCCGATGACCACAGCACAGCGCTGCCTTTGTCTTTGTCTACATTCTCCGGCAGGGACGACTCATAGCTTAATAGTCCCGTGACAGAACTGTATACGTCGTTCGGAAGTTCGTAGGTCTGGATTTTCGGTTTATCAGTACCTTTTGTTTCGTAGTGGGTGGCCAGATTTTGGATGTTGAAGGTGAAAATTTTCTGGTTTTTGAAACTTGCTTGGAACAGCGGGTTCACGTCCGAAACATCGACCTGCTTTTCGACCTGCAATTCGTTATGGTCGGGGAAGTTGAACGCCAGCGCCATGTTAGACTCCCACATGCCGCGCTCCATGTAGTACATGGTCAGGGTGTGGGTGGATTGGTCCTTCAGGGTTTTGGTGGGGCACTTCTTATTGAACGTGATCGGTTGGCCGTTGTAGTTGACGGTTTTGGTTGTTTCGCCGGGCTCATACCCCTTGTAGACCATGGTATCATTTTGGTCGGTGTTCTTGTTGGAGCTGACGTAGGGGGTTACGGTGTTGTTTGCGCCAAATTCCAGCAGACCGGACGCTTTACCGTGCGCGCCGCCGACATCCAGCATCAACTCGCCGTCAATGTAGACCCACACGTCATCGTCGCCGGAGAAGAAGAACTTGATAGGAACTTTGATGTCGCTGCCGCTGGTGTCTTTTCCTACAACAACATTGCCGTCCTCTGTAAGCGTAAAGTCAAATTGCAGCTTGGCGCCAAAGCCGTAGTTGTATTGGGATGCCCCGACTGTGCTAACTGTTTGGTTAAACGGGAAAAAGCCGTGGGTGCCATTGGCACTGTTTGGTGACGAAATGTTTTGTGATTTGCTGTCCGTGGTGGGGTTGCCGTCACCACCTTTGGGAGATTCCAGATAATACTTGCCGTCGGTTTGGTTCTGCTTCAAATACAGAGAGCTTTTGCTGCTGTCATAGTACCAATATTGGGCTTTGCCCTCCGGTTCCTTAGGATCCGGATTCTCCGGATTTGTCGCAAAAACGGGTTTTTGCTTGAGTGGGAAGGAAACATTCTCGTACACCTTGCCTAGCACGGTGTTAAAGGCGTTTTTGCCTTGCAGGAAGTCCTTGTTAAAGTGCGGGTCAGCCAGCGCTTTTGTTTCGGAATTCTTGGTTCTTAACAGCGGCAGTCCGTCTGCCGTGTCGTCAGAGGTCTTGCTTTCCACAAGGCCCTGGAAGGTGCGGCTGTAATCGTTGTTTCCGTTGCTTCCATTACCATTATCATCCAAGGCCGAGTTGTTTACGGCCATAAAGGTATTGTAGTTGGAACTACCCTCAGCGCCCCAGCCGTATAGCCCCATACCCTCGGCAACGTATGCAAAACGGTTGTCCCATATTGACGGTTGAAAATGCCCGGTATAAAGCGGGTATTTTACATTGCCGTTTGCAGTGTAAGCACTGCTTAATGCGCGGTTGAACTGCTCAAAAGTGACGTACCCGCGCTGGGAAGATGTGGTCACCCACGAGTAAGTGTCGCGGTTCAGGCCATTCAGTTCGTAGTCGGTGTAGTAATCGTACAGGGTGCTTGTGATGTACTTTGTGCCCGGCTCTTGCTCAAACTTGTCGCTTGCAATATCCACAACGGTGGTATTTTTGCCGCTTTCGGCATCGCGGACAGAGGCTTTCTCGCCCCAGTAGCCGTCACGGCTGCCGTCCGTGTAGGCCGACGGGTCGCCGTCGTCGGCAAAGAAGCAGGGTTCT
>OLNQ01004646.1_pt1 | contig 10147 bp, 8 predicted proteins | sample 1672821 | NCBI WGS metagenome assembly OLNQ01 (sample SAMEA3136727, study PRJEB25190) | human gut metagenome | biome: human gut; feature: human-associated habitat; material: faeces | place: Austria | collected 2013
AGAACTTTTTATAAAAAAGTGTAACATATGATTGATTTCTCTAGATTGTTCGTATTATTTTTTCTTTAAATCTATTGACAATATTTAAAAAAAGTGGTAGTATATATACCGATTTCAAAGGGAGGTTTTATATTATGAAATTAAAGAATATTTTATTTAGTTTAATTATGTTAGTTAGTATGCTATTTATAGGTACTGCTAATGCGGAGACTACTGCTCCAAGTAGTTTCAATGTTAGAGGTAGTGACCTACATGTAATTGATGGTACTAAATATTTAAGTGGAGTTGTTGGTTTAAATGTTCAATACAAGAAAAATACTGATGGAAAGATTATTTATTGTATTGAGAGAACAAAAAATATGATTAGTACTAGAGGTACTGAAACTTATACATTAGATAAAGAAATGGATAAAAAAATAGCTTATATTATGCAAAATGGTTATCCAAATAAAAGATTTTCTAATGATGAAGACAAAGACTACTATGCTACAGCACTTTCAATTTGGTATGTGTTAGAAACAGATCCTACATTATTTAGACATTTTGATTTAAATAATGGTACATATCGTGGTACATCAAATGATGTAGTAAAAATAATGGCTCAACTTATTAATGGTGCTAATAGCTATTCTTATACTAATCCATCAATAAAGATTAATAATAGTAATAGTAAATTAACATTGTCTAGTGATAGAAATTATTATGTTAGTTCTAGTATGAGTGTAAAGACTACTGGTAATATTGCTAATTATTCAGTAAGTCTAAGTAATGCACCTAAAGGAACAATAATCACTGATGTTAATGGAAATGTAAAAAGTTCATTTGCTAGTGGTGATAAATTTATCGTAAAAGTTCCAACTTCAAGTATTAGTGGTTTATCAGCAGACTTTAAAGTAAATGTAACTGCAACAGGAAGTGTTTATAAAGCGTATTCATATAAAGCTTCACATTCAGAAGTTCAAAATACTGCAGCTTTATATCCAGAAAACATTAATGTTAGTGATAGTACAACATTAAGTATAAATATTACTACTAGAGTAGAAATAACTAAAGTAGATGTAACAAATGGTGAAGAACTAGAAGGAGCACATCTTGTAGTAAAAGATTCTACTGGTAAAATTGTTGATGAATGGACTACTACTAAAGAAGCTCATGTAATAGAAAATTTAGTACCAGGAAAATATACATTAACAGAAACAATAGCTCCAGAAGGATATATACTAAGTGAAGAGACAATAACATTTACTGTAAAAAATGATGGTAGTGTAACAAAAGTAAAAATGGAAAATACTCCTAAAGATAAACCTGTTGTTGTTATTAGTAAGGTTGATTCTACTACTGGTGAAGAGTTAGCAGGAGCTCATCTTGAACTTAGAGATGAAAAAGGTAATTTAATTGAAGCTTGGGTATCTACTAATGAATCACATGTTATTGAAGGTCTTGCTCCTGGTAAATATACTTTAACTGAGGTAATTGCTCCAGAAGGATATGAATTATCTAAAGAGACTGTTACATTTGTAGTCAAAGAAGATGGTACTGTTGATGGTAAGGTTATTATGTATAATACTCCTGAAACTATTGAGGTACCTAGTACAGGAACATTTAAGACTATTACAACATCTTTAATTGGATTACTTATTATAGGACTTGGTTCTGTAATTGTATACAGAAATTATAAAAAGAATGAAGAAAATTAATTTAAGATATCAAATAGCAGCGGGAGTAATACTAGTTATATGTGGTACTCTCGTTTTGCTTTCTGATTATATTAAAGATAAAAGGGATGTTGTATTTAGTGAAATGAATTTGGCATTATCTTCAATGAATATGGATGATAGTCTTAATAATCAAGATGAAAATATTGATAATGTAGAAGAAAATAAAGGGGAAAATCCTAATTATACTTATGAAGAATATTTAGGTATTATTGATATTAGTAAGATTAATTTATATAAGGGATTTTATAATAAGGATTCTAATCTTAATAATGTTAAGTTTAATTTATATGTTTTACCGGAATCTAATTATCCTGATATAAAAGGCGGTAATCTTATTATAGCGGGTCATTCTGGTAATTATAATAATAGTTATTTTGCTAATTTATATATGTTAGAAGTTAATGATGATATTGTTATTCACTATAATAATAAAAAATATGTATATAAAATTGATAAGATATATAATGAAAAAAAGACTGGTAGAGTTAGAATTCTTAGAAATAAGAATAATACTACTCTTACACTTATTACTTGTACAAAGGATGATAATTATCATCAAACGGTATATATTGCATATTTAACTAGTGTTGAATAAAATTTAAAGAAAGGGGTGAAAATGATGTCTTATTTGTCAATTGCAGAGAAATTTAAAATATTATTTGATATGATATTGGATTTTAAATTTATATTTATTTTTCTTGGAGTTTTGGTTATTGCTACATTTTTATATTTGATTAAAAAGATTGATAATAGGAAATATATTATGATTATTACTTTATCTTTGTTATTAATACTTGGTATTGATATTGTAATTAATTATAAAGAGTTAGCAGAAGTATTTGATAATTTTATGACTATATTTTTTAGTAATATTTATTTTCCATCTGTGTATGTTTATGTTGGTACATTACTTATTGTGGCTATTGCTTTTATTACTAGTATGTTTAATAAGATGCTTAATAAAATATATAAGATTATTAATGGTATTACTTTTGTTATGAATAATATATTACTTGCTATTATTCTTAATATTATTGCTAAGAATAAGATTGATGTTTTTACTCCTAATGAATTATATACTAACATTAATTTAGTAGCAGTATTAGAAATTAGTATTGGTTTGTTTGTTTTATGGATATTATCTTTAATTGTTGTTTATACTACTTCAGTTATTTGTGATAGAATTGGTAATAAGAGAAGAGAGTTTGTTACTTGTGATATAAATTCTGATGTAGAAGGAATTGATATTACTAAAGATACCTCTAGTTATAATAATGTTTTAACACCAGTTGAAGCGGTATCTGAAGTAAAGGAACCTTCTATAGTAACTTATGAAATAGAAAGTAATAATGTAGAACCTGAGGTTATTGAAGAAGTAAGTAATGTTGATACTAATGTAGGTACTGATAATGTTAAAGAAAATAATAATAATGTTGTTACTTTTGATGATATTTTAAATGGGCGTATACCCGTTAATTATTATGAAAATGTATTAAGTGTTGATGAACATGATATTGTTAATCCACAAGAAGTATTTGAAAATAAGTACAAAGAATATAAAGAAAAAAGTAATATTGAATCATTTCAAGATATAGTAAATGATGCTAATGAGGATAAAGTTGTTATTATTAAGAATAATAAGGCTAAAGATAATTTAAGAATTAATACTGTTACTTTAGATTCGTTAGAGGATAAAAATGATATTGTTGATACTATGGTTACCTCAGAATCTTCTGGTAATGAGAATATAAGTGAAGTAACTAATGAATTAGATAATACTGATAAAATAGATGTTGTTACTTCTAATGAAGAAATTAGGAAAGATAGTTATTCACTAGATGATTATAAGAAGTTTATTGCTATGCTTGGTGAGTTAAAAGATTTTACAAATAGTAATAATGTTAGTATTGATGATGCTGTTACTATTAGTTTAATTAATAATTATAGTATTGATGATTGTTTAAAGTTTAAAGAAATATTAGAGAGCAATTTGAATTAATTGTTCTTTTTTTTGTCAAATTGAATGACAAATACCTTGATAGAGATGTTATTTTATAGTATAATTGATATGGAATTGATAGAGAGAGTGATATAAATGACAGCAAAATATGATGAGAGTTCAATTAAGATACTAGAAGGATTAGAAGCCGTTAGAAAGAGACCTGGTATGTATATTGGTTCTACTGATAAAAGAGGATTACATCATTTAGTATGGGAAATAGTAGATAATTCTATTGATGAAGCATTAAATGGTTATGGTAATCATTTAAAGATAGTTCTTCATAAGGATGGTAGTGTTAGTGTAACTGATAAAGGTAGAGGACTTCCTGTTGGAATGCATTCATCAGGTAAGAGTACGCCTGAGGTTATTTATACTGTACTTCATGCTGGTGGTAAATTTAGTGAAGGTGGTTATAAAGTATCTGGAGGGTTACATGGCGTTGGTGGATCAGTTGTTAATGCTTTAAGTTCTGTTATGGAGGTAGTAACTAGAAGAGATGGCGGAGAATATTATATTAAATTTGAAGATGGTGGTAAGGTAGCTGTTCCTCTTAAGAAAGTAGGTACTACTAATAGGACGGGAACTACTGTTAAATTTAAACCTGATCCTACTATATTTTCGACAACTACTTTTAGTTTTTCTACTATATGTGAGAGAATGCAAGAAAGTGCTTTTTTAATTAATGGTCTAACTATAGAAGTAGTAGATGAGATAGAAGGTAGAAGTGAAAAATATCATTATGAAAATGGACTAGAAGCCTTCTGTGAATATTTGAATGAAAATAAAGGGGTACTTCATAAACCATTATGTTTTAGTGCTAGTAAAGACAAAGTAAATGTATCAATAGCTATGCAATATACTGATAGTTATGCTGAGAATATTGTATCATTTGTTAATGATGTTAAAACTAGTGATGGTGGTACTCATGAAGTAGGATTTAAGACTGCTATTACGAAAGTTCTTAATGATTATGCTAAGACTAATGGATACTTAAAGAAAGATAAAAGTTTTGATGGTTCTGATGTTAGAGAGGGACTTACCGCTATTATATCTGTTCAAATACCAGAAGATTTATTACAATTTGAGGGTCAGACTAAAGCTAAACTTGGTACTCCTGTTGCTAGAACAATAGTAGAAGCAATAGTTACTGAAAAGTTAAAATTCTTTTTAGAAGAGAATAAAGCTGTAGCTACGAAGATTGTTGGTAAAGCTTTAAAAGGAAAAGAAGCTAGAGAAGCTGCTAGAAAGGCAAGAGAAGAAACTAGAAAAGGTAAAGATAATAAAAAGACTGAAAGATTATTATCTGGTAAATTAACGCCTGCTCAAAGTAAGAAGGCTATGGAAAAAGAGTTATTTATTGTAGAGGGTGATTCTGCTGGTGGTAGTGCTAAACAGGGTAGAGATAGAAAGACACAGGCTATTCTTCCACTTAGAGGTAAGGTATTGAATACTGAGAAGACAAGGATGGAAGAAATTTTTAAGAATGAAGAAATTAATACTTTGATTTATACAATTGGTGCTGGAGTAGGAACGGATTTTGATGTTAAAGATATTAATTATGGTAAGGTTATTATTATGACCGATGCTGATGATGATGGTGCTCATATTCAGTGTTTACTTTTAACTTTCTTCTATAGATATATGAAACCTTTAATTGAAGATGGTCATTTATATATAGCAATGCCTCCTTTATATAAGGTTAGTTATAGTAATAAACATGTATATGCTTGGAGTAATGAAGAGTTAAAAGATGAAACTAGTGGTAGAGTAAACTATAAAGTTCAAAGATATAAAGGACTTGGTGAAATGAATGCTAATCAGTTATGGGAAACTACTATGGATCCTAAAGAAAGAAAACTAATAAAAGTAAATATATCTGATGCTGCTCTTGCTGAAAAGAGAGTATCTGTACTTATGGGTGATGCTGTAGAACCTAGAAAGAATTGGATTGAAGAGAATGTAATTTTTTCATTAGAAGATGACTATAAAATTGCATAGGAGGTAGTATGAAGAAAAGATTATTAGGAGCTTTTATTGTTTTATTTATATTAATAACTTCTTTATTACTGGGAAATACTGTTTTTAGTATTACTATGACAGTCGTTTCTTTACTAGGTTTAAGAGAATTAATAGATATTAAATATAAAAAGAGAAAGATTGATTTGATAAAGATAATTAGTTATTTATTAATGATATTCTTTATGATAAATAATTTAGTATTGAAATTAGATAATAAGGTAGTAATATGTATAAGTTTAATATCTTTGATATTACCTATTATCTTCTATGACGATAAGGATAGATATAATATAAATGATAGTTTATATTTATTTGGAATAATATATTTTATAGGATATGCTTTCTTAAATATAATAGATATGATGGGTAGTGATATATTTAAGGGTATATATATATTTGTAATAGCTTTTATTACTGATACGTATGCTTATATTAGTGGAATGTTAATTGGTAAACATAGATTTACTGATATATCTCCTAAAAAGACAATAGAAGGATGCTTAATAGGAGGAATTATGGGTTGTTTTATTGGGACAATGTTCTATTACTCTTTAGTAGGTGATTTGTCTATTATTAAGACTATTATTATGTCTTTGGTATTAGTATTTTTAAGTGAAAGTGGAGACTTAGTATTTAGTTCTATAAAGAGATATTTTGATAAGAAAGATTATTCTAATATTATACCAGGACATGGTGGTATATTAGATAGATTTGATAGTGTGATATTTGTATCACTTGGTATGTTAATAATGCTTAATATATTGTAAAGGAGGAAAATGAATGGCAATATTATGGTTTATATTAATATTAGGGGGAATTGTATTGGTTCATGAATTTGGACATTTTATCTTTTCTAAATTATTTGGTGTATATGTATATGAGTTCTCTATAGGTATGGGACCAAAGTTATTACATCATAAGAAGAAAGGTGGAGAGACTGAATATTGTATTAGGGCAATACCAATAGGAGGATTTGTTTCATTAGCAGGAGAAGATGCTGATGATAATACTAAAATAGATAAGAAGAGAATGCTATATACTAAGCCAGTATGGCAAAGATTTATTATTATGATAGCGGGGGCAAGCTTTAACTTTATTTTTGCTTTTGTACTTTTATTCGTTATGGCTTTAATATATGGTAGTATTTCTACTAAACCAATTGTAGCTAATGTTAGTCCTGAATATCCTGCTTATACTGCTGGTATTAGAGAAGGAGATAAGATATTATCAGTAGATGGTAATAAGGTATCTAGTTGGAGTGAAGTGCAATTATATATTGCTTCTTCTAAAGGTAATGATATTTCTTTTGTACTAAAAGATAAAGATGGTAATAAGAGAACTATAATAGTAAAACCTAATACGATAGAGGATAAAGATGGTAATAAGAGTTATGTTGTTGGTATAGGAATTGATAATACTGTTAAAAGAGGATTTGTTAGTTCTATTACTTATGCAGGAGAGACTACTGTTAGTTTATATAAATTAATGCTTACTACTATTAAACAATTATTTACTGGTGGTGTATCTGCTAAAGATTTATCTGGTCCAGTTGGTATTTATTCGATAGTGGATTCACAGGCTAAACAAGGATTTCAAAATATTATGTATTTGACTGCTTACTTATCTATGAATGTAGGAGTTATTAACTTACTTCCATTCCCTGCTTTTGATGGTGGTAGAGTATTATTCTTAATTATTGAAAAGATAAGAAGAAAACCTGTGCCTGCTAAGACAGAGGCTATGGTAAATAGTATAGGCTTTATGCTACTTATGCTTCTTATGGTATATGTAACTTTTAATGATATATTAAGATTATTTTAAAATACAGAACTAGTTAAAACTAGTTCTTTTAATATCCTATGAAGCCTTAGGTCTTCATAGGTAATAGAGAGTCTTAATCTTAAGTCTCTCTATTAATCATTTAGTTTAGGCAATTGACAAAGTTAAATAAAAATAATATAATTTCTTTAAGATGGAGGATAAATATGGATACAATAAAAGCAATAGAGGATAGAAGAAGTATTAGAAAATATAAAGATATTAAAGTAAGTAAAGAACAAATATTAGATATATTTAATGCTGGTAGATTAGCACCATCTGCTAAAAATAGACAACCTTGGTATTTTGTTAAAGTTAGTACTGAGATGAAAAATGAGATAGCAGATCTAATGCTTAATTATGTACAAAATAAAGAAAAAGATGGTAGATTATATAGTGTTAGTTTTACTGCTAATGTAATAAAAGAAGCACCTGTACTTATATTGATATTAAAAAGTAAAGATGATGAGTGGGATAGATATGATGCTTTATCAGTAGGAGCTGCTATAGAGAATATGTGTCTTAGAAGTACTGAATTAAATCTTGGTACTCTTTGGATAGGAGATACTGATTTTGTAGAAAATGAAATTTTAGATATGACAAAGCATAATGATATGGAGTTAGTTAGTTCACTTGTTATTGGTTATCCTAATCAAGAACCTAAGATGAGACCAAGAAAAGATCTAGAAGAAATAGTAGAATATTATGAATAAAAGACTTCGAGTGAAGTCTTTTATTTGGTGTATTTACCTTGGTAAGTATCTCTTTTTTTCATTTCTTTATCAATATCATTAAGTAAACAGAATTTTTTTAATAGCCAAGTAGGTTCTATTAGAGAATCTTTATCAGGGTCAGAGGTAATTCGATGAATAACTATTTCTTCTCTTAATAATTCTAATTGTTTGATTACGATATCAATATATTCTTCTTTAGTAAGAATATGAAAGTGTTCTTTATTATATAAAGTTTCAATAGGAGTATCTTTACATATATTTAACATATGTATTTTAATACCTTGAATATCAAGATTATTTAAGTGTTTAACTGTATCTAACATCATTTCTTCAGTTTCATAAGGTAGGCCATTAATTATATGTACAACTACATTAATATTTCTATTTCTTAATTTTTTGACCATATCATCAAATTCTTTTAAAGTATGACCACGATTAATTAATTTAGAAGTACTCTCATGAATAGTTTGAAGGCCTAATTCTATTACTAAGAAAGTTCTTTTATTTAGTTCTTCTAAGTAATCTAGTGTTTCCTTGGTTATAGCATCACATCTAGTAGCAATAAATAAACCTATAACATTATCTATCTTTAATACTTCTTCATACTTTTCTTTTAATACATTAAGAGGGGCATAAGTATTAGTTCGAGCTTGGAAATAAGCAATATATTTATTACTAGGCCATTTCTTTTCTATTACTTCTCTTACTTCATTAAATTGGGTTGTTAAATCTTTGTTAGGATTGCCTCCATGTTCACCTGAACCACTTTTAGAACAATATATACAACCACCATAGCCTTTAGTACCATCGATGTTAGGACAAGTAAAATTACCATTTAAACTTATTTTTATTACTTTATCATTAAATTTGTTTTTTAGATAGTAATTAAGTGTATGATATCTTTTGTTATCTAATGTATATTTAAACATAATAAATCACCTCTTTATATTGTATCATATAATATAAAAAATACATAATAATAATGGTGATTATATGTCAAATATTAAAAAATATAATTTATTTATTATGATATCTACTATTGCAAGAAATATAGTAGAAGTCTTTTCTTCGGTACTATTATATAAAATGGGATATTCTTTAAAAGAAATATTATTATTTTTTACTATTTTATATTTTGTTGGAGGTATTATTAGTGTTATAGTTATTTATTTGACTAAGTATATTAATGCTAAATATATATTAATACTTTCTAGTATGATTTTTAGTATAAGTTTTTATTTTATGTCTACGATGGATAAGACTATTAGTAATCTAATAATATTTGGTATTATATATGGAATAGGTTGTTATAGTTATCATAGTTTAAGACATTACTTTGCTATTAAGACTATGGATAAAGAAAGAAAAAAAGAAATAGGAAGTATTTTAATTTTTAGTAATATTGGATTAATTGTAGCTCCTATTATAGTTAGTTATGTTACTAAGAAATTATCTTTAATAGTACTTGCTATAATAGTTATTGTATTATCAGTAGTAGCAATAATACCTTTATTTAAGTTAGATATTAAAGAAAATAATAAGATAATTAAATATCAAAAAATAGAGAAGAATAAACTACTATTCTTTATCTTGGAGCAGGCTAAAGTAATTAATTTATCTCTTCAGCCATTATATCTATATTTATTTATAAATAGTAAGATTGAATATGTTGGTATATTTAATGCTATAATTGGTGTTAGTTCTTGTATATTTATTTACTTCTTTGTTAGAAAGATAGATGATAATAAATATTTTAAATACTTAAATATATTGTTTTGTATAATATTATTATTAAAATTAAATATTACTGGTAAGTATTTAATATTAGTAATAGGTTTTTTTGAAGGTCTTGGTAT
>OLNQ01004648.1_pt1 | contig 10146 bp, 9 predicted proteins | sample 1672821 | NCBI WGS metagenome assembly OLNQ01 (sample SAMEA3136727, study PRJEB25190) | human gut metagenome | biome: human gut; feature: human-associated habitat; material: faeces | place: Austria | collected 2013
TACCCTCGACGATTTTGTAGGATACGGTGATCGTGTCACCGGCCTTGAACGACGGTACATCGGCATCCGTCTTTGCCCACATCTGCTCGTTGACGAGCTTGATGATTGCGTCTTTGTTCATTGTTGCAACAAATTTAATGTGTTTCGCACCCAACATTCCCGCTGTGCCCGGCTTACCATACGGATACCCTGATCCGTAATCCCGCGTTCCCGGCACGCCGGACGGGCTGTGCCGTCCTTGTGTCCCCGCAACTGCGTAGCGCCCAATGAAAGAGGTTGATATACGCCCCGTAAGGGACTGCAAATATACGAAGTTTTTTTCATTCGGTGCAAGTGCGGCATGAAAATATCTTCCGTGAGCGTGATTTATTGTTATCTTTGCAGGTAAAATACCGACTATGAAAGAAGAAAAACTGATACTCGTAACCAATGACGACGGGTACGATTCGAAGGGGCTGGTGGCGGCCGTCGAGGTCGCGCGGGCCTTCGGCCGCGTGGTGGTCGTGGCACCCGAGACGACGCAGAGCGGCATGAGCCAGGCCATCACCATGTACAATCCCCTCTACCTGCGCTGCGTGCGGAAGGAGGAAGGGCTGGAAGTGTATTCCTTTTCCGGTACGCCGGTCGACTGCGTGAAGATGGCCTTCGACTACCTGTTGCGCGACGAGCGCGTCGACCTGGTGATTTCGGGCATCAACCACGGTTCCAATTCGGCCGTGAACGTGCTCTACTCGGGGACGATGGGGGCGGCTATCGAAGGCAGTTTCTACGATTGCCCGTCGGTCGGGCTGTCGCTCGACGACCACGGCGCAGACGCCGATTTCGAGGCGGCGGTGGTCTACGGGAAGCGGATCGTGCGCAGCGTCCTGGAAAAGAAGGTCGAACTCCCGTTGTGCCTCAATGTGAACGTCCCCGTAGGCAAGCCCGGCGAACTGCACGGCATCCGCCTCTGCCGCCAGAACCGCGGGTTCTGGCGCGAGGAGTTTTACCGCCACGAAGACCCGCGGGGCCGTGCGTATTTCTGGCTCACGGGCGATTTCGTCAACGGCGAGCCCGGGGCGGAGGATACCGACGAGTGGGCGCTCGCGCACGGCTATGTTTCGATCGTGCCGGTGCAGGTCGACCTGACGGATTACCGCCAGCTCGCAGCCCTTGCCAATGTGTTGGAATAATACTATATTTGTAAAAAATCGGGACTCCTATGTTGATTAAGATCCTGCTTGTCATCGCCATCCTCATCCAGACGGTCGCGACGGCATATGCCCTCAAACTGGTGCGGGCTACCAAGTACAATTCGGTGTGGATTCTCTTCATCGTGGGGTTTTCGCTGCTCTCGGTCGAGCGGTTCGTGCAGCTGCTGATGGCCAGCGGGCAGTACGTTCCCCGGTGGTGGTTCGCCTACCTGGGGATCGTGATCTCGATCTGCCTGTCGATCGGCGTGATGTACGCCCACAAGCTCTTCAAGTACATCGGCAGGCTTAACCGCCAGCGGCAATTGCTCAACAAACGCATCCTCACGGCCGTGCTCCGCACCGAGGAAAAGGCGCGTTCGCGCTTCTCGAAGGAACTGCACGACGGGCTGGGGCCGCTGCTCTCGTCGGCGAGGATGTCGCTTTCGGCGCTGGCACGCGACGAACGCAGCCCCGAGCAGAAGGAGATCATCGACAATACGACCTATGTGATCGACGAGGCGATCCGTTCGCTGCGCGAGATTTCGAACAACCTTTCGCCCCACGTGCTCAATGACTTCGGGCTGGCGCGGGGCGTGCAGAACTTCATCGACAAGAGCGCCGCGATGCACGACGTGAAAATCCGCTTCACGACCAACCTCCGTTCGGAGCGGTTCGATACGGACGTCGAGGTGATCCTCTACCGGGTGATCTGCGAGCTGATCAACAACTCGCTCAAGCATGCCGCCTGTTCGTCGATCAACCTTTCGCTGTCGCAGAACGGGACGGAACTGGCGCTGGACTATACGGACGACGGGCGGGGGTTCAACCCGCAGGCCATGATGGACTGCGGCATGGGGCTTTCGAACATCTCGTCGCGCATCAATTCGCTGGGCGGCGTGTTCGACATTGCCAGTGCCAAAGGCCGGGGGATGCGCGCCGCGATCCGTGTCAATACGCAGGAGGAGCAGGCATCGCAGAGGCTCCGCCGCCGCAAACGCAAATGATATGGAACGCACGATCGTACTTGTAGACGACCATTCGCTTTTCCGCAACGGGCTCAGGGGGCTGCTGGAGCATTGCGCCGGGTGCCGCGTGGTGGGCGAGGCGGCCAGCGGCGAGGAGTTCCTCGCCATGCTGCCGGAGTTGGAGGCCGACATCGTTTTCATGGATTTCGCCATGCCCGGTATCGACGGCGCGCAGACCACCGAGCGGGCGCTGGCGCGGTGTCCCGAGCTGAGGATCATTACCCTTTCGATGTTCGGCGAGGAGAGCTACTATACGCGCATGGTGCAGGCCGGGGCTCGGGGTTTCCTGCTCAAGGACTCGGACATCGGCGACGTGGTCGAGGCCATCGACACGGTGATGGCCGGGGGCAGCTATTTCAGCCCGCAGCTCCTGTCGTCGCTCGCGGGGCGTATGCGTACGCGCGAGGATGCCCCCGACGAGGAGCTTTCGGCCCGCGAGCGCGAAATCCTGGTGGCCGTATGCCGCGGCCTGTCGAACCAGGAGATCGCCGACGAACTGTTCATCTCGAAACGTACGGTCGACAAGCACCGCGCCAACATCCTCGAAAAGACCGGCTGTAAAAACACCGCCAGCCTGGTCGTCTATGCCATCCGCAAGGGGATCGTGGAGATCTGACACCTAACCTAAACCCCATACCGATGAAAAAAATCCTTTGCCTTGTCGTGTGCGCCGTGTTTGCCGCGGCGCTGCCCGCCCGTGCGCAGTCGGACGAATACCGCGATGCGGTCGCCGAGATGATGGAGCTGACCGGGGCGCTCCGGAATGCCGATGTGGTCATGACCCAGATGGTCGGGTACCTCAAAACCTCCGCCCCGTCGGTTTCGGAAGCCGTTTGGGAGAAGATAATCTCGAAATTCAATGAGAAGATGCGCGCCCGCATGGTCGATATCTATGTGCCGATCTATTCCAAATATCTGACGCTCGCCGATCTGCGTGAGCTGAATGCCCTTTACGCCAAGCCGGTCATGCGGAAGGCGGTCGGTGCGACCCCTGCGATCATGCAGGAGGGCATGTCCGCCGGTGCGGCGCTGGGACAGGAGATCATGACCGAATTGCAGCGGGAACTGCAGGCCGGAGGATACGAATAGCCGCCTGCCGCGTCGGAAATTTACAGCAGCGGCGAAAAGACGCGCATAAGCGATTCCGCGACGCGGCGGGTGCGCGGGCGGGTGAACCATTCGCCCGGGGTGACGGTGTGGCAGTGGGTCAGGTCGTCTTCGAATATGGCGGCCATGCGGCTTGCGAATTCGCGGTCGTAGACGAAGGCGTTGATCTCGAAATTGTGCTCGAAGCTGCGGAAATCCATGTTCGCGGAGCCGATCACCGAGAGCATGTCGTCGATGATCAGCAGTTTGGAGTGCAGGAACCCCGGGGTGTAGAACGAAATTTTCACCCCCGCCTTCATCATGTCGTCCAGGTAGGAGTGGGTCGCAAGGTCGACGACTTTCGAGTCGGAACGGGCCGGGAGCATCAGGTGTACGTCGATGCCTGCGAGCGCAGCCTCGTGCAGTGCCGTGTTGAGTACGTCCGAAGGCAGGTAGTAGGGGGTCTGGATCCAGATCCGCTGCCGGGCGCGGGCGATGGCGTAACTGTCGGCCTGCAGCAGGGCGCGCCACTTGCCGAACGGGCCGCTGGGGGCGATTTGCAGGATGTCGTCGGTGAAGTGTCCGGCGGGCGGGTAGTAGTCCGGCCCCGAAATATGCGTTTTCGTAGTCGCCGACCAGTCGCTCAGGAACGAGGCCTGGAGTCCGGCGGCGCCGCTGCCTTCGATGCGGAAATGGGTGTCGCGCCATGTGCCCCATTGCGTGCCGCGGACGTAGCGGTCGGCGATGTTCATGCCGCCGATGAATCCGATGCGGCCGTCTATCACGACGATCTTGCGGTGGTTGCGGTAATTGACCTTGCTGGTGAAGAGCGGGAATTTGACGTGCAGGAAGGCGTATACTTCGATCCCGGCGTCGCGCATCCCTTTGAAAAAGGAGTTCTTGGCACCCCGGCTGCCTACGTCGTCGTAGAGGATGCGTACCCGGACGCCTTCGCGCGCCTTTGCGACCAGGGCGTCCCGCAGGCGGCAACCCGTCTGGTCGTCGTTGAGGATGTAATACTGGATATGGATGTGGTGCCGTGCGCGGGCGATCTCCTCCATCAGCGCTTCCATCTTCGACCGTCCGTCGGTATAGACGGCGATGCGGCTGCCGTAGAGCGGTACGGAGTGCAGCGTATTGAGCAGCAGTGAGGCGAGCGGCCGGTAACGGGGCGGGATGCCGGGGCCTTCGGGGTGTTCGGGCTCTTCGAGCTGCATGGTGATGCGCTTGCGCGTGCGGCGCGAAATGATGCGCTGCTTGGAGAGGTTCTGCCCGAAGAAGAAATAGAAGACCAGCCCGACCACGGGGGCCAGTACCAGCACGACGATCCACGGCAGGGTCTTCAGCGGATTCCGGTTTTCGGTGATGATGACCAGAATGATGCCGAGGATCGTGACCGAGTATACGACCAGGAAGAAGTATGTCAGTATTTGTTGCATGCGGGTTTCTTCTTCGGTGCGTGCCGCTGCCGGGCGGGCTCTATTGCCGCTGCTCTTCCTGCGGGGCTTCCGCGGCGGGGAATTTTACCAGGTAGAGCAGGTGCTCCACGCCGCGCATGTAGTTGCGTTTGGGGTTTTTGGGCGAGTAGATGTAGCAGTCGAGCGTGAAGACGCGGTTGGTCGCCGTGTCGACGGTCGTGTAGCTTACGAACGGGCCGCCCATGAAATCGCCGTGCACGTCCCAGAAGCCGCGCATCTCGCACCAGAGGCGCCCCTCCATGCGGAACATGCGGAAATCGGGCGCGAAGGCGTCGGAGGTGGTCATGTATGAACCGTCCGACGGGCCGGGAATGCGGGCGGCGAACTTGTTGCGGGCGGCGAGCAGTGCCCCGGGCGAAAGCGACTCCTTGCCCTCGTAGGGGTAAGAGTAGATGAAGAAGCCCTGGCTGGCCGTGGGGTATTCGTAGCGCGCCCACAGGAAATCGGGTTCGTTCGCGGCAAGCGCATAGCCTTTCGGCACGTTCATCTCGACCCCGAAGTTTTTCAGAATGGCGTCGTGTATGCCCTTCTCGTTGAATTTCTCCGCGTATTTGATGGCGCGGTCGCGCTCGGCATTTTCGAGGGCGAGGACGATGTTCCCGCGGTTGGCCGAGAGGAACGCCGTGATCGACTTGTCGTTGGGCCCCATGAGCGTCATCACGATCTGGGGGTCGGACGTCACGTTGTACTGGACGGCGACGCTGGACTCGGTGAGCGTGGGGTCTTTGAGTACCTTGAGGATGTTGCGGTGGTCGGCGACCATGCCCGTGAACCCGCGTTCGGTGACGCGCAGCACGTCGAACAACGGTTCGGTCTGGTTGAGGTAGGGGATCGGTGCCGTGAATATCGCGCGCAGCGTATCGCCCACCTCGCCCGTCCACTCCTGCTGCGGGCAGACGACGATCAGCTCGTAGGGAGCGCCTTGTGCGGTTTTGAGCCGCGAATCGGTCAGTGTCCTGAATGCCTTGCAACCTGCCATCGTTGCGACGACGGCCGCGGCCAGCGCGATACGGAAGATAGTTTTCATAGCCGGTCTGGAATTGAATCTACTACAAATATAGTTATATTTTTCGGAAAAGCGCGGAATTTCACTATTTTTGCCTGGAATAAGCAGCCATGCGTTTAAAACCACCGAAAATAATCCGGCGCCTGATGCCGGATCTGATCTGGGAGATCGACGACCAGGACGGCGTGTTCCTCACCTTTGACGACGGCCCCACGCCCGGTGTCACGGAGTGGATACTCTCCACGCTGGACAAGTACGATGCCAAAGCCACGTTCTTCGTGCTGGGCAAGAATGTCGAAATGTACCCCGACCTTTACCAGCGCATCCTCGATGCCGGGCACAGGGTCGGCAACCACACCTACTCGCACCAGAAGGGATGGGGGATGAGCCTCGAACGCTACACGGAGGATGTGGATTTTGCCAACGATCTGGTTCACAGCGAACTGTTCCGGCCTCCGTATGCACGGATTACCCCGGCGCAGGCGCGTTTCCTGGGGCAGCGCTACAAGCTGGTGATGTGGGACATCATCTCGCGCGACTACAACCGCAAGCTCTCGCCCCGCACCTGCCTGCGGAACGTGACCAAATACCTTGCCCCGGGGGCCATCGTGGTGTTCCACGACAGCGAAAAGGCGTTCCGCAACATGCGTTACGCCCTGCCCCGCACGCTGGAGAAGATCCGGCAGATGGGGCTCAAATGCAAAGCCATCGAATTCTGACATGAGGTTCGTAGTCGCCATAACCGCCGCCAGCGGCGCCATCTATGCCCGCCTGACGATAGAACGGCTGCTCGCCTCGCCGTGCGTGTCGGAGATCGCGCTCGTGTGCAGCCGCCACGCCCGCGAGGTGATGGCGCACGAGGGAGTGTCGCTGCCCGTGGACACGCGCATCCGCGAATATGCGAACGACGACATGTTCGCCCCTCCGGCGAGCGGCTCGGCGCGTTACGACGGCATGGCGGTCGTGCCGTCGACGGTAGGTACCGTGGGGCGTGTGGCCGCCGGTACGGCGCAGAGCCTGATCGAGCGGGCCGCCGACGTGATGCTCAAGGAGCGGCGCCGGCTGGTGTTCGTCGTACGCGAAACGCCCCTGTCGCTCATACACCTGCGCAACATGGCGGCGCTGACCGAGGCCGGGGCGGTGATCCTGCCCGCATCGCCGTCGTTCTATGCCGCGCCGCAGGGCATCGAGGAGCTGTGCGGTACGGTCGCCGACCGCGCTGCAGCATTGCTCGGGGTCGATATACCGCGCTATGAATGGGGGAAATAGGATATTCCGGATTTTTTTCATAACTTTGCGCCCACGAAAAAATCAATTCAAAACAATACCTTATGGCAACTACAGCTGACATCAAGATCGGTATGTGCATCGAAATGGATGGCAAGACCTTTCAAATCGTGGATTTCCAGCATGTGAAGCCGGGCAAAGGCCCCGCTTTCGTACGAACCAAACTCAAGAACCTCGAATCGGGCCGCGTGCTGGACAATACGTTCTCGGCAGGGGCGAAGATCGAACCCGTACGCGTGGAACGCCGTCCCTACCAGTTCACCTACGAGGATGACCTGGGGGCGCATTTCATGCACACCGAGACTTTCGAGGAGATCAACATCGACCGGAACCTGATCAACAACTACGACCTGATCACCGACGGTCAGATCGTCGAGGTGATGTTCCACACCGAGAAGGAGGCCGTTCTTTCGGCCGAACTTCCTCCGATCGTCGATATGGAGGTGATCTACACCGAGCCGGGCATCAAGGGCGACACGGCGTCGACCAACTCGCTGAAACCCGCGACGGTGAACTCCGCGACGGCGAAGGACGGCGCCACGATCCGTGTGCCGCTGTTCATCAACACGGGCGACAAGATCCGTGTCGACACCCGCACCCGTGAGTACTACGAGCGCATCAAATAAGCGGAAGTTACGGCTTCGAAAAAAGGGAGGACGATGCAGTCCTCCCTTTTTCGTTTCCCTCCCCTCTTCGGGTCACTCGATTGTCAGGCTGCGTCCTTTGGGATATTTCACGGCGTAGCGCAGGCGCAGTTCGCGCTGCTCGCCGGGTTTCAGCTCCAGCCTCCAGGTGACGATGCCGCTCTCCTTGTCCAGCTGGCCTCCGCTCAACTCCTCGGCCGATACGGCGATGGCGCTGTTGCGCGATACGGGCAGCTGGTCGGCGAGCGTCAGCACGACGGGTTCCGGGCGTGTGTTGCGCACGGAGAACTTCCACGCCACGGTCTGTGTCTGGTTCGAACCGATGGCGCGGCGCGACGAATAGTCGTTCTCCTTGGTGCGTTCGATGCGGATGCTCCGGTCGCGGCCCATCGAGAAGCGGAGTGTGTCGCTCGTCTGACCGGGATCGAGGATGCTCTTGCCGACGAACGTGTTTTCGAAATAGACGTTCGCCTCGCCCTGCAACAGGTTGAGTCTCTCCCAGCCGGTGGCCTCCGCCACGAGGAAGGCGTCCTTGTCGATCTTCGGCGTGCTCTGGTAGATATAGGCGGCCGGCAGGTCGAACCTCCCGATTTCGGCTGCGACGCTCTTGCCGTCTGAAGGGATGGTGTAGGGCTGTCTGATTTCGAACTCGTAGCCCAGCTGGCTCTGCGTCTGCTCCACCTCCATCACGGCGCTCTCGGCGTCGAAGTCTGCAAAATCGACTTCCGCCACCTTTCTGTCCGAAGCCGCTGTGCCGCGAATCCGGACACCCGGTGCGGCGCCTGCCAGTTGATTCGAGACGCCGTATCCCATGACGACCACGTCGTCCACCTTCGTCGCGTCCTCCTGCATCACGACGTTCATCGTGTTGCCCGTGATTCGCTCCGTTCGGGGTATGTAGCCGACGTAGCTGAATTGCAGGCTGGAAGCACCGTTGGGAATGGTGATCGAGTAGCTGCCCCGGGTGTCGGTGACGGCGCCGATGGTCGTGCCGGGAATCAGGACGGTCGCTCCGGGCAGGGGTTTGCGCTGATGGTCGAGGACTGTTCCCGACACGGTGTTGTTCGTCATGTTGAGGTTGTAGCGGGGCGGGACGAGACCGTAGTCGAGCCGCCAGGTCTGCAATTTCGGGGCGATGCTCCCGGTATTGGGGTTCGACGAGGAGAGCGTCAAGGCGACGTTCTTCCACTCCTCTCCGGTGTTCTGGAAAATATTGGCCTTGTAGGAGATCTCCACCGGCTCCGACAACCCGCCCGAACGGATGTCGTACGAGGGGAACCAGCCGGCGTTGCGGACGTAGTAGATCAGCGTGAACGACGCCTTGCAGGCCGCGGGAGCTTCGATCCGCACCTCCACTTCGCTCATCGGGTCCGACTGTCTGCCGCCCAGATTCACCAGTTCGGCCAGAATCTGCCGTCTGCGCTCGTTGATTTTCTCCTCTTCCGCGTCGAGGGAGAGCGCCTTGCTTTTCAGCGCTTCCAGCCGTGCGGCATAGTACTCGTTCAACTCCCTGATGGCGGCCAGCGGGGTGGTGACGTTCCGGTTGGCGACCGAGCAGTTCGTTTTCAGCAGTTCGCTCTCCGCATCCATGACCTCGCGCGAGGCCTTCAGCCGGTCCAGCTGCCGCTGCGTCTCTTCGAGCGTCTGTTCGAGCGTCTTTTGGCGTGTTGTGCGTTCGAGGCTGTCGGTGTGGTTGAAAAGCCGGTTGACGGCCGTCACCGTGAATGGGCCTTTGGCGCTGACCTGCATGCTCTTGTCATCCAGATAGGGCGACAGGCCGGTGAATACGACCGTCGAATTTCCGGCCGGGAGGTCCACCTGCCGGGTGCGCGTCACCTGCGCCCCGTCGATGAACAGGGTCACTTTTTCAACGGAGGTCTTGACTTTCTGCGGTCCGGCTACGGCCGAAATTGCTGCGGACAACGCCAGCAGCAACAGCATGCGTTTCAGATTCATTGCTTTGTCGGTTTGGGTTGGTTACAGACAAAGTTAGTCAATTATTCCGAACGGCCAAACATCCGCGCCTGTTGCCCGCACCGCGCCTGCTTTTCGCCGCCGCGCCTGTTGTCCGCCCGCGCCGCGCCTACTCGAACTCCTGCATCACGCGCTCCATCTTGCGGCGGATCTGGGCCGTGCAGAGGTTGCCGATGCTGCCTTCGTGGGTGTGGCGCACCTCGCGTGTGGGCGTGTATTCGCCCCTTTGGACGGCCATGCCCACCTGCTTGTAGGCTTCGCGGAAGGGCGTGCCCGCCAGCACCATCCGGTTGACGTCCTCCACCGTGAACAGATAGTCGTATTTTTTGTCGTCGAGGATGTGCTCGTTGACGCGGATGTGCGCAAGCATGAAGTCGCACATCGCGAGCGTGCGTTTGATCTCCGTCGTCGCCGGGAAGACTGCGTTGCCAAAATGCTCGATAATACACAAAGTATTATCTGCGCTTTTGGCTT
>OLNQ01004650.1_pt1 | contig 10146 bp, 14 predicted proteins | sample 1672821 | NCBI WGS metagenome assembly OLNQ01 (sample SAMEA3136727, study PRJEB25190) | human gut metagenome | biome: human gut; feature: human-associated habitat; material: faeces | place: Austria | collected 2013
ACGCACAAAAGCTGTCGTTTGTCAGCGCAAATTTGTACTCCTGCGAATACTGTACGCCTCCTGTTTTTCCACTGCCTTCCTGACCGCCTCAGCCACCGGATCTGCCGTCCATTTTATGAGCGGAGTGCCCTGTTTGTTGTCACTGCCGGAAAGCTCTTTCAGCCTTTTTTCCGATACTTTTATCCCAAGGCGCGGGAACGTATCTCCCACGCTGTAGGGATAATCGTTATCATGCAGGTCAGTGAAAGCCTTTATCACCTTATACATGATCTGCCTCCTATGCCTTGGCGGCTACTGTTGCACTTCCTGCTTTGACAGCTCTGTACTCGCTGTCGCACTCTACGACAGTGATCTTCTTGCCTGTGGCTGCTGTGATGTCAGAAGTACCGTCCCATGCAGTCCACTGCTTCACGTTCTGGCCGTACTTCACAGTTGTTTCAGCATCAGCCACCTTGTATTTATATGAGTTGTCTGCTGCCTTTGCCGGGCTTACCGTCACTTTAGTGTCGCCTGTCGCAGTTCCTGCTGCTGAGTTCACTGTCAGCGTTCCGAGCCTTGAAGAAGACTCCAGCTTTGCGAAAGCTGCATCCTTGACGATCATGAAAGCAACATCCATGCTGACTCTGAGGGCTACCAGTTCCTGCTCGAACAGGTTCACCGGCGTGCCGTCTTCGTTTGTCAGTGTGGAAAGCTGTGCGTCCTCTGACACTTTGTAGCTCATGCCGAACGGGATACCATAGTACATGTAGTCAAAGTCTCCTGCGTAGAGGTTGCCTCTCTCCAGTGTCTTCAGGTCTGCCACAGGATGTCCGTCCAGTGTGTTGTTTCCTCTGTCATAGAGAGTTTCAACGACAACACCGTTTTCTATCTTCTTCACGTTCCTGAGGGTGCTTCTGTTCTTCTTCGTTGATATGAATGCATTGATATCAAAGTCACCATCTGTCAGAAGGTCCTCAAGGCTGAGGATATTGTCGTATGTGATACCGGTGCTGATAGTGTTGCCGGACTCCATTACCGACTCTTCCACGGACTGCGGGAACGGATTGTCGATGTTGAGGATAGCGGCCTCGTCGAATTTCTTATACATCGCTTCAGCGATCTTAGGCTTCATCTGCTCGAAGAACTCCGGCAGCTTGTAGTGCAGGAACTCTCTGGAGCATGGGATTATGACAGCCAGTTTCTTGGCCACCATCTTAGCTGTGAGCCACTGAGGCTTTGAAGTCTTTATCTTCTCGCCTTCACCTACCCAGTAAGCTCCCGGACCCTTGGCGAAATACTCGAATTTCTTTTCTTTCGAAGTCATTTCCTCGTACTTTGCCAGCTGCATCACCTTGCTGTTTTCCATGATGTCTTTGAGTATCAGCTGATTCAGCTTATCAGGTATCGTACCGTCTTTCTGTTCGAATACTGTAACGTTGTCATCTTTCCATGTCTGCGCAAAAAGCTGCAGCTCCATCTTTTTCTTATTCACTTTTACCTCCATCAGATTATCCTGGCTTTTCTCGCCATCTCAGTTATATCGATCTTTGCAGAGCCTGCGCCGGTGCCTCCGCCTTCTCCTGGCGTTCTCTGCCTTGCCTTGGCTTTCACGGCTTCACCTACTGCGTCATTGAAAAGCTTCACGAACTCTTTCACAGCTTCGTTTGTCTTTTCTGCGTCTTCCCTGATGAGACCCGAAAGAATAGCATCAGGTGCGTTTATGCCCTCATCAGACAGTGTCTTTCTGGCTTCCTTTTCAAGCTCAGCTGTCGCCATCTTTGCCTTTAAGGCTGCCAGCTCTGCCTCTGCCTGCTGTGCTTTATACAACGCCTTTTCTTCCTTGCTCATCTTCGCCAGTTTCTCGGCTTCCGAGAGCTTGTCATCAGTCAGCGCCTTCCACTTTTCCTGTGCGTTGGCCACAGCTGTGTTCACTGCTTTCTGGACTCTGCGGTCAAACTCCGCCTGATTGCCCTCTCCCTTAAGGAAGTCGTCAAAAGACAGTGGCCCTGCTGTGCCCTGGCCTTCATCTCCGCCGCCATCTCCGCCTTCTGATCCGCTGCCGTTTCCATCACCGGCTCCGTCACCGTCTCCTTCTGCGAAGAGCTGCAGCAGGAACCTGCGTTTGTTTTCTGCTATAAGCTTTTCAATCATATCTCTTTCCTTTCCTTTGTCCCGACCCGTTCACTGCCCGTGCCGTTACTTTCATATACAGACACCGCCACACATTCCGGATATGCATCTGCGATGTTTCTGACTCCAATAAAAAAAGACCTTACGAGAAGATCCAGTTCTTCCGATAAGCTCTCGTATCTGAACCATGAACTGCCCGGAGACAGCTCGCAGCTCGTTTCATCACAGGTCAGTTCATCTGACGACAGTATCATGCTGAGAAACAGCGCACTGACACCCGCGCAAACGATATCCTGACCCTGCGGGGCGAATCCTGCGTGCCCCTCTATGGTTATCTTGTTTTCATGCTTTGTTATTTTTATCATTTTTCCCATAAAAAAGACCCGGGGCCCGAAGGACACCCGAGTACGTTCGCTGTTATTTTGTCTCAAACAGAACTGTCGTTCTGCCGTCTGCTGTTTTCACCTGCAGATTTCCCTTTGATATGATGTCCATTCCTATGAGAAAATCGACATCATGTCGCTCCAGAGGGAACCCTGCGACTTTCACGTTGTGGAATACCATGTCTTCTGATATGTGGATATCAAGAAAGTAGTATGATATGTCCAGCTGCCCTGCTGCCGTGACTCCTACGCCGCTCATAGCAGGTTGCAGGCCCATCTTCCTCGCCATGCTCTCAGATATGCATGAAGTGACTGACCCTGTGTCCCATATAGCATTTATACGGTATCTTGGAGCTCCGTCACTGCACAGGCTTATGTCTATCGGTGTGGCAAGCCTGTTCACTTTTCTCTCATACTCCATCGTGAATGCATGATCTGAGAAAATCAGCTGACCTTCCTGCCGATCAGAGGCGGGATCCTTATCGTCTGGCAACGAGATAAAGCCTGAATATGTGATATTATCTGCTGTCATTGTATACCTCCTGCCTGTCAATGGCACGATTAATCCTTATGGGATTATCGCACCGATAACAGCCGACAGAATAACATTGAATTTCTCAGAACAAAATTCTTTCGCTTTCTGCATTCCGCTGTTCTCTTCTAAAAACTCCACACCAGCATAAGTGATCTTAAATGGTCTGTCAGTCTGTATCTGAGGAGCGTCTTTAGTTTTGTTTATGATTTCAAACCCTTCGATATATCCCTGCTTTACCAGATTGGCGATTATCTCGCACCAGTAACCCTGCGGTATACTGAACAATCTGGACTCCCATGCAAAATCTTCAAGTTCAGCCGCTTTATCGTGCTTCATACACTCATACAGATACTTCAGTATCTTGTACATGATAACTCTCATATCATCCGTTGCCATGCTGTTTCTCCTTTTCTCGCTGTCTTGCATTTTTCAAAATGCCAAACATTTGTGCGGTTCTTTCTTTGTTAGCTTCGGAAATCTTCAGACTTGTTTCTTGCCACGATTCCTCTGTCCCAACTGCATCTTTTATTATTTTTCTCGCATCTTGTAAACATTCTGTGCTCAGTCTGTCATATTCTGCACGTTCCTGTTTGCTCAAACAATCTTCACCCTCTGTTACGACAGGCTCATGTCCTGCCTTCCCATCTTTCAACAACATACTAATACTCCTTTAACAGTCTGGAAATTGCCTGATACAACTCACCTTTGCGACTATCGCTCATTATTTCTGCAAACGCTTCATTCAATTTTCCGGTTTCTTTAAAGTGTCCTGCGGCATACCCTGAGGTGTATTTTTCTATATTATCTACCGTCACATCTATCCCAAGATCGCCAAAAGCTTTACGCACAATCCGTTCAGCATATAAACCCATGCTATGCTGCATTGCACATTCATACCTGTCAAGACGTGAATTCACATTATTCGAGAATATATCCACGGTTTCGAATGCTTTATAGACCTCAAACGCATGCGCCATTTCATGTCGTAAAATACCTTCTAAGCCATTCTTAGGGGTCCAGCGCCCCGCTTTCACAGCCTCGTTGATAATTGAATCGATATCATTCAAATCATTGGCGTTGAATAATAAGGACGTACTCATGTTGCCCTTGTCGTTATGTAAAACGAATGCAGCAACAGCGTTATCAATCGTTCCTATTCTCTGGACTATACCTTTTAATTCAGGGTAGTCTCTGTAAATATTATATAACGAATGGTTTATCTTGTTAAGCTGCTCTACAGATAAGCCTTTATCATTTATTGTTTTTATTCCGAGCTCGTCATTCATATATTTTTTAGCCTCGGATTTTGTTTTCAAATCTTCATATGCCTTCAAATTGCTTACAAAGCTTTTCTTCTCCCTTCTTTCCTGCCACTCCCTGAAGCTGAGTCCATGCTCGCTGTAGCTGTCAAGCCACTGGCTGTATTTTTCTTCATCGAGCCATGCGCAGGTGCTGCAGTGGCAGAACGGATGCATAGGCGGTGCATTTTCTCCCGGCATTGCGTCTTTAGTCTTGAAGTGCTTACCGTCCAGTGCTTTGCAGGCGGTGCATACATCGCCGTAATGACATGCCATATACTCATACTCTCCGAACCCGTAACGCTCGAATGACTGCATCTGTGCCTCCGTCTGGACTCTCGCCATCTCGGTGCGCATCAGCCGCTCGGAGTTGAATCTCGATACGTCTATCTGCTTTCTCAGCTCCCTTGCCATCACGTCCGGATGTTTTCCCTGTATCATGCCGGTCTGCAGCAGCTTTGATGTCTCTGATCTCAGCAGATCCTGATTCGCCCAGATCCGCTGTGAGAACGTCGCATTGTGGAACGACGCTCCGACTATCGACGAAGCTGCCAGCGTCACATCTCCGACAGACTCGCCGAGTATGCCGGCCTGCCGCTGGAATTCCTCAATCGTCCTGTCAGTCAGTTTCTGCTCAAAGAACTTCTGCATCTCATCGAAGCTGCTGACAAGTTCAAGGCCTATCTGTGCTTTCAGCATTTCAAGGCGGTTGACTTTCATCGTCAGATTGTACAGCCTCATTTCCTCGTTGGCCTGCTTTGAGAAATCCTTTTCCCTGACGTACTTCTCAGCTTTGCGTGAATATGCCTCGATATCCAGCTTTGAGACACGTTTCTTTGCCTCGGCTATGGTTATGCCCTCTTTGCCTGCATAACGTCCGTAAAACGCATCTATCTCTTTCTTGATATTGTCCATAGCATCGCTGTATATCCGGTTCAGCTCCTTTGCATATTCTGCTTCGGACTTCAGATTCTTTTTAAGGGTCTCCTGCTCACGTCTGCGCCAGTAATCTCTACTCGTTGCCATTGCCATCACCGCCGGTCATGTTGTACAGGCTCGTGATCAGCGTGTTCTGCTGCCGTTCCTCCTGCTCTGCTTTCACTCTGTCGAGTTCTGCCTGTATATCATCTACGAATGAAGCCAGCCCCATCAGCGTCTCCTGACTGAACTCCACGCCTGCGCTTGTCAGTGCCTGAAGCTCATCGAGCACGGCCTTAGGCAGGTTCGGCGTGAACGTCACTGTGAAGCTGCCAAGGTCGGCATTTGTCGCCTCGTTGGTGTAATTTTTCATGTTCAGCAGCAGTCTGTAACGTCGCATCAGACCTTTCTTGAATCCTCTCTGACTGGTCTTTGCCAGCTGCTGGAACCCGAAGAGCTTGTATTTCATCGCTTCCCCTGACTGAGTGCCTGAAAAGGCTTCATCGGTCAGATCCGGCACGAATGATATCTTATGGATATCGCTCTGGAGCCTGTTCTTGTATGCCTCTGTGCCGCTGACGTCATACTGCTTGTATATGTACTTGGCGTCTGTCTGCGACTTGCTGCCGTCGGGATTGATGCCGTTGGCAAGCAGCAGCAGGTTTGCCTTTTTCATCTTCACGATATCGTCTAAGGTGTACTTGCCCAGGTCTACGTCTCCCAGTATCGCAAGCAGCGCCTCGTTCATGTCCGTCATATAGTTGGCTGTGTCTGACTGAGCCGAGTCATACAGATCTATCAGCGGTATGATGTCCTCATATCCGCTCTGTCTGTACCTGTCCGGTGAGTATTCAGTCACAGGCACCTCGCCCCAGAAGTGTTCTTCTTCTGATTCAAGCACCAGCTTGTTTATCGGCAGCGTGCAGGTCTTGTATGTGTATATGTGGGTATCGGTGTAGACGCTGACCTTCACATACTCCCTGAACCCGTCCCAGTGCTTGGGATATCTCACGGCAAACAGTGGCGTGCGCTCAACGTCCAGTCCGTAGACGACGAAAGTCTCGAATACATTACTGATCACTGACTTATCTTCATCGTATGCGTTCCTGTACTGGAGCTCGTAAGCTCTGCCGTATTTCCTGAAATCTCTCCATAGTTCGCTGTCCAGTGCCTCGATATCGTTGTCATCGTCGTACTGTGCTACCATCTCATTGATGCTTTCATCGTCGCTGGTCTTCTTTATTGGTATGCCGGTGTTATATCCCACGTCGAACACATTGATTATCTTTGCAAAGTTATGTGCTGCCCTGTGGTCTGCCTTTTCCTTTTCTGTCCTGCGTGTATCGTCGTGGTATATGCCGTCATTCCTTGCCTTGATATAGTCATCCAGCACTGCCAGTCTCGGGCACTGTTTCTCGTTGTGATGGTTTATCAGGTCTATGAGCTTCTGTGGATCGTCCAGTATCTCCTCGGCGCTGGCTGCTCTGTATGAACGGTTCGATTCAGGTCCGAACAGCTGCTGAAAATTCCTTGCCGGGCTGTATCTGGTATCCTCTCCGTATTCAAATTCATTCACTTTATCCATTATCTGAGCATTCCTTTCAGTTTCATTGCATTGCTCTGTCTTTCCTTCTGCGGCATTTCCTCCAGTATAGTCATGTCGGAATATATGCCGTATCTGATGGCGCAGAGCACGTCGTCGTTTTCTTTAAGCGGTTCACCTGAATTCTTCTTCCAGATGTATTTATATATCTCGTCCCGGAACCTCGGACATTCATCGTATACGATCCGGAACAGATCGTTTTTCATCAGAGTCGCCACAGCTTCTATACCCGACAGCACTCTGTTGTTTGCAAGGTATGCCCTGATACCTGCCTTCTGAAAAGCTGCCACGTGCTCAGTTCTTGCCGGGTCGCAATAAAAAGAGATATCACCGTGTCTTGCGATGATATCCCTTGCTGTCAGTATCCAGTCATCTATGAACCTGTGCTGTGCAGCGTGTTCCTCTATGATGTAGTACCTTTTGCCTGTGACGCCGATCACGACGATGGCTCCCCAGTGCTCCCAGCCCCAGTCGACTCCTGCAAATACTCTGTCGAAGCGGAGCTGTCTGACCTGTTCTGCCGTGATGGAATGTTTTTCCCTGTCAAAGTCAGGATAAACGACTCCCTCGCCGGATACCCACAGACCCTCCACGCCTCTGTCGTAGAACATGCCTGACGGCGTGGTCTCTTTTATCTGCTTCACGTATCTTGCATCGAGGAACGTGTTGTCATCGAGCCGGAAATGATTGCTCATTATTCCTGATGCAGATGAGTTTATGTAATCTTTCAGCAGCCAGTGCTCCGGGTGATCCGGGTTCGTGTCTGCTATGATACGTGCGTTCCTGCCACTGCAGCGTGCCTTTATCTCGTCGAAGACTTCCTGATTGGCCAGTGAAGCCTCATTGATGTATGCTCCGAAAGCTGTCATACCTCTTATCCTGCCAAGACCTGATATAGATCCGTGTGAAGTCTGCACCACCTTGACGCCGAACAGATTGAAGTTATTGTACTTGTCGAACTTGAATTCAAACCCGTATTTGTTGGACAGCTCCGTCAGGATATTGTCCTGTATGTTCCCCATAGAATGCCCTGCAAGGATATACTGGGGAGTATCGATGCCTATCTCGTCGGCGGTCTTCCTCACGTTCCTCAGCTCTGCCAGGAACAGGTCGTTATCAAGCTGCGTCTTTCCGGAACGCTTGGCTCCGTGGTTTATCAGCATGAACCAGTCGGTACTCCTGCAGGCTTTAAGGATCTCTATCTGCTTCGGCGTGTAGATATTACTCAGCATCAAGCTCAGCTCCTATCGCATCAAAGAGTTTTGCGACCTTGTCCTCTGTTGAAGTCTGCTCGCCGCCTCTTATCCTCTCTGTATCTGCCTTTATCCGCTCTATCCTTGCCCGCTGCTCTTCTGTCGCAAGCTCCCGGTTCTTGTGCAGCAGATCATCGTATTTATTGATCATGCTCTCCAGCGTCTTCTGCGCCCTTGCCTGTGCCTGCAGAAAATTCCCATGCTTATCCCATGCTTGCTGATGTTCATATGCAGTGGCTGCATCGCCGTCAGACGTTATCTCTGTCGTCTTGTCTTCCCGGTCCTTCACATACATGATCTGCTGCGCCCTGATTATGGCGGCATATGCGATCTGTATCTGATCCCACAACACGTCCAGCGGATCCTTTGGCATTTCCTCTATAATAGAAACGGTCTCCTCGGGAAGATACTTCCTGAAGAAACCGTATTTTTCTGCGTTGTTGTTTCCCGGCGGAGCTCCATCACCGGCAGCATTCCTGTTGCCTTTCTGTCCGCCTTTATTCCGAACGTTCGCTTTCTTTTCCGAACGTTCGCTATCCCATTTATATGTATTCTTCCATCGTCTGACTGTACCCTCCGGCACATCCAGAGCGGAAGCGATATCCTTTAATTTCAACCCTTTACGGAAAAGTTTCTCAGCTTCATCCGTCTTCGGGTTCCTCTTTCTTGCCACGACCACCACCTCTCTATTCGTTTGTTTTGTGAATCTGTTTTTATGTATGAAAAAACCTTCCCCGCATCAAACGCAAGTTTTTGTTCTTATACAAAAAGAGACTCATTGCTGAGCCTCTATAAAAGCGGCCGGATTTGAACCGGCACCCATGCTCCCCTACAGGACTTCCATACAGTGGCATACAAGCACTTAAGCTAAAATATACGTGTATATCCGCCTTCAGTTCTTAACTGATACTGTAGGACACGTGTCCTCCCTCTTAGACGATTCACTTTCTTTTTTTATTATGCCATTCTCTCAATACTTTATTGAATGATATGAAATCACATTCTTCATAGTTTGTAGCTTCAATCTCCGGTATGTCATATTCTCCGGCGCCCTCAAATATCACTTTCTGCTGGTTTTCATAAGCCTTTATCATTCCCACACCTTTCTGTACTTTTTCACTCCACCAAAAAACTCCCTGAACTATATCAAGGAGTTTTTGGCAATCAAATTAATAAACAAGGAGTAAATTATGTACAATATGCCAACGAATGCATCAAGAAGAGAAGTATCTTTTTTTTCACATACAGAATAACATACATAAAAAGTATCATTCAATATCAGCCTTTTCCCAAAACGCTTTTAGCCTTCTCTTGATCGTTATCACACTATACCCCAGCTCCTGTGCAATCTCCTCCTGCGTCAGACCGTTAACGTACTGCAGTCTCAGGATGTCTCTGAGCTCCGGATCCTGCACGCCGTCGAGCCAGTTTTCAAGGTACCATCTCTCTGCCTGTATCCTGCCGAGTTTTTCATACAGGCGCTGACGCAATTTCGGGAAAACATCGTCTCCGTATCCATCCTGTGTGAAGACGTGCGGATAGCCTGTTTTGTAGTCCTTTGCGTAGTCCGCGACCGGCTTCTTCGGGAACCACCTGGCTTCCTCGATCTCGATTTCAAGGTGCTCTATCTCTTTTATCAAACTTCTCAGCTTCTTCAGTCTCTCCTTGTTCATTCAGTCCTTCCTCATCATTCTTCGTATCCCGTCGTTTCTCGCAAGTCTCGACTCCCTGTCTACCCACTTTCTCTCTTTGATTTTCTGCTGCTGCCGGTCGAAACTGTCTTTTGCAACCTTGTATTTGATGCAGCTTCCGTGGCAGTCTGGTGTTCATTCAAAACTCATAAGGCGTCTCCTTTGCTATGTAGCCGATTCAGCTTTGTATTCATCCAGCCTGTTCTTTATCGTCTGAGGGGCACATCCCATCTCATCTGCTATCTTCTCTAACGTCCAGCCTGCTTTTCTCAGTGCACGGATCTTGCCGTCGTCAAGGTCTTTCCTCCGCGCACCTGTCTTTGGAGCCGGATCACACTTTTTCTTCAGTCCTGCCA
>OLNQ01004654.1_pt1 | contig 10139 bp, 10 predicted proteins | sample 1672821 | NCBI WGS metagenome assembly OLNQ01 (sample SAMEA3136727, study PRJEB25190) | human gut metagenome | biome: human gut; feature: human-associated habitat; material: faeces | place: Austria | collected 2013
AATTTTCAATCTCCTACAACAACAGAAAAAGATTTTCGAATGGCAGAGTACTTAGAAAAAGTATCTGGCTTGAATGTTGATGAACTTGCATATTCCATTCTGTTTATGAATGCAAATCATGAAACAAGATCTGTTTCAGAATATCTGAAAGATGATGTGAAATCATTTGATCTGGAAGGATATCAGGTTATCATTGCACAGGTTGTTATTCCAGCTTGTGCATGGATGGAAAGCATTCATGAATCTATTGAAGATGAATTGAAGAAATATGTTATGGATAAAAGCTGTGATCTTGTTTGTCTTGTATTTACAAGTGTTGCGGATCATGGTTCCTATTTCTATTTTGAAGGGAAAATAGCAAACTGGTTGAAAAAAGATTTTCCATCTCACACATTCATAGAAAAACTGATTTCTAGAAAAAAACAAATCGTACCATTGATAACAGAAATCATTCAAAGAAATGTATAACATAAAAAGGAGCAGTGCTCCTTTTTGAGTTAATCTCCAAATGAGATACCTAATGATTTTGCTTCTTTAATGATGTTTGCGTTCGGATCAACTGTTTTTAGTTTTCCAGCAACTTCTTTCAAAGGAACTGCGACCATTTCTCTATCCTTGTATCCAACCATGACACCATATTTCTTCTTTAATACATACATACCAGCGACTGCACCTACTCTGGATGCAAATACACGGTCATATGGATCAGGAGCACCACCACGCTGTACGTGACCTGGGACTGTGACTCTTACTTCTCTGCCTGTTTTTGTTTTGATGAGTTCTGCGAGTTCATAAGAAGGAGAAGGGAATGGAAAATTCATGAGTTTTTTCTTGTATTCTTTTTTGCTTAATGCAGCATCTTCTTTAGAAATTGCACCTTCTGCCATCGCAATGATTGTAAAACGTTTTCCTTGTTTATCTCTTTCTTCAATGACTTCAATGACTTTATTGATATCATATGGAATTTCAGGCAACAGAATAATATCTGCTCCTCCCGCAATACCAGCATTGAGTGGAAGCCATCCAACTTTATGCCCCATGATTTCAACAATAAATACACGTCCATGAGAGTTAGCTGTTGTATGAATTTCATCAATGCATCTTGTTGCGATATCTACTGCAGACTGAAAACCAAATGTCATATCTGTTCCCCATGTATCATTATCAATTGTCTTAGGTAATGTGATGACATTTAAACCTTCTTCACTTAATAGATTCGCTGTTTTTGTAGAACCATTTCCACCAAGCATAACTAAGCAGTTTAACTGCAGCTTATGATATGTTTCTTTCATTGCGGCAACTTTATCAAGACCATTGGCATCTGGTTCGTGAATCTGTTTGAATGGAACTCTAGACGTTCCAAGAATCGTACCCCCAACTGTTAAAATATTAGAGAAATCATCATCGTTGAGAAGCCTGAATTTTCCATACATTAGCCCTTTGTAACCATCTTCAAAACCATAGAATTCAACAGGTTCTTTTGCATTATTTGTAACAGCTTTATAGACACCGCGCATTGTTGCGTTTAATGCCTGACAATCTCCACCACTTGTAAGCATTCCTACTCTAAGCATAATTGTGTGCTCCTTTTCTAACATTCATATAATTATTTTATTACTTACTAATCTTGCAAACAAGACAAGGAAAAGTAAAATTATGGTAAGATTAAAACATTAAGGAGACAGGATGATATGTTGAAAGGTGCGATTTTCGATCACGATGGTTTGATGTTTGATACAGAAAAAGTATGGCAGGCAAACTGGAAAAAAGAAGCAGATAAACTAGGAATTGAATTGCCAGAAGAATTTAAAAAGGAAATTTGTGGCTCCAGTGGACAACACATGCTGGATATTATTCAGAAATATTATCATGTAGAAGATGGTTCTGATATTAGAGCGCGTGTTAGACAAGGTGTTGCGGATGATGAGAAGAAACATTTAGATATGAAAGAAGGTCTTTTGGATATTTTAGATATGTTTCAAAAGCATGGTGTGAAGATGGCAGTTGCTTCTTCCAGCGGAAAAGAAATGATTGAAACGAATCTAAAGAATGCACACGTTGAACGGTATTTTGATGCGGTTGTGAGTGGACAGGAAGTTGAACATGGTAAACCTGCACCAGATATTTTCTTGCTTGCTGCAGAGCGTATTGGTGTTCCAATTGAAGATTGTTATGTATTTGAAGATGCATTCAATGGTGTAAATGCAGGTGTTTCTTCTGGTGCTAGAACAATCATGGTTCCGGATCTAGTTCAGCCAACAGATGAGATTAGAGAAAAGGTAGCTGCAGTTTGTACGACATTAAAAGAAGCTAGTATCAAAATTGAAAATGATGAAATCTAAGGTCACTGTAAAGTGATCTTTTTGATACAAAAAATTTAGTTGTCTCTGGTGAAACAACAAAATTTAACTTGAAAGCAATTAATGTTAAACTGTTAAATAATCTACATTCTTATTTTAGATTTTGCATCATAAAAGTAATAAGATGTCTTATGGTGGTGTCGAAGTATCTTTGGATGAAACTGTTATTGCAGCAATGCTTTTTTGTCTTTTTGAAAATGACAATAATTGATGATGTATTGACAATGTCATATAATAAATACACAAAAGAGAGGTTCTTTTATGGAAAATATGGGAATTGTTCAAGCGAGAACACCTGAGAGTGTAAAAGAAAACGCAACAAACATTTTAGAAAAACTTGGTCTTAATATGTCTACGTATATCAATATGGCACTGAATCAGTTGATCATACAGGAAGGAATCCCTTTTTCAGTTAAGCTGACAAAGTCATCATATACGGATGAAGAAAAAGTAAATGAAGTAGCCGCAACTTTAAAGATGGAAGGTCTAAAGTTGAGTGACAGTGATTTTAGCATGCTGCAGGAGATTAAGAACGGTAAGATGAGTATTGATGAAGCACGAGCTAAAATTTTAAGCGAGCTATAATATGTCGGATACAAAATATTGTTATCCTGATTCAGATGTACTAGTCAATAAGCTTGATATAAGAGATCCTAACAAGCTTCAAATATTTGAACGGAAGCTGACAATGCTTAGATTATTGGAATTGATTGATAAACCAATAGAAGGAAAATTTGATCTCAAACATTTGCAGGCTATTCATGCTTATATTTTTCAAGATGTGTACGATTGGGCAGGAAAAATAAGAACAGTAGACATTGCGAAAGGGAATACGTTTTGTAATGTCAGATTTATTTCGAGCCAGGCTGATGCAATTTTTTCGAAACTTAAGGAAGAATATTATTTAGCAGGACTGGAAGAGTATATGTTCACTAAACGGTTAGCGTATTATTTCTCTGAAATCAATGCGCTGCATCCGTTTAGAAAAGGAAATGGACGCAGTCAAAGAGAATTTATTCGTTCTCTAGCATTGAAAAATGGGTACTTAATCTATTTTGAAAAAGTATCAAAAGAAGAAATGTTAATAGCCAGCAAAAAATCTTTTATGTGTGACTATGAAGACATGGAAAAGATTATGGCAAAATGCATCAAGAAAAAGTAAAGATGAATACAAAAACTTTGCAGGCAGTAGCTTCTACTGTTATGGGATTGAAATGATTTGTGCAATAAAAGGATCGGCTAATCTACAACCACACGATTGTATGTTAGCCGATAAAATTTTTGAAGAAAATATTCTAATTCGATTATGTTTTTTGATGACCTTTATGTAATGTTATGGACATTTTGCTTTTTAACAATTCTAAAATAAGATTGTTAGAAATATAGAAAATCATGTTGTACTTCATGCTCTTTTGGAATTTTATTTCGTAATATATAAGCTATACTTCTTAAAATAGGTAATTTATTATTTCAAAATTTCCAAAAGATTTTTTATGGGGTGGCGCTATTGCTGCTAATCAATATGAAGGTGCTTGGTTGGAAGATGGGAAACAACCGAACGTTACAGATGTACTTGTAGGTATTATGTCTAAAGATCCTGGTATTCAATGGAATGAAGATAAGAAAAAATATGAAAATGGAGAAGAAAATCCTTGGGATTATTGGGAAACCATCAAACCGAATATGTGGAAAATGATTTATCATTTGACAGAAGAAAAGATTCAAGAGTATGCAAAAGACGGAAAAAATATTCTTAAGAGAGAAGATGAAAATGATTGGGATTCTGAACCAAGCGTTCAGGTTCCGATTGAGGGGAAAAAATTTAAAGAATTTTTAAGATTGATTATTCCTAGTATGTATGACCCCGATTTTAGTATGACACCAATCACGCAAAGTATGGTAGATGTGAAGAAGACAACGAATTCCTTTTATCTATTTGACAGCTATAAACTTACTGATCGTTTAGAAATCAATGGAGGTTTGCGATATGAAAAAGCAAAATACTCCGGAAATCGTTATACAAAAACGGAACAATTTATCAAAGGAAATGCGGAGAATAAATCTACCAACTCTATGATAGCGATGTATACGGAATTGTCAGAAGCGGAATCGGCAAAGAAAAACATAGGAGATACTCATCACTGGAATGGAAATGATACTTCCAAAGAAAAAATAAAAGAACTGAAAGAAAAAGGATATACTACCATTTTAATGACGGATTTAACTCGAAAAGAGAAAAGAGAAGAGGAAAATCTGGGAGGAGAAATTGGGATTAATTACCGTTTCAATGATACAGACACAGTATATTTAAAATATGAAAGAGGCTTTAATACTCCTCTTCCTACACAATTGACCAATAAAACCTTTGATCCGAAAACCAAGATAAAAGCATATTGGGAAAGCAATATAAAGACAGAAAAAATAGACAATGTAGAACTGGGAATTCGAGGAATGTTACACCCAAAAGTGACCTATTCTTTGACAGGATTTATCAGTGATACTCAAAATGAAATTCTATCCATTGTGAAGAATGGAAGTTCTCATATGCTCCGAGAATGGAGATTTATCAATATTGATAAAACGAGAAGAATGGGACTGGAGTTCCAATCTCAACAAAATTTTGATAAATTGACTTTAAAAGAATCTCTTACTTATGTGGATCCAAAGATTCTATCCAATGATTATGAAAAACAGGTTCATAAAATTGGAGTGGACAGAGCGGAGGAAATGTACCAAAACAATCAAAAAGTACGAGATTGGACAATTGAAAATATCAGATTTCATGAAAATGGCTTTACAATTCCGGCAGGAACTTCGGAAGAAGAAATTGTAAAAATGAAGGCGGAGTCCAAGCGATTGGGAAAAGAAGCGGTTAAAATCATTCAAAAACTAAGAGAGACAGGAGTAAAAGTGGACTATAGTGCACGAGATGCCAAACTGAAAGAAATTGTTCCGGGAATGTCTTCTGCCGAACAATCTAAGATTAGAATGGAAGCTTCAAAATTAGCACAAGAAGCTGAAAATAGAGCTGTGGCAGAACCTAGAAAAGCCTTGGAAGATCTTCTTGCAAACTCAGCTTATCCTGACATTTTTAAAGAAAAATTGCGTTCATTCAATAACCATACCTTAATTCAGGAAGGAACGATGAAAGAAATTATTTATGAACATTTTGAAAAAGAGATAAAGTCTTCTTATACGAAAGGAACCTTAGAAAAGGGAAGCAGAATACCACTTTCTCCAAAATGGAAAGGAACTTTCAGTGCGGACTATCAATTCACGGATAGGTTAAAATTAGGAATGAATACTACTTATATAGGAAGCTATGATTCTGCGGAACCGGGAAAAGGATATGAAATTGTAATGACAAAAGTACCGCATCATATGGTAGCCGATTTCTATGGAAGTTATGATATTCAGGAAGATTTTTCCATTAAATTCGGAATTAACAATGTATTTAATCATCAATATTATTTACGACAAGATTCCAGAACGGCAACTCCGGCACCCGGAAGAACCTACAGTGCGGGATTCAGTTATCGATTTTAAAAAAGCTCTATTTCTCTATATAGTTTTGTGTAGTAATTTTATATTATAAAAATCGGGCTTATCTCAGAATACGGCATTTTTGAGATAGCCCCTTTTTTTATCAGAAATATTTTTTATTATTGTTCACCATATCTTGTATTTCATAATAAAAAACAACATTGAAATGCTCCTTTTTCCGTTTAGATAGAAATAGTTTGTATAAGCAACTTTTGTTGTTTTTTGAATAAAGCTAGGGTATAATGAAAATATGAAAATTCATAGAGTATGAAATAGAAAAAATCATTTTTTATGTTTCGAGTGGGAGGGTTTTATGAAAAAGAGCTGGAGAAGAATGGGAATATTCGGATTGTTGTTTTTCATTTTAAATTTCTTTTCTTATTCTAATGATTGGGAATTCGGTTCTCGGGGAGAACACATGGTCCCTTTCAAAAATTCCGGGATGAAAATCAAAGATGAAAAAATTATGATGAAATTGGAGCAGGATAAAAGTGGAGAACTGCAAATGAAAGTCAAAGTTCGTTTTGTATTTGAAAATGAGGAGGAGGGAAAGAAAATCATCGGTTTTGTCACTCCGGAAAGGGAAGATCACGATGCGGAAGAAGAAAATTCCGGAAAAGCTAAAAGATTAGGAATTACGAACTTCTTGAGCAAAGTCAACGGGAAAACAGTTTCCACTCAGCAAAAAGCTTTACAGGATGTTCTATCCAAAGGAATTTCAGATAAGGAAACATGGGAGGAATATCAAGAAAAGAAGTATTGGAAAAGTGATGTATATTATTTGGAAGCCCCTTTTTCCAAAGGAGAAAATGTGGTGGAACATGAATATTATTACACGGGCTCCTATGGTATTTTTGAAAGAGAGTTTGCCTATATTTTGACCACGATTTCCAAATGGCAGGATCAGAGGGTAGAAAATTTTGAACTGCTTTTGGACATGAAAAATGCTTATGTTGCCTTACCTTATACTTTTTGGAAGAATCATAAAAAAATTGAGTGGGAACTATTGGGAGAAGGAAAAAGTGTTGAAAAATATAGAGTTGTTAGCTCGACAATTGAATAAAAGAGTGAGATTAGGATGACAATAAAATGACAATAAGAAGAAGGAGAAAAGCAAAAAAGAGTATACCTTCGTATGAAAAACGGAGTGATACGATACCGAGCTAAAAATTTTTCTCCTGATAAAGAATTTTATGCTGTAGTGATAACAGATAGCAGGGGAACGGTGGGTCGAGTTTCCAATCCGAAAAATTCAAAATATATTCTTCATGACAAATTGACAGAACTGCTATTGAGAATGCAAATGGAAGATAGGGAATTCTATCGGGAAGATTTGGAAAAGTTGACAGAGAACGAACTGGAAATTCTTCGGAATTATCCCTATGCCTTTGCAGGCTATGATTTTTCTCGAAAAGCCTTGAAAGCTTATTTTTCACAATTTGTTTGGTATCTTCCTCTTGGAACGAAAGTTCCGATAAAGAAGGAAGAAGAAGTGATTTCTGTCGTAGATAACATAAAAAAGGGAAGAGAGTAAAAATAGATGGCAGCGATTGAAGCATGAAAAAACTTGTCTCGGAGAGAGTTAGTATGCGGCGATAAAAATGGTAAGATGTATCGTTAAGATATAAAAAGGGCTATCCCACATTGGAATAGCCCTTGATAAGTGGAAGCTTCTTATCGATAAATATTTCCCAGTAAACCGACAATTTCTTTTGCTTCCTGTACTTTTTTGCTTGCAATGGCTCTTGCCTTTTTAGCTCCTTCTTGTAGAATGTCCTCCACATATTTTGGATTTTGTTCCAATGCTTCTCTCTTTTCTCTCGCTTGACCGAAATATTCCAAAATAGTGTTTAATAACTCCGTCTTGGCATGACCGTAGCCATAATGTCCTGCTAAAAACTTCTCTTTCATTTCATTCTGTTTTTCAATACTGGCAAACAAAGCGTAGAGTTTTGCAATGTTATTATCCGGATTTTTAGGCTCCTCCAAAGGAGTGGAATCGGTAACAATACTCATGACCTGTTGCTTTAATTGTTTCTTTGGAGCAAACATCTGAATGGTATTTCCATAAGATTTACTCATTTTTTGTCCGTCCGTTCCCGGTACAACGGCAACCTTATCCAAAATAAGAGGTTCGGGCAATTTAAAAAAGTCAACTTCATATTGTTGATTGAACTTCATGGCAATGTCTCTTGTCATTTCCAAATGTTGTTTTTGGTCTTTTCCGACAGGAACCACATCGGCATCATAGATTAAAATATCAGCTGCCATGAGAGCAGGATAGTTGAACAGTCCCATATTTGGAGTGAAACCTTTGGCTAATTTGTCTTTATAGGAATGAGCTCTTTCCAAAAGTCCGACAGGGGCTACATTACAAAGCAGCCAGTAAAGTTCCACATGTTCGGGAACGTCGGATTGTAAAAATAAGGTGGATTTTTCAGGATTCAGTCCTAAGGATAAGTAATCCAGAATAATATTTTTAGTATTTTCTCGTAAGTCTTGCGGCTTCGTCAAAGAAGTCAAAGAATGGTAATCGGCTACAAAATAAAATCCTTCGTACTCCTCTTGCATTCTTACAAATTGTTCAATGGCACCAAAGTAGTTTCCGAGATGTAGAATACCGCTCGGTTGGATACCAGATAAACTTCGTTTCATAGAGTGCCTCCTAATAGTTATTTTTCAAACTATTATAGCATAGTTAGTTCCGAAAGAAAAGTTTCTTTCCAAGATACTTAATGGAAAAGCTGATTTAGGATACTCTGTTAACTTTGGAATCAAAAAAGTTATTCAAAATTCTCAAAAATATAGTATACTATATGGGAAAGAAAGACTAACTATTAAAGGAGAATAGAAGATGAAATATTATAGTGGAGTGGACTTGGGAGGAACAAATACCAAGATTGGACTATGTAATGAAGAAGGAAAGATTTTGCTCTCTTCTTCTATTAAGACCGATTCCATTCACGGAGTTGAGGATACCCTGGAGCGTATTTGGCTTGAAATTCAAAAGCAACTGACAGAAGAAAAGCTTACAAAAGAAGATTTATCAGGGATTGGAATTGGAATTCCGGGACCTGTAAAGAATCAAAGTATTGTTGGCTTTTTCGCAAATTTTCCTTGGGAAAAAAATATGAATTTAAAAGAAAAAATGGAGACCTTGACAGGGATTAGAACATTGGTAGACAATGATGTGAATGTCATTGCTCAGGGGGAAGCGATTTTTGGAGCGGCAAAGGGGCATAAGAGTTCGATTACAGTGGCATTGGGGACGGGAATCGGAGGAGGGATTTTCGTAGACGGAAGATTAATTTCCGGAATGACCGGAGCCGGAGGAGAAATTGGACATATGAAGTTGGTTCCTGACGGAAAGTTATGCGGATGCGGACAAAAAGGTTGTTTTGAAGCCTATGCTTCTGCAACCGGAATGATTCGGGAAGCTCTATCCCGATTGTACGTCAATAAATTGAATGCTTTATATGAGAAATTTCAAGGAAATTATGAGACTTTAGAAGCGAAAGATATTTTTGAAGCGGCAGCGGCGGGAGATGTTTTTTCTCAGGAAATTGTGGATTATGAAGCGGAATATTTAGCTATGGGAATCGGAAATCTATTAAATATTATCAATCCGGAAGTGGTAGTATTAGGGGGAGGCATTGCTCTTGCTAAGGAACAAATCTTGGAACCGATGAAACAGAAGATTCGAAAGTATGCTTTGGAAATTACCTTAGAGAATTTAGAAATCAAAACCGGAGCGCTTGGAAATGAAGCGGGGATCTTAGGAGCGGCAGCCCTTTTTATGCTTTCTTAGAATTAAAGTTTCAAAGGAAAATAATTGTTTTTAAATTAAAAAAACATTGACAAAATTGAAATAAAACATTATAGTAATGGTATAGAATATATGGAAATGAAACAAAATGAAAACAAGTTTTTTAAAAAATAGGAGGTATTTCAAACATGAAAAAAATGGGAATCGTATTGGGTGCTTTGGTATTGGCAGCAGGACTTGTAGGATGTGGAGAAAAGAAAGAAGCGGCAGCTCCTGCTGAAAATGCAGTAAGAATGGGATTAACCGCTTATAAATTTGATGATAACTTTATGACTCTGTACAGACAGGAACTGCAGCGTTATCTGACCGAAGATTTAGGATTTAAGCCAGAGAACGTAGTTATCCAGGATGGTAAGGGCGATCAGGCAGAGCAGACAAACCAGATCCAGAACTTCATCACACAGAAATAT
>OLNQ01004655.1_pt1 | contig 10137 bp, 6 predicted proteins | sample 1672821 | NCBI WGS metagenome assembly OLNQ01 (sample SAMEA3136727, study PRJEB25190) | human gut metagenome | biome: human gut; feature: human-associated habitat; material: faeces | place: Austria | collected 2013
AACAGTTTTTCATATACTTATACGCGTATATACGCGTTATGTGTGTATATATCTATTTGTAGTATATATATGTATATAATATATAGAATTAAAGTTACCTTTGTTATATATCGCTTTAACCTTTATCTTTACTGCATTTTAGGTATAACTTTCAACTGTTACATAAGTTTACCAACGTTACATTTAATGTTACATAACCGTTAGAAAGTTATACCCTTATGTTATACGTTATTTCCTCGCCATTTTAAAGCCTCTTTGCACTCCGTAATCCTTGTTAAATTTAATAACCTTGTCGTATTTTTCCCAATCGTCAAATGATGAAATGATACTGTTAATTTCTATCGAATCCCTACGTTGAATTTGCCTAAAATCGCCGTTAAAGAGTTCGCACCATATTTCAAGTGCACACACTCTGTCACGTTCGACAAGTTTTTCTTCTGGCACACTCACAATCTCCGACCAATAATCACGACGCTTTGATAAGTCCCAACTATTCCAATCCGACGGAACACGTTTATCAAGGAAATCACGGATCAGTCCCTCTTTAACCGACACTTCCCTATGATCTGACTGCACTTGTTTCGCAAGCTGTTCCGTTTCCTTTGACAAATAAAGCGGTTCATTCTGCGTATAACGCACTTTTGCCTCCGCCCAAATTTGATTTATTTCCTCATCAACCTGAGTGATAGAAATTTTATTCTCCTTCATGACTACTGATGAAAAAGAATCTCCCATTATCCGTTTAATATCTTTTTCCAGCTTTGACTTGGAAACCGATTTTTCCAGTAAATCAAGTCTCACTTGATTATAAGATACTATTCCCAAAATTTTATTTATATATTTTTCACTTATATAAGCATAACCGTGTCGTTTATGATCTGGAACTGTTTCTGCATAAGAAGTAATAAAATATATATTTTCTGCATCGAGAACAGTCCCCAAAATCTTTACTTTCTTCTTAATCCCCTTAAACTCAAGTACAATCTTATCACCCTCTTTCAGATTGTGCATCTTGGCGTAATCTTCGCGCGCCTTGGTGGCGGCTGCGGCGGCGGCATCGTCACCGGTGACGTTGGAGGAAAGCGCCCAGCGCAGGCTGGCGTCCTCGTAGCCCACCGAGTTGATGGCGGGCAGCGACTCGCGCAGCGTCATGTGCGCTTTCTGGTAGTCGGTCAGCGGTGCGCCGATCAGCTGCATAAGCTGCGTGGACAGGTAGTTGGTGGACAGGTCGTCGACCTCGCTCGTCTGGTCGCAGCCGGCAACGTCGTAGTTGGCCCAGATGATGTAGTCGGTCTGCCACAGACGTTCCTGGTGCGTGGCGTCGTCTTCGCCGGTAAACCACTTGTCGTTGAACTTGGACGGGAAGAACGGCTGATGGTCGCCCCAGAACACCACGACTACCTTACGGTCGAGCTTGCTCAGGGCGTTTAGGAAGTAGCGAAGCGCCTGGTCGGACTGCTCGATGCACGAGACATACTCGTCGACATCGGAGAGCGTGCCGTCCTCGACGGTCTTGGCGTCCAGATCGGTCGTGTCGATATTCAGGTGCATCTGCTTATCGACCGGCAGCAGACCCGTATCGTAGCCCGAGTGGTTCTGCATGGTCACGTCGAAGATAAACTGCGGATCGGCGTTCTGGTCGAGCAGCTCAAGAATCTTGTCGTAGGTAGCCTGGTCGGTCACCATGCCGCGCAAGGTGTCGGCTCCCTGGAAATCGTTGATGGACAGGAACTGGTCAAAGCCAAAGTCCTTGTAGACGTTCTCGCGGTTCCAGTTGGTTGCGTGATTGGGGTGCATAGCCGTGGTGGAATAGCCGAGCGATTTGAACTGCTCTGCCAGGTTCCCGGTCGTTTCCATGTTGTAGATGGTGTAGGGGTACACGCCCGAGCCCAGGTTGGCCATGGAGTTGCCGGTCATAAACTCAAACTCGGTATTGGCGGTGCCGCCGCCGTAGGCGCTCACGTAGAGCTTGCCGCGGCTGAGGCAGTTGGACAGGCTCTTAAAGTACTGCGGGCCCTCGTAGCCGGCGCGCATGTTCTGATAGATCGACAGATCCGAGAAGGTCTCGTTCATGATGGCGATGACCGTGGGCTTCTCGCTGTCGAACTGCTCCTTTGCGGCGGTGCGCTCGTCACTCTTGGCTGCGTCGGACTTGTCGTAGGCCTTGGCGTACTTTTTGAGCGTGGCCTTGGCATCGTCGACGGAGTAGTCGGCGGGTTTGGGCGGCTTGATGGACTGCGCTGCACTAATAAAGGCGGGCAGGTAGCCCTCGCGCCAGTAGCTCTCGAGCGGGCGCCAGGTATAGACGGTGATGCCGAGGGTGTTGTAGTAGTCGATGAGCGTGACGTGCGCGGTCACGCCGCCCAGGCACAGCACGGCGACGAGCAGATTGGTGAGCAGCATGCGCTTGGCGTTGGCGGCGCCCTTCTGACGGTGCGGTGCCACCAGGCCGGCGTACTCGCACAGCAGCATAGCGATGGCGGTAAAGCCCATGGACAGCACGCAGAACAGCGAGATGGAGAAGGTGTAGCCGGTGCCGGCGACCGCGGCGGCGGTGGAGATGGCCGAAAGGTCGCCCGGCTGGATGGGCATGGATTTAAACGTGATGACGAAGAACTCGGCAATGCCCAGGACAAAGAGGGCAAAGGCCAGGACCGCGGGAGCTGCGCCGTGGCGCTGGAACAGGAAGAACAGGCCGACCATGAGCGTGGTGATGATGGCCCACTCGAGCAGGATGCACAGGGGGTAGACCCAGGTAAAGTCGTGGTTGGACGAGACCTCCATGCCCAGCAGCGCAAAGACGCCGGCGAGCAGCAGGCACAGGACGGCGGCGACGAGCGGTTTGCCCACAAAGGCGCCGCGCAAACGAGCGAGCTTGCCGGTGGGGGTGGGCGCATCGGCCGAGGCGAACGCAAAGACGCGCGGGGCGATGCGGTCGCGGGCGATACTGGCCCAAGCGCAGCCGGTGAGGATGGCATTGGTCAGGATGAGCATCACAAAGGCGAGCGGCTCGTTTTGGGCGACGAGGCCAATGGCGCCCCAAATGGTCAAAAAGAGCTGGAACAGGCCGAAGGCGACGCTCCACCCAAGAGCGCTTTTGGCAACGGTGCCCGACTGAGCGCGAATGGTCTTGGCCTCGCGCAAAACAAGGTAGACGGTCGCCGCAAGACCGACGAGCGAGATGGCGGCAGCGAACATGCTGAGACTCCTCACAAACTTAAAACCTACGAAAGCGGGGGTTTACCCGATTGTTACCTAAATATGCGCTGCATTTGCGGGCTGCGCACAACAACCAGCCATATTAACGCGCATGTGCGGCGGTGTGGCTCAATGTAGTGGCGACCTGCGCGATAATGGACGGGAATTACACGGAAACGTAAAGGCTTCTTAAAGAATTAGCGAGGATGAGGCGATGAACGAGCAGGTTTGCACCAAGGCTGTGGATACGTGTGGCTATCCGGTCGAGACCACGGGCAATGCGGTGCTGGACACGTTGGAGCACCGTTCCTCCACGCGTGCCTTCGCGCGTGATGACGACGATCGTCCCGTGGCGGTGACCGACGAGCGGCGGGCGGCGATTCTGCATGCGGCGAGCCGTGCGCCGTCGGCAGGCGCCATGATGATGTATTCCATCGTGAGCATTCGCGAGCAGGCTACGCTGGATCGTCTGGCCGACCTGTGCGACCACCAGCCCATGATCGCCAAGGCGCCCTGGGCACTAATATTTGTGGTCGATTATGCCAAGTGGATCGATCTGTTTGAGCACGTGGGCTGCTTTGAGCCCGAGTTTGTCGAGCGCACGGGTAAGGCGCCCCGCCGCGCGCCGGGTTTGGGCGACTTTGCCATCGCGGCCCAGGACGCCGTGATCGCCGCTCAAAACGCCGTGGTTGCTGCCGAGGCCCTGGGACTGGGGAGCTGCTATATCGGTGATGTCGTCGAGAACGCCGAGGAAGTCGCCGCGCTGCTGGACTTGCCTCCCTATACCATGCCGCTGTCGATGCTCATCATCGGCACGCCCCGTAAGGAGCGTCCGGCCATTGCGCATCCCGTGGTGAACCTGGTGCACGAGGAGCGCTACCGCCGTGCGGATGCCGCGACCATGGACGCGCAGGTGGCCGAGATGGATGCGATGTTTCGCCCGCATGCCCGCGAGGTGGGGGAGCGCGTTGTGGATATCTACACCCGCAAGCACACGAGCCCCTTTATGGCCGAGATGAGCCGCTCCATGGAGTGGTGGTTCAAAAATTGGCTCGGAAAATGACGGATGCGACAAAGAGACAGTCCCTTTGTCACATTCCATATCGCCGAGGTGGCTTAAAGGCCGTATAAATGTTTATCTAGCTGGGAAAACAGTGCCATTCAAACATGGGCCGATTACCTATAATTCCTTCGAACATTAAAGTTGGGAGGAAACCGGCTTATGGAACAAAAGGCCAAGGAGGCAGCTTCGCACGCTGCGATTCCTGTGAGCATCTCGGCGATGCTCGTCACGCTGGGCGTGGTGTACGGCGATATCGGCACCAGCCCTATGTATGTAACCAAGGCGCTCGTTGCCGGCAACGGCGGCATCGGAAGCGTCACGGAGGAGTTCGTGCTCGGCGCGCTCTCCCTTGTCGTGTGGACGGTCACGTTGCTGACCACCATCAAGTATGTGCTCATCTCGCTGCGCGCCGATAACCATGGCGAGGGCGGTATCTTTGCCCTGTACAGTCTGGTCAAGCGCTGTGGCAAGTGGCTTATCATCCCCGCCATGCTAGGTGGCGCCGCGCTGCTCGCCGACGGCATCCTCACGCCGGCCGTTACCGTTACCACGGCCATCGAGGGCCTGCGCACCATTCCGGCGGTCCATGCCGTGCTGGGCGATGACCAAGGCCGCGTCGTCGCCATTACGCTCGCCATCATCATCGTGCTCTTCTTGGTACAGCGCATCGGTACGGCCAAGATCGGTCACGCCTTTGGCCCCATCATGACGCTGTGGTTCCTGTTCCTGGGCGGCACGGGTCTGTTCTTTGTCTTCCAGCACCCCGCCGTGCTGCTGTGCCTCAACCCGGTGCGCGGCATCGCCTTTTTGCTGAGCCCCAACAACCACGCGGGCATCATGATTCTGGGCAGCTGCTTCCTCGCCACCACCGGTGCCGAGGCGCTCTACTCCGACATGGGCCACGTCGGCCGCGGCAACATCTACGCTACCTGGCCGTTCGTTAAGTGCTGCCTGCTGCTTTCCTATATGGGCCAGGGCGCTTGGCTTATCAACAACGCCGGCAGCCCAGAGCTTATGGGTATCGCCGACCTCAACCCCTTCTACCAGATGCTCACCCCGGGTCTGCGTCCCTTTGCCGTCGGCCTTTCCACCGTCGCGGCCATCATTGCCTCGCAGGCGCTCATCACCGGCGCATTCTCGCTGGTGTCCGAGGCCAGTCGCCTGGACCTCATGCCGCACATGCAGGTCTTCTATCCTGCCGAGACCAAGGGCCAACTCTATATCCCCATGGTCAACAACGTCATGCTCGTGGGCTGCGTCATCGTGGTGCTGCTGTTCCAGAGCTCGGCGCACATGGAGGCCGCCTACGGCTTGGCGATCACCCTGACCATGATGTGCACGACGCTGCTGCTCTTCTTCTACCTGCACGAGGAGCGCAAGCTCAAGGTTGCTCCGTGGATCTTCGCGGCCTTCTTCCTTTTGCTCGAAGGCTTCTTCTTCGTGAGCTCACTTACCAAGTTCTTCCACGGCGGCTACTTCACCATCCTCATGGCCGCGCTCATCATGGGCATCATGGTGTGCTGGTACAACGGTACGGCTGTTGAGCAGCGCCAGTTTACGCTGCTGCCGCTGCGCAGCTACCTGCCGCAGCTCAAGCGCCTGCGCGACGACGACCGTTACGAGCGCATGAGCGACAACGTCGTGTACCTGACCAAGGACACCCATACCGACTACATCGACCGCGACATCGTCTACTCGATTTTGGACAAGCATCCCAAGCGCGCTCGCGCCTGGTGGTTCGTGAATGTCGAGACCATGGACGAGCCGCATACCTTTGCCTATTCGGTCGAGACGTTCGGCACCGACTACGTGTTCCGCGTGCATCTGTACCTGGGCTACAAGATCAACCAGCGCGTCAATGCCTATCTGCGTCAGGTCGTTCAGGACCTGGCTGCCACCGGCGAGCTGCCGGCGCAGACGCATGACTACTCGGTCTACAAGGATCCGGGCAACATCGGTACGTTCAAGTTCGTCCTGATCCGTAAGCTTCTGGCGCCCGAAAGCGATGTGGAGCCGAGCGAGCGTACGGCCATCACGCTCAAGTACATCATCCGCCGCGCCGCCGGCACGCCTGCACGCTGGTACGGCCTGGAGAACTCCAACGTGAGCTTTGAGTACGTGCCGCTGTTCACCAAGTTCAAGGCCGTGAACAAGATGCAGCGCCTGGCCCCCAACGAGCGGCCGTAGACGTCGGCGGCTACACGGAGTTGGTTTTTGATGGATAAGCATGAGGCCGGGGAGGTAAACATGGATACAAAGGCGCTCGATGGCCGTGAGGCGGTGGTCGAAATGGTGCGTGAGGCGCGTGTCGACGCCGCCGAAGATCGGTTCCTTACGAACCGTGCCAACATGGATATGGCCGACCGCGTGATCTCGATCGTGGCACTGGTATTTGGAGCGGTGTGCGTGTGTGCCCTGCTCGCGCACGTGCTGTTTGTCTAGCGACCGCCGGTTGCAAAGGCTATACACTTGGAACCACCACAAGGGAAACCACCACAAAGGTGCCTGTCCCCTTTGTGGTGGTTTTTGTTTTTGAGAGAGGGGCGGGACGCTGATGGACGTCCGTACGGACGGCGATATTGCCGATAGCTTTTGGTGGCGGCGCACAACGCTGACGCGCCGCACTCCTCTGTATGACGCCTGCGTATCGGTGGGGCTGCTGGTCGCGGCGACGATTGTGGGCGCGCTGCTCGACCATCCGGGTCTCGCGCCGAGCATCATGATCGTCTATGTGTTCGCCGTTCAGCTGTGCGCATTCTTTACCTGGAGTCGCCTGTATTGCTTGTTGAGCTCGGCTGCCGCCGTGGCGCTCTACAACTTTTTGTTTGTCGACCCGCGCTACTCGCTGTCGCTTATCGACCGCGGCTATCCCGGCATGTTCTTCATCATGTTCGTGGTCTCGCTTGTGTCGAGCTCGATTGCGTTGGCCCTGCGCCGCGCCTTGGCACAGGCTGCCGCTAGCGACCGCCGCACGCATATGGTGCTCGAGACCAATCGCATGTTGCAGCGGTGCGCCGATCAGCAGCAGATCGTTCACGCCATGGCCACGCAGCTGGCGCGTCTTTCGGGCTGTCCGGTCGTGTGGTACAGCGCCGACGCCGAGGGCGATGACCTGCTGCCGCGTGCGACGTACACAGCCGTGGGCGATGCCGCCCCGGTGCACGAGCTGGCGCCGCAGATGCCGCCGCGGCTCTCGGCGTCCGCCTATGTGGGAACGCCGCTCGATGCCACCTATGGCGGCTCGGCGTTTTATGGCATCTACCTGACGGTTCGCACAGGCGACGGCTTCGTGCGCTCGGGCGACCCCACCTCGGTGGTGGGCGTGCTGGCTATCGTTGCCGAGCCCGACGTGCTGACGCACGAGGAGCGGACGCTTGCCGATGCCATCGTGAGCGAAGGCGAGCTGGCACTCGATCGCGCCCGCGCCATGGAGGCCCGCGAGGAGGCGGCGGTGCTCGCCAAAAACGAGCAGCTGCGCGCCAACCTGCTGCGCTCCATCTCGCACGACCTGCGCACGCCGCTCACCAGTATTTCGGGCAATGCCGATGTGCTGCTCGACCAGGGCTCGACCGGCACCGCGGTGCTCGATGCCCAGACGCGCCGCTGCCTGCTTCTATCCATTCGCTCGGATGCGCTGTGGCTCAACGCCACCGTCGAGAATCTGCTCGCTATCACCAAGCTCGAGGGTGGCGGCATGCATCTGTCGACCACGCTCGAGCTCATGGACGATATCGTCGAGGAGGCGCTGCGCCACGTAAGTCCGGCCGTGCGTGAGCACGATCTTAAGGTGGTGCCGTGCGACGAGCCGGCGCTCGTCAACGTCGATGCGCGCCTGATGGTGCAGCTGGTGGTCAATCTGGTGAACAACGCAATCACCTATACGCCCGCAGGCTCGCATATCGTGATTTCGATTGACGTCGACGATGGACGCGTGGCGTGCTCGGTGGCCGATGACGGCCCGGGCATTGCGCCCGAGGACCGCGAGCGAATCTTTGAGTCGTTCTACACCGCCAACCACGGTCTTGCCGACAGCCATCGCAGCGTGGGCCTGGGTCTTTCGCTTTGCCGCTCCATTGCGCTGGCGCATGGCGGTAGCATAGAGGTTGCCGCGGCGGACCCGCACGGCTCGGTCTTTACGATTGAGCTTCCCGTCGCCGACGTTTCGTTTGATAAGGAGTAGCGCTGTGCCGAACTCTGCCGTAAAACCGCTCATCTTGGTCGTTGAGGACGACCCCGCCGTTCGCAATCTTATTGTTGCCGCGCTCGAGGCGCACGGCTTGCGTCATATGGCCGTGGAGACCGCCCATGCCGCCATCGCCGCCGCCTCATCGCAGGCACCGAGCATTGTGCTGCTCGACCTGGGTCTGCCCGATATGGACGGCGTCAAGGTGGTGGAGTCGGTGCGCGCATGGTCGGGCATGCCGATCATCGTGGTCTCGGCGCGCAGTGAGGATGCGGACAAGATTCGCGCGCTCGATGCTGGCGCCGACGACTACCTGACCAAGCCGTTTTCGGTCGAGGAGCTGCTCGCGCGCATTCGCACGACGCTCAGGCGCCTCTCGTATGCGCAAACGGGCGGTGTTGCCTCCGAGGGCTCGTTCGATACCGGTGAGCTGCATATCGATTTTGATGCCGGCATCGCCACGATGGATGGCGAGGAGCTGCATCTGACGCCGATTGAGTACAAGCTCCTGTGCCTGCTGGCGCATAACGCCGACAAGGTGCTGACGCACCAGTCTATCCTGCACGAGATTTGGGGCACGGCGACCAAGAGCGACCTGGCGAGCCTGCGCGTCTTTATGGGTACGCTGCGCAAAAAGATCGAGTCCGACCCCGCGCATCCGCGCTATATCCAAACGCACGTGGGTATCGGCTATCGCCTGGTCACCCAAGGCTAGATCGCCAACCACCATCCCAATATGAGTTGCGGTGAAATACGGTCTAAATTTGCCTAATTCCAGGCAAAACAGTCCGTATTCCACCGCAACTTTGTTATTTGCCCTTGGGCTTGCTGGCGTAGAACTTCTTCTTTTTGGGCTTGCCGGCGGGGGAGGGTTTGCCGGCAAAGTTGGACTTGCCGTTGCCGGCCTGCGCGTGCGCGGGTGCTGCCGCACGGGGCTTGCGGGCCTCGGAGTTGCGCAGTTCCTCGACGCGCTCGGCAATTTCCTCGGCGCTAAAGCCGACCTCTGCCATGGCGTCCTCGATGGGCAGGCGGCGCACGATGTAGCAGTGATGCACCTTCTGGTTGCGCGCGAAGTCCTCGGGGATGGTCTGTGCCGTAATGTCCTCCAGCACCACGCCCGCGCGCGCGAGTTTGCGCGTCTCGGGGCGGAAGCCGCGCAGGTTGCAGCTAAAGATGGCATGGCCGCCCTGCGCGAGCAGACGCGATACGCCGGCCAAAAGCTCAACATGGTCGCGCTGGACATCCCAGGTGCGGCGGCCCATCTTGGACGAGTTCGAGAACGTGGGCGGGTCGACAAAGATCAGGTCCCAGCGGTTGCGCGTCTGGCGCTGGTCGCGAATCCAGGCGAGCACGTCGTCGCGCACAAAATGATGCTGAGGCCCCACAAAGCCGTTCTGGCGCATGTTGCGCTCGGCCCAGTCCAGGTAGGTGTTGGAAAGGTCGACTGTCACGGTTTCCTCGACGCCGCCGTCGGCCGCATAGCAGGTGGCGGTGCCGGTATAGGCGAACAGATTGAGGAAGCGGCGTGCCTGTTTGGCGTGTTCGCGCACCAGGTTGCGGGTGACGCGGTGATCCAGGAAGATGCCCACATCCAGGTAGTCGTCAAAGTTGACGGCAAAGGTGAGCCCGCCTTCTTCTTTTACACCGAACTCTTTTGTGTTTACACCGAACTTTTCGACCGAACTTTCTTTGT
>OLNQ01004657.1_pt1 | contig 10130 bp, 6 predicted proteins | sample 1672821 | NCBI WGS metagenome assembly OLNQ01 (sample SAMEA3136727, study PRJEB25190) | human gut metagenome | biome: human gut; feature: human-associated habitat; material: faeces | place: Austria | collected 2013
ATGATGTCTACCCACTGGCCAGCTTCGGGAAGAATGGTCGCAAAACCCGAAGCCTGGTCGGTAAGCCATTGGAAGGCGGGGTTCAGGATAATGCAGTAGCAAAATACCGTGCCGATGATGAACAGGGCCAGAGCAGCGATAAACGTAGGCAGAAACCACTTACGCTCACGTGGTTTCAACGCTGGCAGGAAAAATGCCAGGATCTGCCACAGCGTGATGGGGGCAGTTGCAACTACGGCGGTCCACAATGCCACGGTAATGCGCACCGAAAAGGCATCGAATGCGCCCAAGACATTGAGCATCACGTCGCCGTTGCCATCGGTGGGCATGAACTCAGCCACGGGAGCCAGCAAGAATTGAACTACGGTACCCGTGGAAAGATAGAAAACGCAGGTTGCCGCAATGAGGCAAACAATTACACGCACAAGACGCATGCGCAATTCGCCCAAATGCTCCATGAGCGACATGCGCGCCGGTCCGATTGCCATACGCTATTCGCCCCCTTCCGTCGCCGCTGCTTCCTTTTGCGCAGCACGAGGAGCGGGCTTCACCGGCTTGGTGCCGAATAACTCGTCGGGGGTAAGCGCCGGCGCGGACTTTGCCGAGGGCGTGGGTTTGGATGCAGGTTCCGTATGATCGGACGACTTCGCCGCGGTCTTTTCGGACTTGCCTTCCGCAGCTTTTTCGAGCTCTTCGGCCTTTTTCGCCGCCTCCGCCTTCATGGCGGTGCGGTTGGCGTCAATCTGCTGGCGCTTCAATCGCTCGGCACGCTCTTTGTCGTAGCGAGCCTTGCGCTCAGCAAACGATTCCTGGGTTGCATGCGGTGCCGGCTTCGAGCCAGAACCAGACGCAGCCTTTTTGCCTGCATCAGGATCCAAAACCTCGTCGTTGATAACCGCCTTCATTTCTTCCTGCGCCTGCTTGAATTTGTTGAGCGCAACACCCAACGTTTTTGCCATTTCGGGCAACTTGTCGGGGCCAAAAATCAAGAACGCGAACAGCAGGATTATGAATAGCTCAAATCCGCCAATGCCGAACAACTGGTACTTCCTTATCTCTTCAGCGCTACCAAGCCGCACAACGGCGGGCAGCGCTTAGTGGTTTTGCCGCTTGGAGCCTTTATTGGTTTCCGCCAAGGAACATAAGGCCCATGGTTGGAAGAGAGAGGGCCAAGATCAAAATCACGCACACCGCAATAACGAATATGCGCTTGAGAAGCTCTTCGCGCTTCTTCTTTTCTTCGGCAAGACGCTGGCGCTCGAGGGCACGCTCCTCGCGCTCCTTCAGCTGATTTGCCGTCATCTTCTGCTTTTTACCGTTAGCCATTGAATCTCTTTCCGTATGCGTGTGGTCACCTTAACGCACGGTACGCAAAACAAGCCCCTCTTTTCGACAAGAGGGGCTTACTGGTGCCAATAGGCATTAAGAGCGGAGGCGACCGCGAATCTCAAGAACGTGCGCGATGTTCTTCGCCACTTCACCAGCAACGTGCAAGCGTCCACGTTCGTAGAGGACCTTGCCGTCAACCATGGTCATGGAAACATCGCCGTTGCCCACTGAACCCAAAAGGGCAGAAACAGGGTCTGACGTGGGGGTAGAGTGTGAACCGGACAGATCGACCGCAACGATGTCGGCACGTTTGCCAACCTCAAGAGAACCAACCTTGTCGTCAATACGCAGCGCCTGGGCGGCACGCAAAGTGCCCATTTCCATAAGCGTGCGGGAATCAAGGAATTCGCCGGTTACAGCACGCTGAATGAGCAGTTCCATGCGCATTTCGCTAAAGATATCCATCGTGTCGATAGAAGCCGGAGCGCCAGTGCCCAGGCCCACACGCATGCCAGAGCGCAGGTACTCACTCACAGGAGCAACGCCCATGCCCAACTGAGCATTCAAGCTGGGGCATGCGCATACGGCAACGTCGTATTCCTTCAAATGCCTGATGTCTTCGTCGTTTACGCGTACGCCATAGACGATCATCACGTTCTTTGCATCGAACAAGCCCCAGTTCAACACATAGTTGACAGGAGTTGCAGAAGTGGGAAGCCATGGCGGAATTTCCATGAAACCCTGCATTCCCAGATCTTCGTCCAGGCCAGAGGGAGCGCCGTACTTCACGAAGCGGTACTCTTCGCTGCTGCCTGCCAAATCCATTGCGATAGGCAGATCGCCGTTATCGGAGGCGTACTTCACCACACTGCGATACAGCTCGGGATGGCATTCGTACACCGGATCTGGCGCAACGCCCAAGGTGATGCGGTCGGGATCGATGGCCTGCGACCATTTTTCCAAGTCGCTATCAGCCTTCTTGATGGCGTAGTTAACCAAGCGCTTGTCGATTGCTCCTGCCTCGCGATAGAACATACCGCGCAAACCAAGCTTTTGAGCAGCGGAAACGCAAGCCCCCGTAGATGTGATGTCCGCCACGGTGGTAACGCCCGAAGAAAGCGCCTCAAGGCCGCCCAGGAACGCAGAGTCAAATGCCTCTGCATAGGAAATGCGCTTACGCAACGCAGCGATTTCCTTGCGCCACTGAACAAAGGGCAGGTCGTGCACCAAACCGCGGAACACAGCGTCTTCCATGCGTGCATGCAGGTCGATAAAACCCGGGGTAAGCGCAGCCATGCCGAAGTCTTTTACCTCTTCGTTGGGGTAACGCAAGCGCATCATTTCTGCATCGCCGATGTCGGCGATAGCACCGTCTTTAATGAAAACCGCACCGTGCTCGATGGGCTCGGATGAAACCGGAACAACGTATTCAGCGATCAGTAGCATGCGCATCCTCCCGATAGAGTAATTCTTTGCAATGATAGCATTGCGGCGTTTATATCTTGCCGTTTTTCACAGACCCCTAACGAGCCAGATACGCAAGCGTGCCGTTCTTGTCTATAATCAGCTAACGCAGACGGCAATACTCGTACTTAAGGACGCGATAGCGCATGAGCAACACCCCTCAAACGCCCGAAAAGAAAGCAGACCACTCCATCGACACCGCCACGGGTCAGGAGGCCCCTGCTGAGATTTCTTCTGCTCGCGTGAAGAAAATCTTCACTGATATTGCTTGGAAGTACGAGCGTTTCAACAAGCTCTCCAGTTTCGGCCAATACCACAGCTGGCTGCGCACACTTATCGATAAATCGCCCATTACCAGCGAAACGCTGATGCTGGATATTGCCGGCGGCACGGGCGATGTGACGTTTACGGCCTGCGAACGGAAGCAGCCCAAGCACATCATCCTCTCCGATTACACGCCCGCCATGCTCGAAGTAGCCCAGAGCCGACTCGATGCAGGCGAGGCAAACGGCGTTCCCGTTGAGCTTGCCGTGGTTGACGGGCAAGACATTCCCTACGAAGACGGGTCTTTCGACATAATCACCATGTCGTACGGCATTCGCAACATGCCCGAACGCGAACGTGCGCTTTCTGAGATGTATCGCGTGCTGAAGCCAGGCGGCGCGCTGTGCGTGTTGGAATTCTCAACCCCGCCCAATCCCCTTATGCGCTTGGGCTACAACCTGTATTTGCGTTGGGGTATTCCCACCTGGGGAAAGATCGTCACAGGCGATGCTTCGGGCTTTGTGTACCTGGCGAAGTCGATCAAGGCGTTTCCCGATCAAAAGGGTTTCACGCGCATGCTGAAGAATGCGGGCTTTTCCCGTGTCGAATACACCAATGTAACGTTTGGCGTTGCCGCTGTTCATATCGCGTACAAGGAATAGCGGGCAAGCGCCCCTGGCATGGTTCGCTGTACATACACGTCATACATGGTGACGGGACGGTTAAGGCACTAAAAAATGGACGCGGGCCTCGGTTCTTAACCAGGGTGCGCGTCCATACTCATATTTTAGTACATCGGGGCGTGGCGAAATAGGCTGGCAGGTGCCCCTGCGCATAGTGCACTGTAGCCAGAACTACTCGATAACGTAGGCCGCCACGATTTCGGCGTAATAGGCCGTGTGCTTATTGGGACCGCCCAGCGCTTCATCGACGGGATACCACTTTTCCGCATCCGCGGCATCAAGATTGGCAAGATCTTGTTCCTGCTTGAACAGGACGCGGCACTCCAACGTAAGGGGAAGCTCGCGAATGCCCGGCACATTAACCTCTTCGGGATCTTCCAGCGTGAGCCCCAGCTCGGCAACCTTGTCCATATCGCGACCCGACTTTGCGCCGCATACCGCAGTGATCTTCTTGTCGAACTCGCCCATGGGCAGGTTCACCACGGCAGCCACGGGGGCAGCGGTGTTCAGGGAGCCCTTGGCAGCCTGGGTCTCGGCGCCGTTGTAGCGCTGGATCTGAGCGGGGGTCATCTCCACAGCCTGAGCGGTGTGGACGGTGGTCTTGCTCATGGCAGCGTTCACGGCCTTGGCGGCGTCCTCATTGGCGTGGTACATGGTGCCCACCAGGGTGGCAGGCCACACGCCGTCGCCGAAGTTGCCGATGTCGGCAGCTTCCCACTTACCAGTGTCCTCATTCAGGAGGATGCGGTAGACATGGCTGGCGTCGCCGGTGAAGTTGGCCAGGTACAGAACCAGCTCCTGGCCCTCGACGGTGGCGTACAGGGAGTCATACAGGTCGCCGTCATCGGTGGGGTTGGCAGCGTAGCCAACGTTAGCCAGGTTGGACTCCAGGATGCCGAAGGAGGCGCCCCAGGTGTCCTTGCCGGTCTTCTCATCCTTCGTGGGATAAACATTCATGGTCCAGATGTTGCCGGCGTCATCCAGCGCCAGGAACAGCTCGGTGTCGGTATCCTTCACGCCGTCGTCATCGGTGTCGATCTTGTTGGCACCCAGAGAGGTAACGGCGGTGAAGTAGGAAGCGTCGGCAAAGAGCCACAGATACAGTCCGAGGTCGAAGGCGGACAGATCCAGGTTATCCACCGGCTTGGGAGCCAGGAAGTAGGTGTAGTACACGCTGGCCAGCATGGGCTTGGCCTCGGTGGAGTAAGTCATGCTGTACTCCATATCCCACATGGGGATTTCGCCCTCGAAGCCGGGATAGGTGGCCAGGGTCTTACCGGTATCCAGGTCCAGCTTGTGCAGGTCGAAGTTCTCGCCGTCCTCCACGTAGACTACGCCGTTGCGATAGTCGAAGGTGGTGGCGGAAACGGTCTTCAGGGATTCAAAGGCAACCAGCTTCTTCCAGGTGGTGTCGTGCTCCATATCCCAGGTGTAGAACTGGGCATCGCCGCTCACGTCCATCAGCGCGCCCACCAGGGTGGTGTCCACGGTCTGGACGGTGACCACGCAGGAGGCGGTGGCGGTGGGATCCTTGATGGAGGCCGCCGTGATGGTGGCAGTACCCTTGTTGACGCCGGTGATGATGCCGCGCTCGTTGACGGTGGCGACAGTCTCATCGGAGGACTTCCAGGTCACGCCATCGGGCTTCACGCCGAAGGGGCTGACCTCAGCGTTCAGAGCAGCAGTGCCGCCCTTGTACATCTTGATGGACTGCTTATCCAGAGTCACGGACACGGGGCCGCTGAGCTCTTCCTTGTTGAGGTTGATCTTGTAGGTGGCGGTGTTGTCGGCGTAGTCGGCGACCTGAACCAGCAGGTGGTCAACGCCCTCGGCCTTGCTCAGATCCAGGGAGATATCCGTGGCAGCGCCCTCGGCAGCACCCTCGGGGGAGCCGGCGGTGCGGTCCAGAATGGACATCTTGTCATAGTCGATCAGGAAGGCGGCCGCCACATAGCGGTTGTCCTGAGCGGTCAGGACCAGGCTGCGGGTGCCGGTCTCAACGTCTTCCTTGAAGTACACGTTGGACAGGACAGGCTCGGTCCGGTCGATGAAAGCGGTGTAGGTCCGGCTGGCGCCATCGCCCAGGGCATCCCAATCGGTGATGGCATTGCCCTCGGCATCGTAGGTCACGTAGTACTCGGGAGCCTCGGTGACCTTGACGGTGATCTTCTCACCCTCAGCAGCCTTGGTGGGGGCATTGTTGATACCGATGTAGCCCTGAGCATTGCGCCAGCTGCCGCCGTTGCTGTAGTAGTAAGCGCCAGCGGTGGGAGAACCGGACGCCTTATCATAGTAGACAGTGCCGTTCTCGCCGGTGATGGTCGCCCGGGAATCCGCAGCGTTGCGGATCAGGGAGAAGGTAGCACGGGCAAAGACGGTGGTGTCGGGGTTGATGGCGGCGCGGTTGGGATCATAGGTCTCATCCACGTAAGGATTGCCGCCGAAGTAGTACATGCCGGAATCGCCAGCGTACTGGACGGTCAGGGCCTGATACTTGGTGGCGTTCTTGTTGTAGGCGTACATGTAAGGCACACGGGACTCGGTCTTGGCCTCATGATACTCCAGATAGCTGCCGATATCGAACATGGAGGGATCGGTCCAGTTGCCGTAGTAGCCCAGGACGGGGATGGAATGGCTGTCGCCCTTGACACCCTCGGCGGAGGCAACCTCGTCGGCGTACACATAACCCTCGACATAGGTGCCGGTGTTGTCGCTGGCCTTGTCATACTTGTCCAGGCCCAGGACCTTGGCATTGACTTCCACATGGATGCTGCCGTTTGCGGGGATCTCCACGGTGCTCTTGTTCAGCTGCTGGAAGAACAGGTAAGCATCGTAGGTGTCGATGTTGCCGTCGTTGTCGAAGTCGGCGTTGTCCTTATTGGAGATGGAATCCAGGACGCCGGTGACGTAGTCCAGCAGAGCCTGGCCGTCAGCCTTGGTGACCTTGCCGTCGCCATTGAAGTCGCAGTTGGCAAGACCCTCGGGAGCGGTCATCTCCACCATCTGGCCGTCCACGGTCCAGGTGACGTTGGAGGTCAGGTCGGTGGTCCAGGTATCCTCGAAGTTCACCACGGAGCCGTCCTCGAACTGATTGGCGAAGACATCCTGGGTGAAGAAATCGGCGCTGAGGTTGAAGGAGGTCGCAGCATCCTTCAGGTTGTAGATGGTGAAGCCGAAGTTATACTCGCCAGTGCGGGCGGGATCGTCGCCCAGCTCCACCTTGACCTTACCGTCGGCAGCGCCGGCGTTGGCGTTCTTATCCATCTTGATGTAGGTGCCGGCGGAAACGGCAGCACCCACATTGGCAAGGCCGGCGCCCTGCTGCATAACGGAATAGTAGCCATACTTGCCCTCGCCGTAATCCTGATACATGGGGACAGCGGTGGACATCAGCAGGGACTGAGCCAGCTGACGGACGGTGAGGCCGGTCTGCTCGGTGAGATCATTCTCACGGATGTACTGAGCCACCAGAGCGGCCATACCGGTGATCTGAGGAGCGGCCATGGAGGTGCCGGACATATTCTGATAGGTACCGCCGTCCTTCAGGGAGTAGATGTTGCCGCCAGGGGCGGTGATCTCGGGCTTCATCTCCAGAGAACCGGGAACGCCCCAGCTGGAGAAGCTGCTCATGGTGTAGTAGTCGGCGGAGGCATGGTTGACAGCGGCGGAAGCACCCACGGTCATGGTGCCGGTGTAGTACACAAGACCGGAATCGGTGGTATGCTTCTCGGAGCTGGCCTTGATGTACTCGCCGTCGGCCTGCAGCATGGAGACATAGGGGGCCGTGTAGTTATAGCCATCGGTAGCCATGCTGATGGTGCCGGCCTCGTTGTTGGCCACGATCAGGGCAATGGCACCGTTGGAGATGGCGTTGTTGCCCTTATCGGTGAAGGCGATGGAGCCACGGTTGCAGATGGCGATCTTACCGGTGAGGATATCCTTTACGGCGGCAAAATCCTCGGCATTACCGGCGGTGTCCACATACACGAACTGCTGCTCACCGGCCAGAGTCGTCAGAGCCTGGATGGGAGCGCTGGTGGTGTCGGTGTAGAAGAGCTTCTTGCCGGCCACTTCCACGTAATCACCGGTGCCGCCCACGTTATCTACGGAGGCAACGCCCAGAGAGTTGGTGTAGGAGCCGGGGGAGCCGGTGGTGGTCCAGCTGTTGCTCTCGGCATAGGGATACTGGTTGGCAGTGTTCTCGAACCAGTTGCCGGAGTTACCGGCGGAAATGGACACCACGGTGCCGCTATTGGTGATGTTCTCCATGATGGCCTGATAGGCGGCATAGGAGTTGCGGGAGGTGCCGGGGTTGCCGCTGCCCAGAGACAGGTTCACGGAATCAGCACCCAGCAGGATGGCGTCCTCAATGGCGGCCATGTAGTCGGAGTCTTTAGCGCCGCCGTTGGTGCCGAATACCTTCATAACGAACACCTGAGCATCCGGAGCCACGCCCTGCGTCAGGGCGGTATCCAGAGCGGGGGAGAAGGAGCCGTCCTCGTTCTTGATATAGCGGTTGCCGGCGGCAATGCCGGTGACGTGGGAGCCGTGGTCGCCTTGCTTGTCGTTGGCGTGGGTGATATCCAGATCGTCATCCACGTAGTTGAAGCCGTAGGGGATCTTGGCGTTGACGTACAGCTGATCGGCGGTGACACCGGGCATCTTCTTGGAGGCGTTCAGCTGCTCCAGAACGGCATCCGTCAGATCAGCAGCGGTCATCAGCGTGGCGCCGCTGTCCTTCACGGCATAGGTGAAGGCATCGGGATCCAGAGAGGGATGGTCGGTGTCAGCACCGGTATCGATGATGGCCACCTTGGAGCCGGCGCCGGTATAACCGTCCGCCCAAGCCACATGGGAGCCGATCATGCTGCCGGAGGTAGCCATGTTGGGATCGGTGGTCTCATTGTCCTTCACCACGCAGGGCTCGTAGCGGGTCTCAATGAGCACGGCCTCGACGCCGGAGATCTTTTCGATCTTTTCGATCTGGCCGTATTCCACATTGGCGGAGATGATGTTGGCCGCCAGAGTCAGGTTCCAGACCACGTCCAGAGCCTCACCGCCCAGAGCCTTTTTGGAGATGGTCTTAGCCATCTTCTCCTGCTTGGTCTCCAGCTTCTGGCGGTACTTCATGGCCGCAGAATTGGCAGCGATATCCTCGCTGGAGTAACCCTTCGCCAGCGTGGAGGCATCTCTCAGAACGATGGAGACACGGACTACGTCGGTGTCTGCATATTCCGGAGTGTCTTGCGCCACCTTCTCAGCGTTGTTCTTATCCAAACGCAGATCGGTGGAACGGTTGTCGATCTTTTCCCAGGTGAGGCCGTTGCCGGTGCCGCTGGCAGGCGTCTTGGCGGCGGCCCAGGTGGGCGTGACCAGACTCAGGCTCAGAACCAGAGCCAGCAGCACGGACAATGCCCGCTTCATGGGCTTTGCGTGTTTCATAAGCTCACTCTCTCTTTCCCCGGCGTCAGCCGGTTAGAATTGACCATACGGTGTGCCGGAAGCGGCTGCCCTGCTGCATACCGAGCAAGTATGGTTTTGCCAATCATAGCACGATTTGGAAGAGATTGCAATTCTTGAGAAATATATTTTGGCGAAATTTTTATTGAAAATTTTCTCTTATGCGGGCGCATTTTTGCCGAATTTAACAGTTTCTTCAAAAATGGAATACCGAATCGGTTCGCCGAATGACTTACTGCACGAAGAGGAATGTACGTGACAGGAGGACAAAGATGAGAAATGTCCGGGAAATGGGCTATATAAAGGGTTAGTGAGGGCTAACCAAGGCCGTATGGAGGCGGGGGCGTCTGCCGGAGACGGACAGGGGTAGTAAAAGCTCCAGCCGACTTGGTAGAAATACCGTTGATGCTCTTTCCGCTTGCCGGAAATTGAAGGGCTATAACTGCGATGTGTATTTTCAAAATGCTGACACATTCTTTCTGATGCCGAATCTACGCTGGCACTTGAGATCAGTGCAGGTGTCGACCAAGGGGAAAATGAGGATCGAGCAGCCAGTATTCGCTGGAGGATCAAATCCTGAAGGAGTTCCCCCAGAGAATCCGATCGTTGGAGCAGCGCATTGAGGGCTATAAAGAGGATATTGACCAGCGCAAAAGAAATACCGAGCCCAACGAGGACGGTTTCTCTCCCATGATTATGCCGGGCGGCACGGTAAGGGAAAAGAAGGCTGCTGGCGATGCCATCCTCGGCCTTTGCAAGTCCATGACAAGCCCCGACCCGGTTCCCATCGGTCAGTACCGAGGCTTTGATATGGAGCTGTCCTTCGATACCTTTAGCCGGGAATATAAAATCACGCTGATTCACCAGCTGCGGCATATCCGGACATCGTGAACATCACTCAGCTCCAATCGATGCTTGGTATCAGCCGCC
>OLNQ01004670.1_pt1 | contig 10109 bp, 6 predicted proteins | sample 1672821 | NCBI WGS metagenome assembly OLNQ01 (sample SAMEA3136727, study PRJEB25190) | human gut metagenome | biome: human gut; feature: human-associated habitat; material: faeces | place: Austria | collected 2013
CCGCAATAGAGTAGATGTTCCCGCTGGCGGCAGGCTTAGGCGTAGGGACAGGTTCGGGCGTAGGCGCAGGTTCTTCCTCCTGTTTCTCCTCTGCCGGGGTAGGCCCCGGTGTGGGTGCGGGAGCAGGTTTATCCTCCGGTGCAGGCGTGGGTATTGCCACCTGTTCAGGGGTAGTGGGCGGTGCCGTTTCAGCGGGTGCAGGCTGTTTTTCTGCGGCGTTATCCGTATTCTCCGCACCCGCCCGCTCAGGAGCGACGCTGCTCCCGGATGTATCGCCTCCATCTTCTGTTTGCGGCAGCAGAGATTCGGCCACCGTGCGCTCCTCTTCGTTCTGCTCGGCCTGACTTGCTGCATAGGCAGAGACCTTGGTGTTGGACTCAGACGAATCCGAGACCGGTGCCGGCTGGACTGCGCAGCCTAACAGACACACGGCACTCAAAATAAGTGAAACTAAACGCATTCTTTTTCTCCTCATGGGCGTTCTCTCCTTTACGTAAATATCGCAGCACTGTTTAATGTGCTTTGAAGATATTTACGACTGGAGCCTCGCCTTTTTCAACACTATGTACTGTTGTTTGGGTTTTGCGGTGATTGCATTTGCCGCTCGGGCGCGAAACGCTGCTCTGCCTACCACATATAAAACACCCTCTTCCTGTATGCGAAAGACCGCCGAGTTACCACCCGGCGGTCTTTACAATTTTGACTGTACCAAGTATAGCACATGGTGATTTACGGTGAAATCGCAAAACAGTGCCAATCCATTGCCATACCCTGCCGATACCGTGTCAGATCAGACATGCTGCTTGATAATTCGGGTGATGATCCCCAGTGCAACGCCGTGTTCCTCATCCAGGTGGGTAACGGCAAAGCTGACATCATCCTTTCGTCCGGGTCTGCGCCGATCATAGCAGGAATGTGCTATGGCATTGGCCCCGTTGCTAAGGCGGATATACACAACGCCCTTATGGATATGGGTGACCTTCCCGGCATATTTGCCCTGAATACGGCATTTCTGGAGATTGTCATTCTTGCTGTTGCCGGATACGCTTTTGATGTCGGCTTTAATTCTGATGTGCTCCGGCTCTGTGCGGTCAATCTCCAGCACGCGTACCAGAGTCTTGTCGCCCACAGCATAGCGGTCATGAGCATCGCCGATCCAGTCCCACGAGAGGTCGCGAGCCAGAATTGATGTCTCCACGCCAAACACTTCGACCCGGACGACCTGCTCCGCCACGGCGATCACACGGGCTTCTACCACGCGTCCGTCATAGATACGATACTGTCCGTCACTGTCCTTACCGAAATAGTAGATCTGCTGCTTCTTCAGCATGGCGTCCTTTCGGCTGGCAACAACGGTTCGGCTTTTGGCGTCGATGCCCTTGACCATAAGATCCACCTCTGCGCCCAGCATCTTATTGAGGATCTTCTGGTGTCGGAGGATCATCTCATTATAGTCAGCACCGTACATATCTGCCGGGAAGTCCAGCACCATCTCCTTCAAGGGGATCACAATGCGGAATCCCTTGTAGTCCACAATGGCAATGGTTTTCCCCGCCTCCGTTCTCTCAATGCCGCTCAGCATACCGGAGAGCATGCGCCGGGTGCGGTAGGCATTGTGGATCTCGTGCCAGATAATGTCCTCCATCTGCGCCTGCGTTTCCGCTTCGCCCCGGGCATCCAATGTCAAAATATCTCTCTGCTGGACAGCGGCAGGGGCAGGTTCAGCAGAGGCGGCAGCATCCTCAGTAGGCGGCGTAGCCTGCTTCTCCACCTCTACCGTCTTTTTTGCAGCGGTTCGTTTGCGGACAGTGCGCTTCGGCTTTTCAGAGGGCTGGGGATCCTCCGGCACAGTCACCACTTCCGCAGGCTCGGCGAGAACACTCTCTGTAGGTACAGTATCCTCCTCAACAGGATCGGCTGCGGTTTCCGGCAAACACTCTTCTGTCACCGGCTGTTCTGCCGCTTCCTCGGGGACGACGGGAAGTGCCGGTGCTTCCGGCATCACGGCAAGTTCTTCTGTTTTCTTTCTCGGCATATTACTTTCCTCCTTAGCTCACATTTTGGTTGACATGATGGAATCCTTATCGGTTTTTACAAACTCACTGCGCCTGTTCGGCACCTTCTTTGACTTAATAGGCTGCTCTGTTTGTTTCGGCGCGGGCGAAAACACAGGGCTTTTACGCCATTCCGGGATATGGGCGGAGGCCTTGCAGTCCCGCAGTTTCTTTGCCTCGTAGTGATTGGTATAGTCGTACTTATCTACCTGCAGCACCTTGTTGCCGCGTGCGATGACCAGCGCGCGGTTTACCGGCATGCGCAGCACCTCATCCATAGTCAGTAGCTTGCGCTTGCCCACGCCGCTGGTTTCGCGGAACTCCGGCGTGTAGTTGCTGATACGCCATGTACCCAACTGCTTGGCCTTGCTGGAGACATGGACGCTGACCTCCCCGGTGCGGTCACTGAGGAATTTGGCAGTCAGCTCATCGGTGCAGCCCAGTGCAAGCTGATAGTCGCAGCAGCCCAATATCTCCTGCCATTGGTTGTAGGGATACCGGTTCTGCAAGCCCGCCAGATTCTGAAACACGCAGCTCATGCTGACGCCCCGCGAGCGGATCACACTGATCTTCCGGCTCAAGTCTGGAATAACGCCGCAGGCTGTCAGCTCCTCGCCCAGCACATGAACGGGGACTGGCAGCCTGCGGTCGGCACAGTTTTTATCCGCATAACGGATCAGCTTGATAAACGCGAAGGACAGAAACAGGGACGTGAGAAAATCAAAGGTACTGTCCTGATCGGATGTGATACAGAAATAGGCACAGGGCTGCTTGCCCGGCAGCTCCATGTTAATTTCATCATGGCTGGTGATCTGGCAGATGGGCCGATTCTGAAACACCTGCAAGCGGCTGCCCAGCCCAATGATAACGCCGCTGCGCACCGTATCCGAGGATTGGCTGAACAGCGCGTAGGGCGCTCTGGCAGGATGGCTGGCAGGCAGCATGGAAAAACGGTTGTCCAGCTCCTTCTCCGCGTTCAGCACCAACAGCTTGTAGACCTCGCCGATATTCCGGCTCTCCGATGGATAGCCCAGTGCCACATATAGCACCAACGCTTTCAGCAGGTTCATCTCCGCGGCGTTCCAGAAATGGTCGCCCTTTTCGCTGCCGGTATTCCTGATGATAATGTCGCAGAAGATCTGCGCCATCAGCTCATCACCCTCAATCTCCGCCAGGCAGTTCCATGAATCAGAGTTCTCCGGCTGGATCAGGTTGAACACCTTTACCACGTAGCCCTTGCTGCGCAGATATTCGCTGGTCTTTTCGTAAAGCTCCGATTTCGGGTCGGTGATGATCAAGGACTCCTTTTGGCCGTTGTGGGCCTCGGACGCGCTTTGCAAAATGCGATTGATGCAGTAGGCTCGCGTTTTCATAGAGCCGCTGGCGCCGAACACGGCGATATTGCCGTTAAGCCGGGAGTTCTCGGGAATACACACCACCTGATTGTCCAGCTTGCCCAGTATGACGCCGCTGTGTTTGCGGATATCGGACACCAGATCAAGGACGCCCTTCATCTCCGCTTTCTCCATGAAACCAGCCGTTCCGTAGGTGCCTTTGTTGGAGTAGGTCAGGTTGCGCTCCGCGTCATACTCCCCAACATCGGAATAGCCCATGCGCATCACCATGACGATCAGCAGGCCCAGCAGCAACAGGCAAAGCCCCACGCCGATGAACCCGCTCTTACTGAACAGCGCTTCGCAGCAGGCGGAGAAGGACAGCACCGGCGCGGCCGGGGAGCTTCCGTCGCCTGGCGTTCCGCCCGCATCCTTCCACTGCTGATAGTTCCGGACGAATTGCGATAGATAGCCGCCGCCAAACAGCAGCCCTGATAGAAATAGCGGGAGGGCGAATAGCAGAGTTCGCAGTTTCTTTTTTTCTACGGAAAAAACCTCCTCTCGAACGCAGCAAAGTCAATGGCCTGCACAACAGCCCTGTCGCCGCAGTAGCGGCGCAGCACTTCGGCCTGATAGTCGAAGCAGATCAGGATGCCATAGCGATCCTGAAGTCGCAGTGCCGTATCGAACCGCCTGATCCGCGGCAGGTCACAGTCATAGGCAAACAACACCGGCGCACCATCCGGCGCCATGGCGTCATTCTCCACTGTTTCACTCAGCTGCCGGGGCTCCAGATCAAGGAGCAGCAGCTCGCGCAGGTCATTGTCTATTTCTTTATCACAGAGGAGGCGCAGCAGCACCTCTCCATGATGGTCGTTGGTCAAGAAGCAGAACCGCTCATAGCTGCCATCTAGAACGAAATAGTTTTTGCCACCCTGATCAGTCAGCAGCTCATAGGCCAGTTCCATGCTGTCACCCAGCAGGAGACCCCGCACCGCATCCGGGTGATACTGGTGCGGCATTCGTTCACGGCACAGCACCGTCTGCATGAGTGCCTTTGTCCGCATCTCAGCTTTATAGCTCCATTTCATCAGCGCGTTGCCCATGTTGTAAACCACGTGGATATGCTGCGGTGTCAGCAAAACGCCCACGGACCGGGCACCACGGATTTTAACAAAGGTCGTCCCCATCTCCTTGATCTCACGGGATGAGTAGAAGGCAGGGGTGCAGATGCTACCAGTCGCTGTTTCGCCGGGGCGGAATACGCCGGGTTTTTCATCGCGGAAGATACTAACGTTGGCGTTACGCATGGTGATCAATGTCTGAGAGACACGGTGGAGTCGAAGCCTCTGCTCCGGCTCGCTCCTGATGTGGTTGGTGACACAGGCTCCGGACAGGTAGAAAGAAAACCTCTCCGGGTTGTGCTCCAGCAGCAGCTTTTTCGCCGCGGCGGTGAGCCGGTATCCACGCAGTCCGTTCTTATAGTAGGACAGCAAAAGCCGCTGACGCTTCAGCGACTTGACCACGTTCTCTTTGTAGCTGGTGCCACCGGCGAGTCTGCTCAGTTGGCTGGCCGGCAGCTCACCAGATATGGCGACCAGCTCCAGCAGTTGATAGGCTTGTGAGAGGCTGCCGGGGGCTTTTTGTGGTAGGGTACTCATACTGACCACCTCCTTTTGGTGTGCAGTACCCAGACTGCCATGACCACGGTATTTTTCGCCCGCACCGGTCATGTGGAAATGCCCGGAAACACAGGCTTTGCCGTACCATCGTCATGTGTACTGTTTTTGACACGGTCGAACACTATAAATCGGATATAGATCTGAGCCGATTCTCGCGGTCCGAAAGCCAGCCCTGAAAACGCTCCTTATCCATCACCGACACGCGGGTACAGTCACCGTCGCCGATCTCCGTCGTGTTATAGGCATCGCACAGCAGACCTGTATCATCCTCCATAACGAAGGTGGCAATCACATCCAAAAGCTGCTTGAGCTCCAGATTGTCATAGTCACGCACCCGCCTCGGTGACAGCTCGCGGCTGTAGATATGAGAAAAGCAGACAACACAGTGCCGGAACTTGGGCAGCGTGTGTGTCTGCGTATACTTACTAAGCGTGTAGTAGATGGGGTCTGTCAGATACTCGCAGCTATGCTTCTTGCTCTTCTTAGGCAGTAGGCAGGGGAGCGTGATCTCCAGAATACCATCTTCGTCCATAACGGAGATACCCTGCATGACGCCGGCTGACGCCAGATACTCGGCTTTCCGGATGCTGGTCGTCTCATAGATCAGATGCCGCAGCCGGCAGGCAATGATCTCACCCCGAAGTGCGGCCTCCGTGGACAGCATTTCATAGTTGTCTGAATGCCGTTCGATATTTGTGTTGTCCATAGCGTAAAGCGTATTGGACAGACGTGTGATCTCATTCAAAATGCTCTCTATCCGCTGTGAGAGGATGGCTCTCTCCACTGTGTTCCTCCTTTCTGAAGTATTGCACGCAGCCGGACTGATCCACCATGCAGTAGGCTGCGGTATGGGGGATATGCAGGCGCTGCATCTGTGCTTCTTCCTCAATGATAACGAGCCGCCGCCCGGAATCATCTTCCGTGGTCAGTACGTGCTGCAGCATCGCTTCCTTGTCCGGGCTTATATAGACGACCTCGTAAACCTCGCCATCCGCGAAGAATACCAGCTTCACCGGCGTATCATCGGGGCTGTGATATTCCACCTTCTCGATGAAGTCCAGCAGCACCCACAGCGCCGCTGTCAGCTCCTTATCCTCGCGGCAGCTAGGGACGTCTCCATAGCAATCCCGGTCAGTGTTGTAGAATATCCGCTGCTGCCTGACCAGATAGCGCAGCAGGTTCTCAATGACGTCCTCCTTGCCCGGATACAGGCGTAGAAGCTGGTCACGGCGCATGCAGTGATAGACGGTTATGTTCCGCAGCAGCTCTGCGGCCTCCTGTCCATAGATCTGCTCTCTGTTTCTCATAGGCGGCATCACCTCCGTAATGCGTATTAACTCCGTATTAAATGCGTATTGATTTTGTAATGCGTGTTATCTCCGTATAAACGCCGTATTAGGCTTCCGGTCGCTTCATGCGGCGCAGCAGGTCAAGCAGCTCGCGGCGGTCTGTGGTGATAAGGTCGCGTTCCAGTGGGCTGGCTTTGATTTCCACTGTGATATTGTTGTTATTGCTGCTGATCAGGCCATTGCCCCGCTCAAAGTGGGTGATCTCCATGACCTCCGCTTCGGAGAGGTGCAATACCTGCTGAACGCGCTGGGCTTCCTCGTCCTCAAGATTCAAGATAACTTTGGTGCGGCAGTTGTTGATGATGCCCTTGCCGTACTTGCCGTTGTCCAGGGAGAAGAAGTCGTTCAGATCCTGTGTCGCACAAATGCCGCTGCCGGAATAGGCGCGGATGGTCTTGAAGATCTCCAGCACCATCTCGGCCGCAAGACGGTTGCCGACGCCGAAGGTGCCGGAGCCGCCGCCGATGAGCTGCCAGCATTCGTCGATGAAGATGGCCTTTTCCTCCGTGCGGTTGGCTTTGGCTTTATCCCACACGAAATCCAGCGCTACGAACATCCCGATAGGCAGCAAATCGCCGCTGAGTTCCGAGATGTCCAGCACCGTAAACTTGTTGTCCAGATTCACATTGGTCTGCTGGTTGAAGGTGCTGGCCGAGCCGTGTACAAAGCGGTTGATGATGTTGGAAAGGCGTTTGGTATCGCTTTCCTCCCGCAGAACGTCGTAGAGGTCGCCCAGCACAGGCATCTGGCGGTAAACGTTGGGGTTATCCGGATCACTGAGAGAGGCGTTATCATGGGTGATACCTTTCCGTGCGTAGGTACGAATCAGGGCATCGTCCAAAAGCTGTTTTTCCTCATAGGACATATCGGGGATCAGCAGGGCAAAGAAGATATGAAGCCGCTGAATTTTTGCTGCCAGCTCAGAGCGTTCGATACCGGGGCCATCCAGCGTTTCCTCCACGGACTTGTCTATCTTGCGTATCTCCAGCACGTTGATGCAGCTTTTGGAGGCGGGGGAGATACTGATAAACTCGCCGCCTGTGTTCACGCAGGCACGGTGGAACTCATGACCTTTCAAGGGTGCCAGCATGAAAACCTGTATGCCCTTACGCCGCATACGGAGTGCCATCAGCAGGATCAGGAAGGTCTTGCCCGCGCCGCTGGTGCCGCATACGGCAATATTGGCGTTTTTATAAACCTTGGAGTTAAAGATGTCGATGATGACCGGAGAGTTGTTGTACTTGTTCAGGCCGAACAGGATGCCGTTTTCATCACTCAGCTCATAGGACGTGAAGGGATAGCAGCTTGCCACGCCGGTGGTCAGCGCATTGCGCTTGGAGCGTTCAAAGAGGTGCTTCTCCATGCTGACCAGCGGCAGCGACGATAGAAACGCCTGCTCCTCATGAAAGGCGCAGCTGCACACGTCCATATCACGGGACACGAGCAGTTTTTTCAGTTCATTGACCTTCCATTCCAGTTCATCCACTGTGGGAGCTGTCACTGCGATCAGCAGATTCAGGTAATAAAAGTCCTCGTTATTGCCCAGCCCTTCCTTCAGGAAGTAGCCGCTTCGGATAGCACCATCCAGATCATCAAAGTCCGTGTTGGTATCGCTGGCGTCCTTGATCTTACTGCGATTGATACGAAGCTGCTGTCCCAGCCGCTGTACCATGCGGGCTTTCGGCTGGCGGCTGATGAACATATCCAGGTCAATGCCATCCCCGGCGTTGACAATGAGAGACAGCCAGCCGGCCGGCACCTGCGCCTTATAGCCGGTAGAGGGCACCAGCAGATAGGCATAGTAGAGTCCGTCAATACAGATATGCCGCCCGTTGGTGAAGTCGATGCTGTCAGGGGCGAAGAACTCCGTACAGGGAATGGCGTCGATCTCAGATTCCAGTCCCTTCTCCTGATACTGGGCAACGATCCGGCGAACTCGATCCGGCAGCGACGTGGTGGTGTTGCGGCACAGCAAATGGTAGAGGGTATCGACCGTAAATTCATCATCGTTTTCCGGGATCAGCACCTCGTTGCCGCATTGCTTGAGATAATTGACTGCGGTGCGGGCTGCCGTTTGCAGGGAGGCAATGGCCTCCGCTTCCTCGTTATCCCGTTTCCGGCCTGCCCATGCCTCATATTCAAATACCATGAAGAACCGGCGTGAGGTTGCTTCCCGTGCACCGATCCGGTCAATGAGCGTCAGGTAGTCCTGCTGCAGCAGGCGACAGTTTTCATCGGTTTCCTGCGCCATCTCCTGCTGCACGATCTCTCTGTGCCGGTTCAGGTCGGCACGCTTGGCAATGACCTTGATCTGCATTTTGACCGGGCTGATCTTGAGAAACGAGATGAACGAGTAGATGATGTTCCGCTGCTCTCTGGCGCTGCGCAGCAGGAAGTTGATAGGTATAACTTCGACAATCTTCAGGTAACGGTGATCCCGTGTGTAGATGATGCCGTTTTCGATCTTCTCCACAGGCAGGTATTCTGCCACTGGATTGATGTACTTGGGCGCGTCGTCACCGCTCTTAGCTTTTCGCATCTTGCGTTTTTTCCGCTTGTCCTGTTCCTCTTCATTGCGTGTAATAACACGGCGGTTGCAGAGATATTTCAGAACAAGAAAGATAAATGACGAGAGGCTTTCGCCGTTGATGCCAACCAACGCGATGATGCCAAGAGGCAGTGCGGTCAGACACAAAATGATGATCTTGGCAGTCAGCGTCAGTGCGGACACCGAGAACACCGGTATGCCGATAGCCAGCACGATAACCAGTGCCTCGGCTGTATTGCGGAGCTTCAGCAGTCCGCCGAAAAAAGTCCCGCCTTCAATAAAATTGGGCGGGATGATATAGGTGTCATATTCATTTGGTTTACTCACATTTAGTTCTCCTTCCTACCCTATAATCCAGAACGGCCCACCGGCACCGGCACGGCCGCTGGCTTCATTCAGGATGATAGCCAGATCCCATGCCTGTTGGCTTCGGGTATAGTTGGCAGGGTCTGCCACCAGTATCTTTCCGTTCTCCACACCGCGCAGCACGATGAAGTGTCCTGAGCTGGTGAAATGACCTTTCAGCATGATTGCCACCACCAGCTTGCCTTGAGAGAGCGCATCCACAATGCGCTGCCCTTCTGTTTTCCCGCAGCCCTGTACCGGAAGCCCCCACGCTTTGGCAGCACCGGGGATCAGCGAATGGTAGGAACCGCTTCTACTGCACCAGTAACCGTTTTCATAGGCCCAACGTGCCATCTCAACGGGATCGACCGTCTCGTTGGTCAGAGAAGATACCACCATTGCCATACAGGTAGGCCCGCAGCCGTAGGTGCCGATGTCGTCGGTGCCGTAGGGCTTGTGCGCGTACCGCTTGTCCAACTGATTATAGTAGACCACCTGCGTCGCGCCATCCGAGAAACGAATGTCGCCCAGAGATACAAGGCCGGCGGACTCGGCAGGCAGCAAGCCCTGCATCATACCATCGCCCAGGAATACGCTCAGGTTCTGGGCGTAGTTTTCCGCCAGTCCCTTTTGTTCATCCGACAGAGCGAATATCTTATCTTCAAAATAAGCCTCTCCGTTGTAGACGATGGTATAGATCTTCCATATCTCTGTTACTTCCGTTTCCGTCACCGTGACCTTGCCGGTTTTGGGATCCGTATTCGTTTCCGTTACCGTAGTCGTGCGAGACTCCTCCG
>OLNQ01004674.1_pt1 | contig 10102 bp, 9 predicted proteins | sample 1672821 | NCBI WGS metagenome assembly OLNQ01 (sample SAMEA3136727, study PRJEB25190) | human gut metagenome | biome: human gut; feature: human-associated habitat; material: faeces | place: Austria | collected 2013
GGTGTGCCGCATCCGTAAGGCAGCAGAGCCGCCAACGGCTGCGCAACAGCGGATAGTAGAAGCAAGCCAAATCGTATAGCAACACCCAACGCGGCAACGCCGCGCGCAGGTACTTCCATTCCGGAGGCATAAAGGCCATTCAAGATTGAGACTGCCAATCTAAACGCCTTTCTTTTGGACGGGCGACGCCCGTTTTCTTTCTCGGGAAAGAAAATGGGGGTCGCATTCGTGCAGCGCCTTTGGCGCTGCGTTCCCTCCGCGCCTGCGCGGAGTAAAAAGGGAGCCGGGAACCGGCTCCCTTTTTGTTTAGCAGAGCTTCGCGCCAGCAGGAATTTTATCATCCACCATAATAAGGTTGAGGACCTCCTCACCCTTCTCGGTGTGGACAGCAGAGAGCAGCATGCCGCAGCTCTCAAGCCCCATCATCTTGCGCGGGGGCAGGTTGACGATGGCGACGAGCGTCTTGCCGACGAGCTCTTCGGGCTTGTACCACTTGTGGATGCCGGAGAGGATCTGGCGGTCGGTGCCGGTGCCGTCGTCGAGCGTGAAGCGCAGGAGCTTTTCGCTCTTCTTCACGGCCTCGCAGGCCTTGACCTTGACGGCGCGGAAGTCGGACTTGCAGAACGTGTCGAAATCGACCTTTTCCTCCGCCATCGGCTCAAACTCCATCGCGGGGAGGGCAGCCTTCTTCTGCGCCTCCTGAATGGCCTCAAGCTCTTCGAGCGCCTTCTGCGCGTCGACGCGCGGGAAGATGGCCTCGCCCTTGTGGACGGTGACGGTGGGATTCAGGCTGCCCCACTTCGCGGCGCTGTCCCAATCGCGGCAGCACTCGCACGCGCCGATCTGCGCGAAGATCTTCTCGCAGGAATCGGGGATGAACGGGGTGAGCAGCACCGTGCAGATGCGGATGCTCTCGAGGAGGTTATACATGACGGAAGCGAGGCGGGGCTTGTTGGCCTCGTCCTTGGCGAGCGCCCAGGGTGCGGTCTCGTCGATATACTTGTTGGCGCGCTGGATGCACTTGAAGATGAGCTCAAGCGCGTTCTGGAACTGGAACTTCTCCATCTCGGCTTCATACTTGCCGCGAAGAGCCGAGAGCTGAGAGATGAGCTCGTCGTCGAGCGCATCGGCCTGACGGCTTTCCGGCAGCGTGCCGCCGAAATATTTTTCGACCATGGCCGTCGTGCGGGAGACGAGGTTGCCGAGGTCGTTGGCGAGGTCGACATTGATGGTGTTGATGAGCAGTTCATTCGAGAAGTTGCCGTCCGAGCCGAACGGGAACGTGCGCAGCAGGAAGAAGCGCAGCGCGTCCACGCCGAAGCGCTCGGCGAGCACATACGGGTCAACGACGTTGCCCTTGGACTTACTCATCTTGCCGCCGTCCATGACGAGCCAGCCGTGGCCGTAGACGTGCTTGGGAAGCGGCATGCCCATACTCATGAGCATCGCGGGCCAGATAATGGAGTGGAAGCGGACGATCTCCTTGCCGACGAAGTGCACGTCGGCGGGCCAGAACTTGTCATAATCGTCGTACTTCTCGTTCATAAAGCCAAGCGCCGTGCAGTAGTTGAAGAGCGCGTCGACCCAGACGTAAACAACGTGACCCGGGTCAAAGTCCACGGGGATGCCCCAGGTGAAGCTCGTGCGGGAGACGCAGAGGTCTTCAAGGCCCGGCTTGATGAAGTTGTTGACCATCTCGTTGACGCGAGAGGCGGGCTGGAGAAAGTCGGTGTCCTCAAGCAGGTGCTGCACGCGGTCGGCGTACTTGGAAAGCTTGAAGAAGTAGGCCTCTTCCTCGGCGTCCTCGACCTCGCGGCCGCAGTCGGGGCACTTGCCGTCAACGAGCTGGCTCTCGGTCCAGAAGCTCTCACAGGGCTTGCAGTACTTGCCCTTGTAGGTGCCCTTGTAGATGTCGCCGTTGTCGTGCATCTTCTTGAAGATCTTCTGGATGGCCTCGACATGGTAGTCATCCGTTGTGCGGATGAAGCGGTCGTTCGAAATATTCATGAGCTTCCACAGATCGAGGATGCCCTTTTCGCCGCAGACGATGTTGTCAACGAACTGCTGCGGGGTCACGCCCGCGGCCTTGGCCTTATCTTCGATCTTCTGGCCGTGCTCGTCGGTGCCGGTCAGGAACATGACGTCATAGCCCGTCAGGCGCTTGTAGCGCGCCATCGCGTCGGTCGCTACGGTGCAGTAGGTGTGGCCGATGTGGAGCTTGTCGGAGGGGTAGTAGATGGGGGTCGTGATATAGAATTTCTTCTTGTCCATTGGTGTTTTCCTCTTTTCTGCCCGCGCCGAATGAAAGCGGGGCGTAATTATTTACAGTCTACCACCGAAAGGGCGGTATTTGCAAGGTTTTACAGAATTTTTCCCCAAAAGAAGAAAGCGCGGCGCCATAAGCACCGCACTTTTTCGATTTGAAAGAGTAGGATCGCCGCATTTGCCGCCCCCAGGCGGCAAACAGGCATAAACGCATCGCAGATTTTCGCGTCCGCAGACGGTGAAAGAAATAGAAGCGTCGCAGACTTTGCGCCGCGCACGGCGCAAATGAATTTCAATCATTTTTTCTGACGACATGTGCGTCAGAAAAAATACTTCTTAGCCCGCAAACGTGCGCGCCTACGGCGCGTGCGCTGCAGCGGGCGGCAATTCCCCTCAAAAAAGCGGCTTTGCCGCTTTTTTGAAGTTATAGCGAGTCATCCTCGTCGATCCACTTTTGCACCGGAACGATATCAAACTCCTCCTCCGTCCGGCGGATCACCACCTCGTCGATGCCGGCGTTGATGATCATGCGGCGGCACATGGGGCAGCTCGTCGCGTCGTGCAGCAGCTCGCCGCTGCGCGCGTCGCGGCCGACCAAATAGATCGTCGCGCCGACCATGTCGCGCCGCTGGGCAGAGATGATGGCGTTCGCCTCGGCGTGGACGCTGCGGCAGAGCTCGTAGCGCTCGCCGCGCGGGACCTTGAGCTGCTCGCGCGTGCAGTAGCCGAGGTCAACGCAGTTCTTGCGTCCGCGCGGCGAGCCGTTGTAGCCGGTGGAGATGATCTCGTCGTTTTTGACGATGATCGCACCGTAGACGCGGCGCAGGCACGTCGCGCGCTCAAGCACCGTCTGCGCGATGTCTAAGTAGTAATTCCGCTTGCTGACACGCTCCATATCGAGTCCTCCTTGTATTGATGAGAAAGAATATTACAATTTGCTATCAGAATTCGTGCTCACAGTACGGGCAGCGGCCATAGTCAAAGTCGAGCACCGCCCCACAGACGGGACACTTTTTGCGCGGCAGACCGCCCGGCGCATCGGGCGGGAGATAGCCGGAGCCGGTCTTTGCCTCGTCCGCCGTACCTGCGAATTTGTCGCTGCCGGGCTGGAAGAATTCGAGCTTTCCGCACTTGGGACAGACGTAAATTTCGATCTCCATCGCGCCCGCGAAGAGATTCGGCAGGTCGCCGAGCACCCAGCCGGTCTGGCCGAGCTGGAATTTTTCACGCCTGATAAATCGCATCCCCGTGCCGCAGCGCAGGCAGTTGAGCTGATTCGCCATCCTATACCCCCTGTAGGTCGAAAACGGGTGTGTATTCCTCTTTCGCGCTCGAGAGCTCCTGACAAAAGCCGTCGGTCAGGCCACAGTCGCGCATGTATTGCACCGCCGTGCGGTACTCGCGCTCATTTAAGCGCCGCGCGAGCGCGCCGGTCGAACCGGGCTGCGGCGTATACTGGCTCATGAGCGAAAAGAGCACGGTCTTTGGCGGAAAATGCGTCGAGACATAGTCGATGACACGCTTGGTGTTCTCCATCTGCCCCGGCAGGACGAGGTGGCGCAAAATGACGCCGGAACGCATCAGGCCGTCGTCCCCAATCTGATACGCCCCGACCTGACGCACCATCTCGTCGATGGCCGCGGCGGCAGCTTCAAAGTAGTCCGGCGCGGCGGAAAGCTCGCGCGCGGGGCGTTCCATGGCGTATTTTAAGTCGGGCAGATAGATCTGCACCTTACCCTCGAGCGTTCTGAGCGTTTCGACGCGCTCGTAGCCGCCGCTGTTCCACACAACGGGGACGCCGAGCGGTTTTTCCAGCGCTTCGAGCACCCACGGCGTAAAGTGCGTGGGCGTGACAAGATCGATGCAGTGCGCGCCCTGCGAAACGAGGCCTTCCATGATCTCGCGCAGATGTGCCGGCGTGATGACCTTGCCGAAATTCTCGTGGCTGATGCGCCCGTTCTGGCAGAACACGCAGCCCAAATTGCAGCCCGAAAAGAAGATGCAGCCCGCGCCGTTTTTACCGCTGAGGACGGGCTCTTCCCACATGTGCAGCATCGCGCGCGCGACAACTAAGCCCGCGGGCATGCGGCAGACGCCGCCCACTTTCTCCGCCGTGCGCTCCGCATTGCAGCGACGGGGACAGATCTCGCAGCGCATCAGTCGCCCGTGCCCTGACCGTTGAAGTCGGGGCCGAGGTCGCCGAGCATCCAGTGCTTGCGGCACAGGCCGATGTACTGGTCGTTCGCGCCGATGACGACCTGCGCACCCTGCTTGACGACATGGCCCTGCGCGTCAAAGCGCGCGTTGAACGCGGCCTTTTTGCCGCACCAGCAGATAGTTTTGACCTCTTCTAACTTGTCGGCCATGACAAGCAGCTCGTAGCTGCCGGGGAAAAGGTCGCCCTTGAAGTCGGCGCGCAGCCCGTAGCAGAGGACGGGGATGCCGCAGTCGTCGACGAGATGGACGAGGTATAAGACCTCCTCCTTTGTCAAAAACTGCGCCTCGTCGACGATGATGCAGGCGTTTTTCTTGAGCTCCTCCTCGTCCATCTGCCGCATCTCGTGGAAGTAGACGCAGGGATATTCGAGGCCGATGCGCGAGTGTACCATGTGGTCGCCGTCGCGCGTGTCGAGCTGGGGCTTGCAGAGGAGCGTCTTCTGCCCGCGCTCTTCGTAGTTGAAGCGCGCCATCAGCGCGTTGGCCGTCTTGCTCGAGCCCATCGCGCCGTATTTGAAGTAAAGCTGTGCCATGGTCGTTGTTCTCCCTCTCTTATTGCAGCCGCGCGCGAACGAGCGCGGCAAATTTCTTGAATGCGGTGGGAATGGCGGCGGCATCGAACGCCGCAGCGTCCGCCCAGAATAGATCGTCGGTTTCGCCCGTCACGTCGGCGAAATATCCCTTCATGTCCCATTCGATGTGGGTGAAGATGTGCTTCGCGCTGCCCGTGGGTTCGACAGTTTGCGCCGAAAGCCCCATCTGCGCAAGCGTGAGCGAAACGCCCGCCTCGTCGAGGTTCCCCAAAACGCTCGGGAATTCCCAGAGCGAGGCGAGAAGCCCCGTGTCTGCGCGCTTTCGCAGCGCGGCCTTGCCGTTTTGGAAGAGCAGCAGCACCGTGCGCTCTTCGATCTTGCGCGCCTTTTTCTTCGCGCGCACGGGTAAAATTTCCGTGAGACCGTTTTTGTACGCCTCGCACATCATTCGCGCGGGGCAGATCTCGCACTTCGGCGCGCCGTTCGGCAGGCACACCGTCGCGCCGAGGTCCATCATCGCCTGATTGTACGCACCGGGGCGGGCTAAGTCGATGGCGTCGTTGAGATGCGCGGTGAATTGCTTTCGCACCTTCACGTCCATGATGTCGTCGGCGCAGCCGCTGGCGCGCGCGGCGACGCGCAGCAGATTTCCATCCACCGCGGCGACCGGCTCGCCGAAGTTGATCGAGGCAATGGCGGCGGCGGTGTAGTCGCCGATGCCGGGGAGCGTTTTGAGACTTGCACAAGTGCGCGGCAACTCGCCGCCAAAGTCCGAGACGATGACCTTTGCCGCCTTTTGCAGATTCCGCGCCCGCGAGTAGTAGCCGAGCCCCTCCCAGAGCTTCAAGAGCCGTTCCTCCGGCACGGTGGCTAACGCCGCGGCGTCGGGCAGCTCTGCCATGAAGCGCTCGAAGTACGGAATGACGGCGCTCACGCGCGTCTGCTGGAGCATGATCTCCGAGACCCACGTGCGGTACGGCGTGACGACGCTGCGCCATGGCAGCGTGCGGCCGTTTAAGTCATACCACGTGAGCAGCGGCGCGGTCAGAGTATTTAAGTTTTCCCAATGTTCTGTCATCATATCATTTGTTGAAGCGCGCGGCGAAGCCGCAGCGGCGGCAGAGTTCTTCGGCGGGCTTCCGCCGGGAGAAACCCTCGCGCAGAGCACACGCGCGCGGGGAGGTCAGAATTTCGGTAAGCGGCTGGGTGAAGAGATTCCCCAGCGGGATATCGCCCTCGTGATCGAGGCAGCAGGGCACGACCGTGCCGTCGACAAGCACGCCGAGCTGGTCGCGCAGGCCGTAGCAGAACTGTGTGCCGGATTCGCCGGCGCTCAGATCAGGCCAGTCGAATTTGCCCGCGCGCTCCAAATACAGGTGGTCGCGCAGAAGAAAGCTGCCGTTTCGCATCTCGGGCCAGTTATCGCCTGTGCGGGAGCGCAGAAAGTCGAGAATTTCGCCGTTGCGCGCGTCCGCGCCGCCGTCGTTCCAGAGGCGCAGCGCGACGATGACGCCTTTTTTGGCGGCACGCTCGGCAAAGTTCCAGACCTGTGTCAGGTAAGAAAGCTCCTGCTCGTCCGCGCCGTCGTTGCCCTCAAAACTGTGGAGCGAGACGCTGATCTTGTGCAGGCTCTCGGCGGCAAGCAGCTCGTCGGAACGCTTTTGGAGCAGCGTGCCGTTCGTCGTGATGCAGATCTTCATATCCCGCGCTTTGGCGAGGGCGAAGAGCGTCGTAAGCTCAGGGTGCAGCAGCGGCTCGCCCATCACATGCAGGTAGACGTACTGCACATACCCCTCAAGCCGCGAGAGGACGAGGCCGAATTCCTGTGCGCTCATCGTGCGCGGCGCGCGCTTCGTCTTGGGGCAGAAGGAGCAGGCGAGGTTGCAGCGGTTTGTGATCTCGACATAGGCTTTTTTCAGCATCGCGCGGCTCCTTTCCTGAGGTCGGTGGGATAGATTCAAATATTTTACCATATCCGCGCGATTTTGCAAAGCCTTTTCCCTTGCGCCGCGCCGCGGCGTCTGCTATGATACTACAAGCAAACTTCCATCCTCCAGAGCGAAAGGAGAAACCGCATGACCGTCACGTTTATCGCCCACAGCGCGTATCTTGTCGAGTGGGACAAGTTCTACACGCTCTTTGACTACACCTACGAGCCCGACTACACGGGCGCGCTGCCGGAATTAAACCCCGAAAAGCCGCTGCTCGTCTTCGCGAGCCACAGCCACGAGGACCACTTCGACGCCAAGGTGTTCACACTTTTGGAAAAGTACCCCGACACGCGCTTTTTCGTCTCGCGCGATACGCGCCTCACCGAGCGCAAACGGCAGTGGCTGAACATCTCCGACGAGGCCTTTGCCCGCACGACCGTCCTGCGGCCCGACAGTATCCTGCTCACCGACGTCGCGGGCGAGGATTTGAGCATCCGCGCCATCAAGTCGACGGACATCGGCAACGCCTACCTTCTGCGCTGCGAGGGGAAGATGGTCTACCACGGGGGCGACCTCAACTGATGGAACTGGGAGAGCGAGGGCAAGGCTTACTGCAACAACATGACCGTCCACTACCATGCGGCCATTGAAAAGCTCGCCTCCGCCGTGCGCAACGAGGCGACGGACAACAACATCGCGCCCGAGATCACGGCGGCGATGGCGCCGCTTGACCCGCGCCTTGGTGAAGGCAGCGAGGGCCTCGGCATCGAGTATCTGCTGAAAAACGTGACAGTGCGGCACGTTTTCCCGATGCACATGTGGAAAAAGTATGAGGTCATCGACCGCTACATCGCCGCGCACCCGGACGAAAAGGGCATCATCGCGCGCATCACGCGCGACGGTCAGCAATTCGAGATTTGAAAATAAAAAGGAAAGCGACTTCCGCGATGCGGAAGGCGCTTTCCCGTTCGAAGGGGATTTGTGGAGAAAAAACACTGACGTATTTTTTACTGGCTCACTGCCGTGAGAGGCATTTTGAGGATCTGACCGACGAAAATGACCGAGGGGGACTTGACGGTGTCCTTATTCAGGTCATAGATCTCAGTCCAGCGGTTGCCATTGCCGAGCTGCTTGCTGGCGATCTTCCACAGACTGTCGCCGGAGACGACGGTGTAGGTATCGCTGCTCGCGGGCTGGGAGGGCTTCTCAGGCTGCGTGGGCTGGGTGGGCTCGGCGGAGGTGCCGCTGCTCACAAGCGTGGTGCGCGGGTCGTTGCCCGTGTAGCGGTAGAGCGGGAAGTTCATGGTCGACTTGTCGTAGTCGATCTGCTTGTACTGATAGAGCGTGCCGTCGTAGCCGTTGGAGTCGGTGACGTCGGGTTCGCAAAGCATGGCGATGACGTTGCTGGCGACCTGATCCATCGGGAAGACATAAGCGCCGCTGGCGAAGGTCACGTCGGCGGTGTCGCGCAGGCCGGCCTCAATGCCCTTGGCCTTGCCGTTCACCATGTAGTCGCCGACATAGTAGTACTGCTGGAGGCTTGCGGTGGTACCGGCGTTGAGCTTGTAGTACTCAGCGCCCTGATTGTCCATGATGTAGAGGATCTTCTCAATGTTGGCGGTGTCCGCGGGAATGACATAGGCGGTCGGGCGGACGCGGCTGCGGGGCAGAGTGTCGTTCAGGGAAAGGGGAGACGCCTTGCTGACCTTCTCGCTGCCGTCGGCGACGCTGTACTGCACGGTCGCGGCGGTGTAGTCGGTCAGAGTCTTGCCGGACTTGGTCTGATAGAGGGCGAGAACGTCGCTTTCCTCATAGGTCTTGCCCTTGGCGACAACATCGGCACGGGCGGCGGCGACCGCCTTCATGATCTCGTCGGCGTGCTCGGCGGCATAGGTGATGTAAGAGGTGGTGGCAACTTCCTGAGAGAAGACGCGGCGCTCAAAGTTCTGGCGGCCGGCGCCGATGCCGCGCGTCTCAATGAGGAAGGAAACCGCATTGAACAGGCCGAAGTAGGCGCGGCCGATGGGGTTATTGACGGTGGTGCCGTAGTGATTGACGCGCAGGCCGGCGTTCGTAGCGTCGGAGAAGGCGCGCTTGGCCATGTCGAGACCGATCTTCGTCACGGCGGGGTTGTTGTTCAGGCTGGTGGCGGGGGTGGTCTCAAGATCGTCCGCATTCTCCATGTATTCACCGGCGCTCGTCCAGTCGTCGTTGTAAGCGCCGTAGAAGGTGAACTCATGCGTGTCGAGGACAACCTCGCTCATGAACAGGCGGTAGGCGGTGTGCAGCTGGGCAAGCTCGGCTGCCTTGAGGGACATATGGTCGCGGTTCATATCAAAGCCGTCGTAGGTGGCGCGGCTGAAGAGATAGGAGCCGTCGGGATTGATGCGGGGGACGATGACAATGTTGATCTTGTCGAGCAGCGCCTTGTAAGTGGGATCGTTGACAAAGTTGTCGATCATCACGAGCGCGCCTTCACCGGCGGCGGGCTCATTGGGGTGGATCTGCGCCTGATACCAGACGTTCAGCTTGCCGTTGCCCTTGACGATCTTGGCGGCCTCGGCGAGCGTGGCGTTCGCGGGGATCTCGGAGGTGGTGAAGAGTGCCAGGGGGAGGTCATACTTGTAGTTCGGGGTCGTACCGGCAGAGTAGAGATGCATGGTGCCGGAAGCGGCGTCCATCTTCTTGAGGAAGGCCATCAGCTCTTCCTGAGAGGTGAACTCGTTGGCGGCGTGCTTGCCGTCGAAGGCGGGGGTGGTGTAGTTCTGCGGCTCGAGGGCGAAGTGCTTGTTGATCTCCTCAGGCCAGAAGATAAGCATACTGTCGCGGAGGTCTACCTTATAGGAGGCGGGGGCCTTCTCCGGCTTGATGGTCGGCTCGAAGCCGTTGCCGCCGAGCTTGCCGCCGATGACGGAAAGCTTCTTCACGCCGGCGGTGAGGTCGGCCTCGGTCACGTTGAAGAGCTGGAGAATGTTGTAGTAGCCGGTGCCGTGCACATGGTAGGCATAGGTGCCGGGAGCGGTGACGACGTAGCTGCCGTCAGCCTGCGGGGTGATCGCTTCGAGCTGGGAGAAGATCTCTTCTTCCTTGGCATAGCTGTCTGCGGGGTAGCCCTTGTAGACTTCGAGACTGACGACCTTGGAGGATTCGTAGTTG
>OLNQ01004687.1_pt1 | contig 10065 bp, 11 predicted proteins | sample 1672821 | NCBI WGS metagenome assembly OLNQ01 (sample SAMEA3136727, study PRJEB25190) | human gut metagenome | biome: human gut; feature: human-associated habitat; material: faeces | place: Austria | collected 2013
TTGAAAACCGTTAGGCGGCAACGCCACAGGGGTTCGAATCCCTTACTCTCCGCCATAAGTCCACTGTAATTCTGATAGAATTACGGTGGACTTTTTCTATGCCCAAAAACCGCTTGAAATCAGGCATTTCGGCTATTTTGGTACATAAACGACCCCCGCTGCAGAGTAATTCTATGGCGGGGTTTCGTGCTTTTTGCGAGGATTGCGGCTTTCTGTACCACCGTAATCGTTGAATTACTGGGGGTATTCGTTAAACAACTGGATTTCGGCATCCTATGACTCAAGGATATTACATCAGTTCTGCCTCAACACTTGAAAAACTACGAATATTCGTATATAATGTATTTGGATAATTTCATGCTGTCGGAGGGGTCACAATGAACGGCTATATTTCCATTCGGGAAGCCTCTTATAAATGGGGCGTTTCGGAACGACGGGTCAACCAATACTGTTCTCTCGGGCGTATTCCGGGGGCAGAACGATTCGGGCGTTCCTGGGCAATTCCTTCTGATGCAAAAAAGCCAAGTGATCCTCGCAAATCCCAAAGTAAAAAGCAGTAAAGGGGCATGATGTGATGTATAACCCACAGCTTGAAACTTTTCTCCGCGTGGCGGATGCAGGCAGCTTCAACAAAGCCGCCGAAGAAAGCTACATCACGCCCACGGCTGTCATCAAGCAGATCAATCTTTTAGAAGAAACCCTCGGCGTGAAGCTCTTCGACCGTAGCCACCGGGGGCTGCAACTCACAAAAGCTGGACGCTCCATGTATCAGGACGCCAAATATATCATCCAATATTGCCGCGACTCTGTGACGCGGGCGAAGAACGCCATGCAGGAGGACGAAAACATCATCCGCATCGGCTCGTCCCCCATGACGCCCGCACAGCTTTTGATGGATCTCTGGTCGAGAGTGCAAGCATTGCACCCCGATATTAAATTCCAGATCGTGCCCTTTGAGAACACGCCGGAAAATGCGCGGGAAATTCTTGCCAATCTCGGCAAAAACATTGATATTGTAGGCGGTATTTTTGATGAGACCATGCTGCACCTGCGGGGCTGTGCCGGGTTGGAATTGGTCAGAGACCCGTTCCACTGTGCTGTTTCCATTCACCATCGACTGGCAGCAACGGATAAATTACAGATCACAGATCTTTATGGCGAAAATTTCATGCTGATGCACCGGGGCTGGAGCCATTATGTGGATCAACTCCGGGATGACCTCTGGCAGCACCATCCGCAGATCCATATCGTAGATTTCGACTTTTATAACATGGATGTGTTCAACCGCTGTGAGAACACCAATGACGTTTTGCTGGCTATTCCCGGTTGGGCGAATGTCCATCCACTCCTGAAAGTCATTCCCGTCGAATGGGAACACAGCATCCCCTACGGAATCCTCCATTCCCCGGAACCGACACCCACAGTGCAGCGTTTTCTGGACGCGGCAAAAGCCGTCAGCAAGGAGCTGTACGGATAGCTATAACCCAAAGGTATATGCTAATGAACAAAGCGAGACTTCCACGGAAGTCTCGCTTTTCTTATAATAATGACAGAAAACAAAAGGCGGTCGATTCCATGAAACCAGTCTCATACATGGCAATGGTTCTATGCGCCATACTGCTCTTGACCGGATGCAGCTCCGGCGTGGCGAATAAGGACGTGAACGAAACCGTGCAAAGCGAAACCGAACCCTTTACCCGCAACACAAAAATCGAAGATGTCATCAATGCTCCGTCCTTTGACGGCTTCGGGCGGCTGCTGTTTCCAACGGACGAGTATTATTACAGCGGCGACACTCTGGAAGAACTTCAACTGACCTACTACAGCCATATTGATCCAGACGAAACGGTGGAGATCGTGAACACCCTGCGAGAGCGGGCAGCGGACGGCCAAACCATCTTCTATGACATCTACACCGACGAGGAAAAGGCGGCTGACCCTGCCAAAGAAGATACAGGATTGTTTTTCTTCAAGGGAATCCCCGGCGAGAAGTTCGCCATCTGCAATGCAGGCGGTGCCTTTGCCTATGTGGGCGCCATGCAGGACAGCTTCCCTCATGCGCTGGAGCTTTCCAAAAAGGGCTACAACGCCTTCGCTCTCATTTATCGCCCCGGCGCACAGACCGCCTGCGAGGACTTGGCAAGAGCCATCCGCTTCATCTTTGACCATGCGGACGAACTGGAAGTGGACACCGATTGCTACTCCCTATGGGGCGGCTCGGCAGGAGCGCGAATGGCGGCGTGGCTTGGGTCTTACGGTGCAGAAGCCTTTGGCGGCGGTGATCTGCCCCGTCCCGGTGCGGTCATCATGCAGTACACAGGATTGAGCGAGTATTCCGAAAGTGATCCGCCCACCTATGCCTGTGTCGGTGAGAGGGACGGCATCGCCAACTGGCGGGTCATGCAGGCGCGACTCGAAGCCATGCAGCAGGCCGGGATCGACACGGAGTTTCATGTGTATTCCGGTCTGGGTCACGGCTTTGGACTTGGGACTGGAACCAGCGCCGAAGGCTGGATCAATGATGCCGTTTCCTTTTGGGAAAAACAAATGAAGAAATAACATTCAGAAAGGATGCGTTTTTATGAACAACTTTATTTTTGAAAACAAGACCAAGGTGTATTTCGGCAAGGGCGGCGTGAAAGAGTATCTCGGCAGTCTGCTGGGGAACTACGGCGAAACCGTCATGCTGGCCTACGGCGGCGGCTCGATCAAGCGCAACGGCGTGTACGATGAGATCATGGGTATCCTGAATGCCGCAGGCAAGCGCATCGTGGAGTTCTCCGGTATCATGTCGAACCCCACTTATGCCAAGGTGCAGGAGGGTGCGAAGCTGGCGCGTGAAAATCACGTCGATCTGATTCTCGCCGTGGGCGGCGGCAGCGTTTCCGACTGCTGCAAGGTCATCTCCGCACAGGCGAAGCTGGACGAGGACATCTGGGAGATGCAGTACACGAAGCACACGCTGCCGACCAAGTTTATTCCCCTCGGCACGATTGTCACGGTGTTCGGTACCGGCAGCGAGATGAACAACGGGGCCGTCATCACCCACGATGGAAAGAAGATCAAAGGCGCTCTTTGGGGCGCACAGGCGGAGTTCGCGTTCCTTGACCCCAGCTACACCCTGTCCGTTCCCATGAAGCAGGTCATCTCCGGCGCGTTCGACACGCTGAGCCACGCGATGGAAACCTACTTCGGCAAGCCGGATGAAAACAACCTGTCCGACGATATTAACGAAGCCGTCATGCGCAGCGTCATCCGCAACATCCGCGTTCTGCTGACCGACCCGGAGAATTACGATGCCCGCAGTGAGCTGGCGTGGGCGTCCGCGATGGCAGAGAACGGCGTTCTGAAGATCGGAAAAGTCACGGACTTCCAGTGCCATATGCTGGAGCACCAGTTGGGCGCGTACACCAACTGCAACCACGGTGCAGGTCTGGCGGTGATCCACCCCGTTCTGTACCGCCATATCTACAAGTCCGGCGCGGCGCGGTTTGCACGGTTTGCGCAGAATGTCTGGGGTGTCGCACCCAAGGGCAGCATTGAGGAGACGGCTGCTGCCGGTGTGGAAGCACTGGCTGCGTTCATCAAGGAAATTGGACTGCCTACCACCTTTGCAGAGCTGGGCATTCCCGCCGACACCGACTTCCGTGCCATTGCGGATTCTACCGTTTTCACCGAGGGCTGCTGCAAAAAGTTGACCCACGATGAAATATATGACATTCTCTGCGAATGTAAATAAAACTAAAATTGAATTGAAAGGATGATTTTATCATGAAAAAACTGGCTGCACTACTGCTGAGCGTCGTGCTCGTACTTAGCCTTGCCGCCTGCGGCTCTGCCAACAAGCCTGCATCTTCCACCACGCAGCCCGAAACCGGCAAGACGCTGGTGGTCTACTACTCCGCTTCCGGTAACACCGAGCGGGTGGCCAAGGACATTGCAGAGGCCGCCGGTGCCGACCTCTTTGAGATCGTTCCCACCGAAGTCTACACCAGCGAGGACCTGAACTGGACGAACTCCGACAGCCGCGTCAGCCGTGAACATGATGACGAGTCCCTGCGGGATGTGCCCCTGACCACCACTGAAGTTCCCGATTGGGATTCCTATGACACCGTGTTCATCGGTTATCCCATCTGGTGGGGTATCGCAGCGTGGCCCGTGGACACCTTTGTAAAAAACAATGATTTCACCGGCAAGACCGTCATCCCCTTTGCCACTTCTTCCTCCTCCGGCATGGGTCAGAGCGGCAGTTTGCTGGCCGACATGGCCGGTACCGGCGAGTGGCAGGAAGGCCAGCGGTTCTCCTCCGGCGTTTCCAGTGATGATGTGCAGTCCTGGGTCAATGGACTGGGTCTGTAATGCGTAGGAACAGAGTTTTCGCCGCAATGCTTGCAATTATCATGGTCGTGTCGCTGACCGCCTGTGGCCGGGAGTCCGTCGGGACTCCCGGCGGTGAGCTGGAAAACGGCGTTGCGGCTATTGAGGATGCTATGACAACGAAACCAAACGAAAGCAGTTCTGCTTCTACCACCCCCATCGATGATCTGCGTAACGGATCTTCGACGGACACCGTAGCCACGCCGGGCGATTTTCCTGATGCATACAACTTCGGCAGCGGCAAGATTTCCGATTATTCACGCACAGCCATGCTGCAAAAGATGCCGGAACCGGCAGGTAATAACACCGTGCTGAACACGGCAGCAGACCCTGCAAACATTCAAGTGCTCTATCTCTGGGAGGAAGGCAATGTTCCCGCCAGGACGAAATTTACGCAGGACATGACCGGATATTTCGATGACTGGAACTTCCGCCCCTATGTCACCGCTATCCCCGTCCGGGATGGCGTGAAGCCAAAAGGCGCGGTGGTACTGATGGCGGGCGGCGCTTATCAGTTCCGGGGCAACTACACCGATTCGCTGCCCACCGCCGCAGCACTGCGAGAGCTGGGCTTTCAGACCTTCATCGTAGATTACCGCCTGTCTCCCTATACGCAGGAGGAAGGTGCGCTGGATGTGGCGAGAGCCGTCCGCTTTGTCCGCAAAAATGCGGAGGTCTATGGTATTGACCCAGATGATATTGCCGTCATGGGCTTTTCGGCGGGCGGCATTCAGGCCGGTGAATTTCTGATGCACTATGACGAAGATGTGACCGGCACGGCGCTGGACAGCACCTATGTGCCGGACGAGCTGGACGCCGTTCTCGCCTATGCCTCCGCCGCAGGCATGATCTATTCCTTCTATGGCCGCCTCAGCGTGGGAAATATGGATGCAAGCTGGTTGACCGAGGGCGATTTGCCGCCGACCTTCTATGTCTACGGCACCGAGGACCCTTTCTATCGTCAGTTCCAGCAGCAATATGATGTGATCTCCGGAATGGGCATTTCCACCGGGCGCATCGTGCTGAACGGCTGGCCTCACGGCTTCGGCTCCGACGGTGGTTGGGTTAAGGACTACGCCGCATGGCTGGAAACAATTTTCGCATAAGGAGTGATTAAGGTGGGGGCGGCGGTAGTCACCTGCCGCCGGGGCGGCAACACCGCCACCTTTGATGTGTTGAACAAGTATTTCACCATGACCGGGATGCCGGTGGCCTCCAGCCAGTATTGGAACATGGTCTACGGCGGCTCGGCCGAAGAAGTAGCGCAGGATGCTGAGGGCTTGCAGACTATGCGAACGCTGGGGTATAACATGGCATTTATGATGAAGTCTTTCCGGCTGGGCAAGGAGCAATTTGGCCTGCCCCAGAAGGAAACACCGATCTTTACGAATTTTTACAGATAAGGAGTGACGCGGTATGCGGAAAATTACAGCAGGCAGAGATGTACTTGGTAAATTTGCGCCGAAGTTCGCACAGCTCAATGATGATGTTCTTTTCGGTGAGGTTTGGAGCCGGGAAAGCGAGCTTTCCGCACGCGACCGTTCCCTCATCACCGTGACAGCGCTGATGGCGCAGGGGCTGACGGATACTTCCTTCGGTCATCATCTGGCAATGGCAAAGGAAAATGGGATCACCCGCAGCGAAATTGCGGAGATCCTGACACACGCCGCATTTTATGCGGGTTGGCCGAAGGCATGGGCAGCATTCCGCATGGCAAAGGACATCTGGGCAGACGAGGAAAGCGCCGACGAAAAGCAGCGTCATCAAAACAGTATGATATTTCCCATCGGAGCGCCCAATGACGGTTTCGCACAGTATTTCAGCGGGCAGAGCTATCTTGCGCCGGTTTCCACGGCGCAGGTCAAAATATTCAATGTAACCTTTGAACCCGGCTGCCGCAACAACTGGCATATCCACGAGGCGGACAAGGGCGGCGGGCAGATCCTCGTCTGCGTGGCAGGCCGGGGCTACTATCAGGAATGGGGCAAAGAGCCGCAGGAGCTGCACCCTGGCGATGTGATCAACATTATGCCCGGTGTAAAGCACTGGCACGGCGCTGCGCCGGACAGCTGGTTTTCCCATCTGGCTGTGGAAGTACCTGGAGAAAACTGCCGCAGTCAGTGGTGTGAACCAGTGAGTGAAGAAGAATATCAAAAGCTGAAATAAGGAGCATTGCTATGAGCATTTTATTTATCAACGGCAGTCCCAACAAGAACGGCAACACCGCCGCGCTGGCAGCGGAGCTGCTGAAAGGCAAAGAATATGAAACCCTGAATCTGACTGACTACACCATCGGTGCTTTCGGTCAGAATCTCCCCGGTGACGAGCTGAATGCCGTTATTGCCGCCATGAAGAAGGCGGACACCATCGTCATCGGCTCTCCCGTCTACTGGCACAATATCTGCGGCAGCGTGCGCAACGTGCTGGATCGTTTCTACGGCAAGGTGGAGGACGGCGAACTGTCCGGACGCAAACTGTATTTTGTGTTTCAGGGCGCAGCTCCGGAAAAATGGATGCTGGATGCGGGCGAGTACACCATGAAGCGCTTCGCCGCCCTCTACGGTATGACCTACGGCGGCATGGCGACCAATAAAAACGAAGCCACGAAACTTGGAAAGAACATTTAAGGAGGAATCTTTTATGGAATACGCAACTCTCAATAACGGCGTGAAAATGCCCATGGCCGGTATCGGTACCTTTCTTCTGACCCCGGACGAGGCGGAGGCCTCCTGCGTCAGCGCCTTGCAGAACGGCTACCGCTTGATCGACACCGCCAACGCCTATGTAAACGAAAAGGCCGTTGGCCGCGCCATGAAGAAGTCCGGCTTGCAGCGGGAGGAGATTTTCTTGGAAACCAAGCTGTGGCCCAGCTTCTATGAGCAGCCCGACGCAGTGGACAAGACCCTTGCCCGTCTGGACACTCCCTACATCGACCTGCTGCTGATCCACCAGCCCGCGGGCAATTATGTGGCGGGCTACCGTCAGATGGAGAAGGCGTACAAGGAGGGCAAGGTGCGCGCCATCGGTCTGTCCAACTTCAAAAAGGAGCAGATTGAGGAGATTCTTTCCCTCTGTGAAGTAAAACCCGCGATTTTGCAGACCGAGCTGCACCCCTATAACCAGGAACCGGAGCTGAAAGCCTTCCTGAAGGAGAACGGTATCGTGCCCCAGGCATGGTATCCGCTGGGCCACGGTGACAAGGCGCTGCTGGAGGAGCCGCTGTTCGCTCAGCTTGGCAAGAAGTACGGCAAATCCGCGCCCCAGATCATTCTCCGCTGGCACATTCAGAGCGGCAATATCGTGATCCCTGGCTCCAAGAACCCGGAGCATATCAAGGCCAACTTTGACCTGTTTGACTTCGCCCTGACGGATGACGAAATGACGCAGATCGCCGCCCTCAACAAGAATGTACGCTACTACACCAGCACCCCCGAAATGCTGAAAAAGTATGCGGAAATGGTTCCGCCCGTAGACGAACAGAAGTGAATCGATTTCTTTCGCTTGCTGTGACTCTTGTGTTGATACTGACTCTCGCGGGGTGCGGAGCCGGTACAGCAGCGCCGACCCAGCCGGAGATAACGCCTGCACCGAGTGCCGAACTGACGGAAGAACCGTCGGAAAGCACATCATCGGCAGCCACATCCGAGCCGGTTCAAACAGGCCTGTTTGCGGAGCAAATTTTCTCCGGCGCCGACGGCGACATCCATTACAGCTACTATCTGCCGGAGAGCTACGACGGCAGCCGCAAGTTTCCGATGATGGTCGTTATGCCAGGCTATAACATGATGTGGTTCGGTGAAGATTCTTCCGGCAGCAATCTGAATTGGAGTGGCTTTACCGCATGGACGAGGCTGGACACCGAGATGGTCGTGGTTTCTGCACAGCTCACGGACTGGGGTGAAAAATCCGCCCGGCAGGCCATTGAACTAACGGAATACTTTATCAATAGTTTTGCCGTGGATACCAGCCGGGTCTATGCCGCCGGGTATTCCGCAGGCGGCGAGACCATGTCCCGTGCGGTGTCCATGCGTCCTGACCTGTATGCGGCCTATCTCCACGGCGCTTCCCAGTGGGACGGCGATTATGCTCCCATTGCGGAGAACGGCGTGGCGGTCTACATCTACATGGCCGAGGGCGACGAATATTACGGCAGCGCCAAGGCCCGCTCGGCCTATGAGAATCTCCACGAAGCCTATGAAAACGCCGGTTGGAGCGATGCCGACATCGACCGTGTTCTGCGCATCGAAACGCCGGACAACACCTTCTTCAACGAAAAGGGCATTTACAATTACCACGGTGGAGCTAATGTGGTCTTTGACGCCCCGGACAACCTGAACTGGGTGATCTCCCACAGCAAAGGATGAGGACATGAAACCAATTTTCAAAATCAAAATCGCCGTGGATGCGGCCATGTCGGTGTCCATGCTGCTTCTGATGGCCTATGGCCTTGTGGGTGAGGCAGCCCACGAGTGGATCGGCATGGGAATGTTCGCCTTGTCCGTGGCGCACCATGTTTTGAACCGCCGATGGATTCAAGCTGTGCCGCGGGGGCGCTACACGCCCCTGCGCATCGTGCAGACGGCACTGGCAGGGCTGATTTTCCTGTGCATGGTCGGCTCTATGATCAGCGGCATTGTGCTGTCCCGCCATGTGTTTGCATTTCTCCCCAAGCACGGTGGCTATGAGCTTGCACAGCAGGTGCATATCCTCTGCGCCTACTGGGGCTTCGTCTGTATGAGCCTGCATCTGGGATTTCACTGGAGCATGATGCTGGCGATGGCACGCAAGCACTTGCAGCCGAGCAAAATACGCACATGGGTGCTCCAAATTGCCGGATATTCTTTCGCTGCCTACGGAGCCGTGACCTTCGTTCGCCGGGATGTGGGACTTTACCTGCTGCTGAAAAGCCATTTCGTGTTCTTTGATTATTCCGAGCCGCTCATCGCTTTCCTGCTGGACTATCTGGCGGTGATGGGACTGTTTGTGGCAGTCGGATTTTTGCTTTTACATGTAATTAAGGCAATAGAATTACAGTAGAATTTTTCTATGCCCGAAACCCGTTTAAAATAATACTTTTCGGCATAAGGAAACCCCACTGCAGAGAAATTCTACAGTGGGGTTCACACTCTTTATCGGAACTACAGGCATTTGCTTTACAGTAATCGTTAAAGCGCCGGGTTCTGATAATTTATTTTTGTTGGAATAAAGCATAGAATCATCTCATTCTTACTGCTTTTTACAACAATGCTTCGTTTAAGTATTCTCTTACCCGTCGATCCAGTTCTTCAGCCGTGAATACCGACGAGGGCATTTCCGGCACGAACACCAAACATCGCATCGGCTTTAATGAAATGATCGTCGATGCCATGTCCGGTAAAATCGATCTCATCGTCACAAAGTCGGTCAGCCGCTTCGCCCGAAACACGGTTGACAGTCTGGTTACCATCCGCAAACTGAAAGAAAAAGGCGTAGAAGTCTACTTCGAAAAAGAGAACATCTACACCTTTGACGGCAAGGGCGAACTGCTGCTAACTATCATGTCGAGCTTGGCACAGGAAGAAAGCCGCTCCATTTCGGAGAACGTGACCTGGGGACAACGGAAGCGGTTTGCGGATGGAAAGGTCAACCTCCCATACAAGCAATTCCTCGGTTACCGCAAAGGCACAGACGGTTTTCCAGAAGTCGTTC
>OLNQ01004690.1_pt1 | contig 10063 bp, 6 predicted proteins | sample 1672821 | NCBI WGS metagenome assembly OLNQ01 (sample SAMEA3136727, study PRJEB25190) | human gut metagenome | biome: human gut; feature: human-associated habitat; material: faeces | place: Austria | collected 2013
GCAAAAAGCGATGCCGCGCTCCTTCCGGGGCGCGGCATTCCTTTCATGCGGAAATCCGTCAGCGGAGTCCCAGCTTGTCCATCATCCTGAGGGGATAGTTCGTGATGCCGTAGACATCGCTGCGGATGCCCTGATACCACTGCATCTGCTCGTCGGTGTCGATCTGCCACAGGCTCAGCCGCACCTTGTTTTCGGGAAAGCTCTTGGCCCGCTTGGTGTCCAGCCCGAAATCGGCGAGCTTCATGTTGGCCCACGGAATGTCTCTGGCGATGAAGTCGCCCGGTTCGTAGGCCGCCGCTCCGTACGACACGGGCCACGCCGAGCGGACCGCGGGAATCACCTTGTCGCGTATGGCAAGACGGCCGACGATGAATCCCACGAAATTCTTGGCTCTCTTCTCGTGGACGATTTGCGCGGCGGCGATGCCGGTACGGCTCGCTTCCCGCCTCGTCGCCGAGCGTCTTGACATCGATCCACAACTGCGTGCAGCCGCCTTCGAGCACCACGTCGATGAACTCCTCCAGCAGCGGCAGTTTCTCGCCGTTGGCCAGCGTACCCTTGGCGCACAGCTCGGCATAGGTGGCGTCCTTGAAGCAGGTGTTGCCGAGGTAGTAATCGTCGTGGTAGACGACCACTTTACCGTCTTTGGTCAGGTGGATGTCGCACTCCGAGGCGAAGAGCTTCATCTCGACGGCCTTTTCCAGCCCGGCGACGGAGTTCTGCGGAAATCCGGTCTCGGCATAACAGCCGCGGTGCGCCACGACCTTGTTGTCGACGGGTTCGGGTTCGGGATAGACCGCCGGTTCGCCCGTCTGCTCCCACCACCAGTCGGGCAGCGGTTCGTAATCGTCGTCGGAGCATGCCGCCAGCCATACGCAGGCCGCACAGCACGCCATCAGCAGATATTTCAGCTTTTTCATCGTTCTTGTCGTTTTTGGACCGGGGAGCGCCCTTCGGCGGGCCGCACCCCGGTCGGTTGATTACTTCTTGACTTTGTAGTTTTTCACGCAGCGGACGTTCAGATAAATATCCTTGGCCGCCTCCTGATTGGTCTTGGTCTGAAGGTTCAGACTCGTACCGCTGATGACCAGCGAACGGGCCGTCGAGGCGTTGGTCTGCCCGATGAACCACACGTAGCCCCATTTGCCCAGCGCGCCGCTGTTGAAACTGCCGTCGGCCTTCTGATAGCCCAGCGGATACCAGCCGAAACCGATGCTTTCGGCCCCGTCGACGAATTGCAGGAGGGGTTCCCCGGCGTCCGTGAGCGTCATATTCGCCTGATTCCAAATACCGCCGTCAACGATACGGCCGTTGCCGCCGCGCAGCCATGCGCCGACGTTGCCCGTATTCTTGACCGTGCAGCCCGACTTGTAGAATCCGGCCTTCGTAATGGCATTCTCGGGTTTCCCGTCGTGGCCGCCGGAGAAGGTGTATCCGCCCTGCGCGAAATCGTCGGGAATGGCATACTCGCTTTTGATAGCCATCAGCATGTCCCACCAGTCGTTGGCGTTGGCCACGTGCCAGCCTTCGGGACAGCAGCCGCGTATCTGGACGCCGAACTCGCCCTCCTCCGTACCGTCGAGTTTGAAGGCGTTGCCCACGTCGTCCACCCCTTCGTAATTCTGCACATAGGGACACTGCTCCGCCGTACAGCCCGATATGCCGGTCATCGCCTCATACCAGGTGTAGTAACGGCCCTTTGCGTCGTTCAACCGCTGCAAATGCGACGCCTCCAACCCCGCAACCGAGAAAGCCGTCAGGTCGGGCGCAACGCCCAGATTGCCGTCCTCGCCCGCTTCGTGGCAGTTCTCGGTCATCCACCAGCGTTTGCCGTACTTCTTGATCGTATAGCCCGGCAGCTCGATGGGGACCGACACGGTGATCGCCGCGAAATACTCGCGCACCTTGCTCGCACCCAGTTCGTTTTTGGCCACCACCGACACCGACTGGGCGGGAATCACCACGTCGTCGTTGACCACCCTGACGGTGATGACGTTGGTTCCCTGACCGTCGATGATCGAGATTTTCGACTTCTCCTGCTCGGCGATCGTCCATTCGTAGGTCTCGGCCCACTGAACCTTCGAAACCGAGAAGGTGAACTCTTCGCCGCCGTTGCAGGTGAGCGTTGCCGGCACCTTCGTGATCGGCCCGGGTTTCTTGGGAACGGTCATCTCCTGGATTTCCTCCTCGGTGTCGCGTTTCACGGCCTCGGTGCAGGCGACCAGCGCCGCAGCGGCGGTCATGCATGCCGCGGCCATCATGTATTTTCGGATGTTTTTCATCGTTTTTGCATTTTAAGTTTTACAAAGTGTGAACCTCGGGATACCCGAACGGATTCTCCACATACCAGCGGGCCTTGTAAATCTGGTAGCCCGCGCGGTTGAACAGCCGGTTGCCCTTCATGTCGCACACCTCGGCCGACCACCAGTTGCTCCCGCCCGACGTGGGGCGCATGACGATCGTGGAATACCCCTCCGGACCCGTCGAAATGCTCTTGATGGTGTTCTGCTGGAAGATCTCCACGTCGAGGAACTTCTCCGCCGCACAGTCGAACTTGTAGACATGCTGATTCGTCGATACATACATCGCATCCTCCCCGCAGACGGGCGCCAGGTCGTGGGCATCGGTATTCCCCGCCGCCATATCGTAAGAGCGCACCTGCGTCAGTTCCGGATCCGTACGCTTCCCGTTGTAGGCGAGCTTGAGCAGCTGGGCGCCCGTCGCCGTCCAGAGGCAGCCGCGCTTCCGGTCCCAGACCACGTTGTGGGCCGAATGGACCGGCATGGTGAAGGCGGGTCTGGAAACGTAGCTGTCGGCGCCATTGTACACGTAGACGCTCAACAGGTTGCCCGTGCTCGACGCCACGACGACATTCCCGTCGGGCAGCACCTCGGCCGAGTGGGGGTTTCCGCCCGGCTTGGCGTAGAACATCGCCTTCTTGTCCGCAATGCGGATCAGCGCCACGCCGCCGCCCGAAGCCGTGACGAGCACGCACGTACGGTTGTAGACCGGTTTGGCCTCGTCGGGCAGATCGAACCACGCCTGTTCCGCAGCCGAAAGCCCGCTGTCGGCGGCCGTCCACTCCCAGGCGACCTTTCCCGTCGGCTGGTCGATCATCACGATCCGGTTCTTGGCCTGCTCGGTCAGAATCATCACCTTCGTGGCCTTGTCCAGGTCGATCGTCTCCTCCTTGTCGTCGCCCGGCCGCCAGGGAACGTAAGGTCCCTCCTCCTCGTCTTTGCTGCAAGCCTGAAGGAGGAATGCGGCGGCCAGTATCCACAGATATTTTTTCATAATTGCCAGTTAGCGGTTGTCGGATTAATAATTGGGATTCTGTTCGAGTTTCTTGTTCAGCAGGATCTGGTCCGCCGGAACGGGCCACCAGTAGTCGCGGTCGGGGTCGAACGCCCGGACGGCGATGTCCGTGCCCGCATAGTCCTGAATCACGGCGTTCATCACCAGCTCGGCGGTCATCCAGCGGCGGATGTCGTTGTAATAAAGCCCCTCGCCGGCGAATTCGACGCGGCGCTCGTGGCGGATGATCTCGCGCATCTCGGACTGGCTCTTCGAACCGTAGGCATAGGTGGGCATGCCGACGCGGCCGCGCACGCGGTTCACGGCGTCGTAAACGGCATCGGAGGGCATGGCGTCGACCTCGTTCTGCGCCTCGGCGAACATCAGCAGCACGTCGGCGTAGCGGATGAACATGTAGTTGGTCTCGCCGTTGCTGTCGTCCGAATCGCGCTTCTGCGCGTCGTAGATCGTGAGTTTCCTGTGTGCGAAGCCCGTGAACTGGCACACCTCCCCGGCCGGGCAGTTGGCCTTGCCGAGGAACGTGCTCCCGGGATAGAAATTCGTCGCCGCGAAACGCGGGTCGAGGTTGTCGTACTTGCCCATCGTGGCCGCACCGTCGGTCGTCGTCCGGTAGTCCATCACCAGATCGAGCAGCGGTGCGTTGTTGCGGTACTGGACGCTGTAAACGTTGAACGAATTGACGGCCGTGTTCTTGGTCTTCGAAAATTCGATGTTGAAGACGCACTCGCAGCTGTGCTCGTTCGCCGGCAGGAAGAGTTTCCGGTAGTCGCCGAACAGGTCGTAGCCCGCCTGGGCCTCCTTTTCGATCACGGCTTTGGCCGCATCGGCCGCAGCCTGCCATTTCGCGGCGTCGTTCGAGGGGTTGACCAGCTTGCTGGCCTCGAAAAGCAGCAGACGGGCCTTGAGGGCCATCGCCGCGCCGCGCGTGGCGCGCCCCTGGTCGGCGGCTTTGGTCCACTGCCAGTCGAGCAGTTCGCGGTCGATGATGTCGTTCAGATCGTCGAGAATCGCCCGCACCACCTCCTCGCGCGAGGCGCGGGGCAGCGAACCGTGCGCATAGACAGGCTCTTCGAGGATCAGCGGCACGCCGTTGTAATAGGTCACCAGCATGTAGTAATAGAGCGCGCGGAGGAACTTGGCCTCGCCCTCCATCTGCACCCTGCGGTCGTCGGCCACGGCGGCGGCAGGCAGGCGGTTGAGATGGGTGTTGCAGCGTCCGATGCCCTCGTAGCACTTTTTCCAGCGGTTGGCGATGATGCCCGAGCTGTTGGCCGTGTGGGTCCCCTGGGCGATGACGTTGTATCCGCCCGCGTTGTTGTAATTATAGGCGTTGGGCGTGCAGGTCTCTTCGAGCAGCGGCGCCGAGTCTCCGAACAGCGCGCTGTTGGTCAGTATGTTGTAACAGCCGGTCATGGCGGCCTCGGTTCCTTCTTCGGTTTCCCAGAACGTCTCGACCGTATATTTGTCGGTGGGAATGGTGTCGAGGTTGCAGGAGGCCAGCGCCGCCGCACCGCAAAGCATCAATCCGATTACTGTTTTTTTCATGTTTTTCCGTATTTGAAGCGATTAGAAAGTAATGTTGAAGCCGAAGTTGATCGTCCGCAGCGAAGGATACTGCATCAGGTTGGTCGACGAAAGGTCGATCTCGGGGTCGAACATCTTCAGCGGGGAGATCGTGAAGAGGTTCTCGCCGTTGACGAAGATCTGGCACTGGCTCATTCCGAGCTTCGAAATCCACCTCTTGGGGAGGGTGTACGAGAGTTGCAGCTGCTTGCAGCGCAGGTACGACGCATCGTAGAGCCACTGCGTGTTCTTGTAGTCGTGCATCTCGGGCGCGCCCGTGGCGGTGTGGAGGATCGGCAGGCGGGAGTTGTGGTTCTCGGGGGTCCACGCGTCGGTCGCCCACTCCTTCAGCACGCCCGCTCCGTTCCAGAACGGGGCTGCGAGGTTGCCCGAAAGATAGGTCTTCACGTCGGCGACACCCTGGAACTGCGCCGAAAGTTCGAGTCCCTTCCATCCCAGCGAGAAGTTGAAGGCGTAGGTGATGCTCGGCGTGAGGTTGCCGCAGACGGCGCGGTCGTCGTTGTCGATCTTGTCGTCGTTGTTGAGGTTCTTGTAGCGGATGTACCCGGGCTTCACGCCGCTGCCGACGGTCACCGAATTGGCGATCTCCTCGTAACTGTTGTAGAAGCCGTCGGCCTGGTAGAGATACCACGCGTCGATGGGTTCGCCCTCGCGGATGATGTTGAAGGTCTTGATGTACTCCTGCCCGTCGAGGTCGACGACGATGTTCTTGTTGTAGCAGAAGTTGCCGCCGAGGCTGTAATGGAAATTCTTGACCGCGCTCCGCCACTGGAGGTTCAGCTCGACGCCGTCGTTGGCCACCACGCCGATGTTCTGCTTCGGGCCGTTCAGGTTGCCGATCTGCGCCGGAATCTTCACGTCGCGCAGGATGCCTTCGGTGCGTTTCTTATAGAGGTCGACGCTGAACAGCAGGCGGTGGTCGAAGGCCTCGAAATCCAGTCCGAGGTTGTAGGTGCGGGTGGTCTCCCACGAGATGTTCTCGTCGACGAAATCCTTGATCGCCGCGCCGCCCGACAGCACGTCGCCGAAGCTGTAATTGTAGCTCTTGTTCGCCAGCACGGCCATCAGGTACTCGTAGTTGCCGATGGCCTGGTTGCCCATCTCGCCGACCGAGCCGCGGAGCTTGAGCACGTCGACCGCCCGGACGTTCTGCATGAAATTCTCCTTGTCGATGCGCCATCCGACCGACACGGCGGGGAAGAAGGCCCATCGGTTGCCCTTGGCGAATTTCGACGAACCGTCGTAACGCGCCGTCACGTCGATCAGGTATTTCTCCTTGTAGTCGTAGGTGATTCGCCCGAAGTAGGAGAAGAGCAGTTCGAGCGACGATCCGCCCGAAATATCCTCCATCGTGGAGCCGACCGACAGGGCGGTGAGCTGGTTGTTGAAGTAGTCGCGCTTCTTGGCCTGGAAGTTCTTGCCGTCGTAACGCTTGTACTCCGTGCCGACCATCACGTTGAAGTTGTGGTTGCCGCCGAAGCTCTTGCCCCACGAAAGGGTGTTGTAGAAGGTGTAGTTGATCGCGTTGTTGTCCCAGTCCTTGGCCGAGACGTAGGCGCTGAAGTTCTTCCGCTCAAGAGTTTTGGGATTGTAGGTGTACATCGCGTGCTTGAAGTCCTTCGAATAGTGGTCGACCTTCACGTAGCCCAGGTTGGCGTTGTACTTGATGCCCCACGGCAGGTCGTAGCCGATGTTGATGCGCCCCAGAATGCGGTGAAGCTGACGTTTGGTGTTGCCCTCGTGCAGCTCCATGAGCGGATTCTCGGGGTTGTTGCGCCCGGGGGTCGAGAGCCACGTCGAGAGCCACTTGCCGTCGGGCAGCTGCGTGCCGAAGATCGGCAGGGCGCGGTTGATGACGTTGACCGTCGTCGATACGCCGTAGATCGGGTCGGTGTTGTAGCGCAGGTTGCCCAGCAGGCTGATGCCCACCTTCAGGCGCTTGGTCACCTGCGCGTTGATCTTCATGTCCCACGAGAAGCGTTCCGCGTCGTCGTTGGCGACCATGATGCCGCGCTGGTTCATGTAACCGCCGCCCAGCGAGTAGGAGATCTTGTCCGTGCCGCCCGAAACGCGGGCGTTGTACTGCTGGAGAAAACCGTTCTGGTAGCAGAGGTCGTACCAATCGGAGGCGGGATAGATGTACTTGTCGTGCTTCATGCCCTCCTCGTATTCGAGGATGTCGTCGCGGTTGTAGGTCACCGTCAGCTTGCCTTCGTTCAGTTCGGCCTGGTTGCGCATGTTCATATACTGAATCGGGTCGGTCACCACGTCGGGCACGTAGGTCGCCGACTGAATGCCGAAGTTGGCGCTCAACTTCACCACCGGTGCGCCCTTCTTGGCCTGCTTCGTGGTGATGAGGATGACGCCGTTGGCGGCCTTGGAACCGTAGATCGAGGCCGAAGCGTCCTTCAGCACCGAGATCGTCTCGATGTCGCCGGGATTCAGCTCGTTGAGCGAATACTCCATGCCGTCGACCAGCACCATGGGGCTGGAACTGCTCATCGTGCCGACGCCGCGTATGCGGATCGTCGCGCCGTCGCTGCCGGGCTTCGACGAAGCCTGGTTGATGTAGACACCGGGCATCGAATAGAGCGCCTGCGAGGCGTGCGTCATGGGCTGGTTCTCGATCTCCGACATCTGCCTCACGGCGACCGAGCCGGTCAGGTTGACCTTCTTCTGCACGCCGTATCCGATCACCACCACGTCGTCGAGGAGCTGGTTATTCTCCTTCAGCACCACGGTCAGATGCGTCCGGTTGCCCACTTCGACCTGCGCCGCGTCGTAACCGATGAACGACACGCTGAGCCGCGCGCCCGCAGTCACGTTCAGGGCGAATTCGCCCTTCGAATTGGTCACCATGCCGTTCGTCGTGCCCTCGACCAGCACGTTCGCCCCCACGATCGGATCGCCGGCCTCGGTCTCGACGCGGCCCTTCAGCTGGTATTCCCGGCCCCGGCCTGCCGGGTCGGATTTGTAAAGCACGATGTGGCGGCCTTCGAGTTTGGCCAGAATTCCCTGGTCGGCGAGCACGCCGTCGAGCAGTTTCAGGACGTTCTGATCGTGCGCTTCGACCGAAACGCGCTTCCGAAGGTCGATCTCGATCTCCCGATACCAGAACGAGTAGCCGCTCTGCGTCTTGACCGCTTCGATCACCTCGCGCACGGTGGCGTTCTTCAGCGTCAACGAAATCACGGGACTCTGCGCGTAAAGAGCCTGAGCCGCCACCGTGAACCAACACAGGGTCAGCAATCCGCTCAGTCTGCACAGCATCCGCTGGCCGAAAAGGTCCCGGAAGGACCTTCTGCTGGTAGAATTGTTACTCATAAGGATTGAAATTTAGGTTGTAGTGAAAAAAATCGTGAATCTCTATCGGTTTCTGTAAAGCTCGAAATGGTTCTTGCGGCTGCGGCAGAGGATGCGGCTGTCGGCCGAGATGATCCGCATGATTTCGTGGATGTTCTCGCCGTCGACGAACTCACCCGTGAAACAGATCCTGCGCAGCCGTTCGTCGGGGATCGTGATGTCGACGTTGAACTGCCTTTCGAGGCTCCGGGCGATCGACGCCAGGGGTTCGGCCCGGAAGTAGAGCCTGTCCTCCTGCCACGAGAGCACCTGCTCGACGTTCACCCTGCGCAGCGACAGCAGCCCGGAGGTCCTCTCGAAGAATCCCTGCTCGCCGGGACGCAGCCGCACGCTCCGCGACTCGGGACCGCCGTCCACCAGCAGGCTGCCCGTCGCCAGCGTGATCTGGTAATTCTCGTCCTCGGAATAGGCGTGCACGTTGAAAGTCGTTCCGAGCACCGTCGAGACGACCTGTCCCGTGACGACGACGAAGGGCCTGCGGGCGTCGTGCTCGACCTCGAAATAGGCCTCGCCGTCGACCTCCACGCGGCGTTCGTCGCCGAACAGCGCGGGATAGACGATGCGCGTGCCGCCGTTGAGCCGCACCCGCGAACCGTCGGGCAGCACCACGTCGGACTTCACGCCCAGAGGCGTCGAGACGCTCACCGGCTGCGCCGCGGCGACCAGACGGCTTTCGGTCCGGCGTCCGCCCATGAACCAGCTGCCGCAGACGACGCCCGCCATCACGGCCGCAGCCGCGGCGTAGCGGACGATCCGCATCCGGATTCCCCGGCGGCGGATGCGCGAGCGCACGTCGGCCCACACCGCCTCCCGCATTCCGTCGGCCATGGCGTCGACTCCGGGTCCCACCCGGATGCCGTCCAGCAGCTCCGCCAGCCTGCGGCGGTCGCGCTCCGAACCTTCGATCAGTTCCGCCATCTCCGGCTCCCTCTTCGTATGCTGATATTGCATGATTTCTCCTTTTTGGTCGTATACACATATAGAGTGCGAAAGCCGCGGTTCCGTTTAAGGGAACCGCGGCTTTTTTTCGTTTTTTTCATTCCGGCAGGCGTCAGAAACGCGCCGTGAAGAGGAACAACAGCAGGGAAACCAGCTTCAGGTCGGGATAATGCGTGCGTATGCCGGCCACGATCCTGTCGACGGCGATCTTGATCTGGACCCGCACCGTGCTCTCGGAGAGCGACAGCGCCTCGGCGATCTCGCGCGACGACAGCCCCTCCTGCCGGTTGAGCAGAAACACCGTGCGGCAGCGTTCGGGCAAATCGTTTATGAGACGGCGCACCAGCTCCTCGACTTCGGCCTCTATCAACCGGCTATCGGGAGCGTCTTCGCTGTGGGGGGGGGAATTTCGGTCGATCAGCGAGATGGGAATCTCCTCGAACGAGAGGCAGCGGCGGCGCGTACGGGACTCCTTCAGATACCGGTTCGCCTCGTTGCGCGCGACGACGTAGAGGTAGGCGTCGATGTTTTCGATCCTCCGCAGCGCGACGCGGGACTTCCAGACGGCGACGAAGACGTTGCTCACGACCTCGCCGCAGGCCTCCCTGTTGCGCAGAAAATAGTAGGCGAACCGGAAAACGCTCCGGTAATAGAGATCATAGAAAACCCGGAAAGCGTAATCGTCGTTCTCGCTTACGGAAACAAGCAAATTCTCAAGTTCTTTTTTCTTCTCCACGTCCGGGCATGTTCAGGCTTTCACAAGACAAAATTAGGAAACTTTTTCAGAACCGCAATATACGGTTCCGTTAAAATCCCGCGACGCGGCCCCGGAGCGGCAGCCGCAAAGAGAGAGAGGGACCGC
>OLNQ01004698.1_pt1 | contig 10047 bp, 8 predicted proteins | sample 1672821 | NCBI WGS metagenome assembly OLNQ01 (sample SAMEA3136727, study PRJEB25190) | human gut metagenome | biome: human gut; feature: human-associated habitat; material: faeces | place: Austria | collected 2013
TTGAAAGCACACCCCGCGTGTGTCAGGAGCATAAGGTCTGCTTGCAGATACCTTGCTCCGCCTGCTGCATAAGACCTGCTTTGCAGGGATCTTGCCGCAGTAAAAACGAGCTTCGTTTTAGCGCCCCGTTCACCGCAAGGTGACCGGGGCGTATTTTTTGTGTAAAAGAGAAGCGGCTGCTGTGATCTGGCATCACAACAGCCGCTTTTACAGTTCCATTTTAGCATGTGAAAAAACGAAGGTCAATCAAAAAATGTTATCACAAAATCTTCCAAAAGATACCATTCCCTTTTTACAGTTTCTTCATAGCTTCTTAACGAATTGAATTGTGAAAGCTGTTATACTTTTGCCATGGGAAGCGGGGCCGCAACCGCTTACCCAAGTAACATGATTCCTCCTCACACCAAGGCAATATCCAAGCAAAACACCCTTTTTCGTGTGCCGCAACACGGAAGAGGGTGTTTTGTTTTGCAAAATTCTGGTAAATCGGTGGTTTAGGGTTGACCCCGTTTTTTTGCGGCGCTATAATAAAAATGAATATGAAAACTTGGAGGTGAACGCAGGAAAATGGACCCGGATCATAGTCGAAGTAGAACCACCGGCGCGGTGGATCAGAAAACAAAAACAACTGCGTTTTCCCCAACCGTTCGCCTCCTTCGCTGAGTCCTGCGGAAAAGCACCGCTTCAACGGTGTCGCTTTCCGCAAAACAGAGCAGAGGAAGGCGCGGCTTTGTGTGCGCAGAATGCGGCGTTTGCGGCATTCCGGCAGGCAAGGCGGCGCGTTTTTTGTTTCCCGATCTGCTGCGTCCTCCGGATACAGGAGCTGCTCCTGTTCCGTAAAAACTGAGGAGGTACGCCCAATGGATATGGAAGAAAAAAAGCTGACGGCTGATGCTGCGGAGCAGGCCCTGCCGGTGCAGGAGCTGCCTGCTGATATCCCCGCCGAGGTCCGCCAGAAGTTGGCTGAAGATCTGAACGAGGAAGCTACTGAAGACCTCAAGCAGGATATGCGCGAGGCCGAAAAAGAGGAAGCCAACGACGAAGAGGTCAAGGCCAACCCTGAGATGCTCACCAAGAGCCGCCTGCTCAAGCTGCTCATCAAGAAGCAGTACGTCAAGCTGCGCGAAGTCACCGAGGAAGAGCAGCCCGCCGACCTTGCCGAGCTGCTGGAAGAGCTGGACGAAAACAACCGCCTTGTGGTGTTCCGCCTGCTCAAAAAGGAAGTGGCCACCGAGGCCTTTGCCTATATGTCCGACGAAGCCCGCGACGATCTGGTGAACGCCTTCTCAGATGTGGAGCTTGTGGGCGCTATTGAAGAGATGAGTCTGGACGATGCCGCCGATCTGCTGGAGGATATGCCTGCAGGCGTGGTGAAGCGGGTGCTGGAAAAATCCTCCAAGCAGACCCGTGAGAGCCTGAACAAGCTGCTGAACTACCCCGAAAGCTCTGCCGGCAGCCTGATGACCCCCGAATATGTCCGTCTGCGCGAGGATATGACCGTGGCGCAGGCCTTTGAAGCCATCCGCAAGCAGGGCGAAAACGCAGAGACCGTGTACACCTGCTACGTGGTGGAGCGCAACCGCCTGAAGGGCGTTGTTTCTGCCCGAAGCCTGCTGCTGTCAGAGCCGCATACTCCCATCAACGAGATCATGGATGATAACGTGGTCACTGTGAAAGTGACCGACGATCAGGAGTACGTGGCCCGTGAGATGCAGCGCTACGACTTTACCGCCATGCCTGTTCTGGACAACGAGGGCATGTTCGTGGGTATCATCACCATCGACGATGCAATCGACGTTCTGACCGACGAGAGCACCGAGGATATGCAGAAGATGGCCGCCATTCTGCCGGATGACGATGCCACCACCTACTTTGGCACCAGCGTATGGACCCACGCCAAGCAGCGCATTCCCTGGCTGCTGATCCTGATGCTGTCGGCCACCTTCACCGGTATGGTCACCACCCACTACGAGGAGGCCTTTGTCAGCCTGCCGCTGCTGGTATCCTTCATGCCCATGCTGATGGACACCGCCGGCAACTGCGGCAACCAGATCAGCACCCTGATGGTGCGTGGTCTGGCCCTGGGCGAAGTGGAGCCCTCCGACTTTGTAAAGGTTCTGGGCAAGGAGCTGCGAGTGTCTGCCATCGTGGGCGCGGTGCTGGGCATCGTGAACGGCCTGCGGATCTATTTGATGTACACCTTCCTGTTCCCCGGTCAGTATCAGAACGTCATGGGCTATGCCATCGTGGTCAGCGTGTCGCTGTTCTTCAGTGTCATTCTGGCAAAGCTGGTGGGCGGCATGCTGCCGCTGGCCGCCAAGAAGCTGGGTGCTGACCCGGCCATCATGGCAACGCCCTTCATCACCACCATCGTGGATGCTTGCAGTTTGATCCTGTACTTCCAGATCGCACAGCTGGTGTTCCGCAATATGATGTAAAACAGGAAAACTCCCTCCGTCATGGCGTGAACCTTGACGGAGGGAGTTTTTTTTACTGGGCACAGAGCGGGACGGAACACAAGCAATCGCGCGATTCCGGACGCATTCCGGAGCAAAAACGGCATGTGGAACACTCTCTGCCGGAGAACGGCGGCAGACGGTGGAAAACCGCAGTTTTCCCCGCTTTTTCCACACGAAAAAGCGGCGTTCCCGTTCTGTGGAAAACTCAGGACTTCTTTTTTCCAATCTGGAGAGGGACCGAATCGTCAGCCGGAACGAACTGTAAAAAGAAAAGAAAATCCTTCGACTTTCTTTTATATAAAAGGCAAAGTGCCCACTTTTCTTCCCAGAAACTGGCATGAATCGCCGGGCGACATTACGGCTTGTATAAGCAAAACCAGATTTCCTTGTGGAAAACCCGGTGGAAAAAGTGGAAAACCTCGTGGGAAACTGGGCCTTTTTTTCACAAAATCAGTGGAAAACCCGGTGGAAAAAGTGAAAAGTTCTCTCCGGAATGGAAAAATACCACCCTTTTTTGTTGTGAAATGGGCCGGAGTGTGGCTGCATTTTGCTGTAACGGCCTGAGTTTTTCCCCGCCGGTGTGCACACCGCGCCGGAGTGCCTGTTTTTTCTTGAATGCCCTGTCCAATCATGGTACAATAACCTCAGACAAGCGTGAAACATCAACTTCTGGAGGCATGATGCATGAACAATTGGCTGAACAAGTTGGAGCGCAAATATGGGCGCTTCGGCATTCCAAACCTGACCAACATTCTGGTGGCGGGGCAGATCCTTGTCTTTGCCATTGAGCTGTTTATCGACCGCACCATCACCGCCTGGGTGGGCCTGAACCGGTTTTTCCTGCTGCAGGGGCAGATCTGGCGGGCGATCACCTTTGTGTTCATCCCCTTCTCCGGCGGCAGCATCCTCAGCGTGGTGCTGGGCATCTACTTTACCTGGTTCGTGGGCACGGCGCTGGAAAAGGAGTGGGGCGATTTCCGCTATACCCTCTATTTCCTGCTGGGCATGGTGGGTACGGTGCTGGCCTGCCTGCTTACCGGCGTGACGGCCAGCACTTACTGTCTGTCCCTTTCGCTGCTGCTGGCCTTTGCCATGCTGTACCCGGAGGTACAGCTGCTGCTGTTCTTCGTGATCCCCATCCGGGTGAAGTATTTCGGCTTCTTTGCGGCGGCCCTGTGGGTGTTCAGCTTCCTGTCCGCGCCGCTGGCCGGCAAGCTGAGCTACCTGCTCAGTATGCTGAACGTCTGGGCATTCTTTGGCCCCATGGCCTACCGCAGTGTGCGGGCCTGGATCCGCCGCGAGCAGTGGAAGCGCAAGAACCGGCGGTAAACTGCTGTCACTCGGAACCGGCCTGCCGATGGCAGGTGAAGCATAAAGCAAAAGGAGCATATCCACCATGATGCTGGACCGCATGGAAGGCAACGCAGAACTGAAAACCAGCGTGCACCAGATGCTGGCGTCCCGCCGCTTGACCCACAGCGTATTGCTGGTGGGCGAAGAGGGGCTGGGGGCCGGGTTTGCGGCCCGCTGCATTGCCGCAGATTATCTCTATCCGGCCGGTGGTGCCCCCGCCGAGGCCCTGCTGCGGGGCGAATGCTGCCGCGCTGTGGGCAAGGCCGGCAAACGCGACAGCGGCCAGATCGAGACCGGCATCGTGCGCGAAGCCATCTCGGTGGAGGGCATGGGGGCTGGCGGCCGGTATCTGGTCAGCCAGGTCACCGCCATGCGCAGCGAGATCTTCAACACCAGCCTGTCGGCCGAGGGCCGCGCAGTGCTGCTGTATCATGTGGAGCGCATGAACGAGGAATCCGCCAACGCTCTGCTGAAGGTCATGGAGGAGCCGCCGGAGGGCGTGCTCTTCCTGCTCACGGCCGATTCGCTGGCCGGGGTGCTGCCCACCATCCGCAGCCGTTGCGTCAGCTTTGCCATCGCGCCGGTGTCCCCGGCGGACTGTGCCCGCTACTGCACCGCCCATGGGGTGGACAAAAAGACGGCAGCACTCTACAGTGAACTGTTCGACGGTCACATTGGCACGGTGCTCACGGCGGCCCGCGACAAGGCTCGCACCGAGCAGGTGGACAAGGCCATGGAACTGGCCCGGGCCGCGCAGGCGGGCGACAGCTACACCGCCGCCGTGCTGCTGGCCCCCTACGAAAAAGACAAGGCCGGTGCGGCAGCTCTTTTGCGGGACCTCCGGGCCGTGGCAGCGGCGGGGCTGCAGGGCAGCCCCCATGCCCCGGTACAGGGCCAGCAGGCCCAGCGTACCCTGCGGCTGGCCGAAGCTGCCATCCAGCGGCTGGGCGCACAGGTGAACCCGAAGATCGTACTCACCGTATTTGCCGCAAGGCTGGCGCATGCATAAAAAAGACAAAAATAAACAGAGAACCCCTCCGGCGCTTGCGGTACACCGGAGGGGTTCTCTGTTTGGGGTATTGCTTTGGTGTGAGGAGGAATCATGTGTAAGGGGGCGGTTGCGGCCCCGCGTCCCTTACAGGCCCTAGTATACCCGATTTTGCAGGAAAAGTCATTATCTTTTTGTGAAAAAATCAAAAAAACAGAAATTTTAAATGAAAATACGTCAGATTGCTTCAAAGATTCCGGTTCGGGTATTGCCGCGCACGGTCACACTTTCATCGCCGTAGGAAAAGGTGATCTCCAGCGTATGCCCCGTTGTGTACAGGGTGCTGTACTCGTCTTTGGTCAGCGAAATCCTGGTTTCCGCAAAACAGATCTCCTGCGGCTGGAGGGTTTCAAGGTGGCCTTTTTCCTCTGGAGTGAAACGGGAAGTATGGGTACAGGCATAGAGCCGGTAATGATTCCGCGGCTGGCCGTCCATCCGGATGGTGAAATTGTCCAGAACATCCCCGTTTTCGGCAACGCCACGGAACGGCAGCTGGGCGGCTGTGTCATTGCTGTTCTGCATGGTAAAGTAGATCGGCAGACTGTAAGAAGGAATCTGGGTGGGAAAATCACTGCTCCAGAAACCGGAAAGCACGATGCCGCCCACCGACGGCAGGACGGTGCTTTCCACCGGCCCGGCGGTGTATTCGGTGCTGTAATGATCCGGAAGCAGGTAGCCGGTAAAGGTCTGGCGCTGCCCGCCGTAAAGCAGCGTGAGGCTCCAGGGTGCAGGGTCAACGGTCCGCAGACCGGCGCTCAGATCCTCCGGCTGCAGCTTGCAGCTGTAAGAGATGGTCTGGGTCTCCCCGGCTTTCAGCTGGACGTCCTGCACATATCTGGAGCCGTTCCACTTGTTCAGGCCGGTAAAGGTAAACTCTCCGCCGTAACGGCTGTTTCCGAGCATGGGAACAAAGTTTTCTTGATTGAAATAGGCCGCAGAGGAATTGGTGTTCTCTATATTCAGCTGGATCTCCATCTGCCGGAAATTATTTCCGTAATCCTTGGCAAAGGCACGGACGTAATTCACCCGCAGGCCGCCTACCGTGGGCACAGCAGCGCCGCCCTCCGCAGGGTCGCCTGCGCCGCAAAGCAGGCCGGATACCGCAGAGCCGAGCATCAGGCAGCCGGAAACTTTCAGGAAGCTGCGGCGGGAAATTTTCCAGGACATAAACATCCTCCTCTCAGAAATCAAGCAGATATTACCTGCTTTTAGCATACACGATGTGCAACTGGAATGCAACATGATCCTTGCAATGCCGCAAAAATTGGTCAATCTGCTGTGATTTTCAGTTCCTGTGCGTGCACTTTGCCGTGCTCCACATAGTGGGCGGCATTGCGCAGGTTGGCTTCGATCTGTGCCTCGGTCACGGGTTTGATCACCCGGGCAGGGACGCCCACGGCCACCGATCCGTCCGGGATGACCATGCCCTCCGGCACCAGTGCCCCGGCCCCGATGATGCAGTTTTTGCCCACCACGCAGTGGTTCAGCAGGGTGGCGTGCATCCCGATCAGGGTGCCGTCGCCCACGGTGCAGCCGTGTACCACGGCGCTGTGGCCCACGGTGACGCTGCGGCCCAGGGTCACGGCCCCGCCTACGTCGCAGTGCAGCACGGCATTGTCCTGCACGTTGCTGTTCTCGCCGAGGGTCAGGGTACCGTCGTCGCCGCGCAGCACGGCCCCATACCATACGGTGGAGCCGGGCTTCAGGATCACATCGCCCTGCACGGTAGCGTTGGGAGCCACAAAGGCCGCGCCTTCGTTGCGGGGACTTTTTCCACAAAAGGACAGGAACATTGTGAAAAACCACCTTTCTCTTTTGGTTCGTTTATGGTATTCTTATAAGTAAGGAACAAAAATGTGCGCACCGGTTTTTCCGGAGCGGGATTCAAGGGGGTACCTTCATGCTTCACAACACGTTCTGCCGCCGGTTGGCGGCGCTGGTGCTTACGCTGGCGGTCGCCGTCAGTGCAGTGCTGCCGGTATTTGCAGTATACCCCATGCCCATCCAGACTGCAACCGAGACCGAGGCCGTGTACCTGTTCAATGCCGATACCGGCAAGACATTGCTGACCCAGAATGCCGACCAGCCCCGCTATGTGGCCAGCCTGACCAAGATGATGACGGCCCTGCTGCTGCTGGAAAGCGGCAAGGACCTGAACGGCGAGGTCACGGTGCCCACCGATCTGACCCAGGAGTTCAAGGACATCCAGAACGCCAACGGCACCACCATGGGCCTGCGAATCGGGGAGACGGTGCGCCGCATCGACCTGCTGAACGCCCTGCTCATCACCAGTGCCAACGACGCGGCCAGCGTCATCGCCTGGGACGTGGGCGGCAGCCTGAATGCCTTCATCCAGCAGATGAACGCCCGTGCCGCAGAGCTGGGCTGCACCAGTGCCACCTTTACCTGCGCCCACGGCCTGTACGATTACGGCAATGTGGCCTCGGCAGAGGACATGGCAAAGATCGCGGCGGCCTGCGCGGCCAACGAGACCTTTGCGCAGGTGGCCGGTTCCACCACCTATACGCTGGGCCAGACGAATTTCCACAGCGAGCAGCGCACCATCAGCAGCTCCAACCCGCTGATGGACGCCTCTGGTGCTTATTATAAGGATTCTGTCAAGTGGGTCAAGGGCGGTTTTACCACCCTGGCAGGCCGCTGTGCGGTGGCCCTTGCTCAAAAGGACGGCCACACCTACGGCCTTGTGATCCTGGGCAGCGACAGCAACGAGCATCTGTACAGTGAGTGTGATGCGTTGTTTGACTGGGCCTTTGCCAGCTTTGCCGACCGGCCGCTGGTGGACACCCAGACCGTGGTGACCACCGTGGACCTGACCAAATGCCGCACCCATCCGGAGGTAGAACTGTATGCGGCTGCTCCGGTCAGCGGCTACGGCCACGCGGACGACAAGGTGAGCTATTCCTTTGACCTGCCCGAGAGCGTGTCGGCCACCGTGAAAAACGGCCAGAAGCTGGGCACCGCCACGGTGTATCTGGACGGCTGCGAGGTAGGCCAGGTGGATCTGGTGACCCATCAGGAGTACGTCTCCGACTTCCGCACCGACAGCCGGTCCACCCTGCTGCTGTTGGCCGCACTGGCGGTCATCCTGCTCGTGCTGAGTGTTGTCACGCTGGCATGCGGCGGCGGTTCCCTCAACCTGAACCGGCGGCGCAGAATGAAGCGGAGAAGATAAGCCGAACGATAAGAGCCGCTGCTGCACATCATCCGTGCAGCAGCGGCTCTTTTTGCATATTACACGGCGCCGTAGATGCCGTGCACCGATACTTCGCCGGTGAACACATGCACTTCGCCGCTGTCGGTGCGCACCACAAGGCGTCCTTCCTCGTCCACGTCGATGGCCTCCCCGGCGCCCTGCCCGCCCTCCGGCAGGTCAAAGGTGACCCGGCGGCCCAGATTGACGCAGGCGGCCTTGTACTCCTCCCGGAAGGGCGCAAAGCCGTCCCGGGCAAAGGTGTACAGGTTGCGGTCAAAGCCAAAGTCGGTCAGCCCCTCCGCCAGCCATGCGGGGTCGGTAGAAAGATCCACCGCAGCGCCCTGCAAGGCCAGCGAGGTGCCGTGGGGCAGATCGGCGGCGTCAAAATAGCTCTGAGGCTGGGCAAGGTTGATGCCGATGCCGCACAAAATGCCGCGTCCCTGCTGCTGGTAGCCGTAGCTTACGCTTTCGCACAGGATGCCCACGATTTTTTTGCCGTTCAGCAAAAGGTCGTTGGGCCACTTGATCTGGCAGTCCACGCCGTAGCGCAGCTGCAACTGGCGGCGCACCGCAAGGCTTGCCAGCAGCGGCAGGGTGGCGGGCTGTGCCAGCGGTTCCTTGATGGCCACCGTGTAGTACAGCGCCTTGCCCTCGGCGTTTACCCAGCTGCGGCCAAGCCGCCCGCGCCCGGCGGTCTGGTTTTCGGTATACACCGCCGCCACCGGGCCGAACTCCTCAAAATGCTCTTTTACATAGGCGTTGGTGCTGCCGCATTCCGGCAGATAGCGCACCTCGTTGATGCTCATTGCTTGGGTACCTCTTTGTGCTCATAGGCGGTCACTGCGCCGTTTTCCAGCGTCAGCAGGCCGTAGGTGTCCGGGCCGGTGTAGCAGCGCCCGCAGGAGCCGGGGTTGAACAAAAACACCTCGCCCCGCTGCTCTGCGTGGGGAATGTGAGAATGACCGAACAGCGCCACCTCGGCGCCCCGGGCTGCGGCAGCATCTGCAAGCGTGTCCAGATCGTATTTTACACCGTACATGTGACCGTGCGTATAGAAAACCACCGTCTGATCGAAGCCCGCCAAGCCGTCCAGCGGCTCCAGCGCACCGTAATCGCAGTTGCCGGCCACGGAGTACACCCGCAGATGAGGGAAAAAGGCCAGCGCCTGTTCCAGATCCCGCAGGCCGTCCCCCAAAAAGATCACAGCATCCACGTTGTTCTGCTCTTTGTTCAAAATGCGCTTAATGGCGTCACGCGCGCCGTGGCTGTCGCTCAGGACCAGTAGTTTTGTCACGGAAAAATATCCTCCTCTATACTCATTCGGTAGCCTGCTGCAACAACAGCAGCTGCTTGTAAACTTCGCTCTTGGAATAGGCTGTGCCCTGTGCAGCAGTCTTGGCGGCCTTCTTCTTGGCATTCATCGAGTCGAAGATCTTGCCCTCCAGCGTGATGATAGCCATCAGCAGCACGAGGATCAGGAACACCAGCACGATACCAGTAATGGTAACGACCACATCGAAACCTAAGTCCATGGTTTTTCCTCCTGTTTGTTGGATACTGCAAGCGATACAACATCGTTAGCAGAAAATCAATTTGGGTATAGTATACCGTATTTTGCCATTCATTTCAACAAAAATTAACAAATTTTATTTTTGCTGCTTTGTGATATGACATGGACAAAACGAACCAAGCTTAGCGGCGGCCGATGCGCGGGGTAGCGTCCGTAAAGCCGGTTTCCAGCTTATCACCGATGGAAAGGCTCTGTGCCGTGCCCAGTGCAACACAGTTTACGGGGTCCGGCGAGACGGTGACCTCCACCTTCAGTTCCTGACTCAGATATTCGGTCAGGCCGTGCAGCTGGGCACCGCCGCCGGTCAGCATAACGCCGTTACGGTAGATATCACCTGCCAGTTCGGGCGGGGTCTTTTCCAGCACCTGATGGGCTGCGGTGCCGATCTGCTCGCTGAGCATCA
>OLNQ01004701.1_pt1 | contig 10041 bp, 5 predicted proteins | sample 1672821 | NCBI WGS metagenome assembly OLNQ01 (sample SAMEA3136727, study PRJEB25190) | human gut metagenome | biome: human gut; feature: human-associated habitat; material: faeces | place: Austria | collected 2013
TTTGACGGTGTGACAGTGAAAGCAACAAAATGTATAAATTTCGGCATGCTTGCCTTAACTCTTTTTGGTAGAGATTATGACTCTTATGGCTTTGACTATTTTAAAGGTGAAAATGTCAATAATTACAGAAGCTCACGAGATGCAACTTATTTTGAACTCACTGATCCTAATGGATATAAGATCTCACAAGATACTAAGATAAATATAAGCCCAAGCTATTCGTATTTTGATGAGATAGCTCGTTGTAGTATTTATTATTCTTCTTCAGCTGGTTTTATGTCTAATCGTCAAGCCATAATTTCAATTCCTGCTGTTACAGCGGACGGAGAGCGTTTGCTGTATATGGACGGAAAGAACTGCAATACCTATCAAAATCAAACAACAAATAATGGTGCTGTGTGGAAAAATAATTCTTGGGCAAGATATTATTATAACCTTGATGTATATAAAAACGGTAAAGCCACCACAGGCGGAGCTAAGGCTGTTGAGTGGAGTGCAAAGCTTTTTGCGGCAAATAATATAAAAGCATATATTAATAGTACAAATATAGATTTTCCAACAGATCCAGAAATAGATTTGACAGGATATTCATTTTATCCAGTTGATACAAATGGTTGTAATATAAAAACAAATTCAACTATTACTTTTGAAAATAATGGCTTTAATCAGTCTGAAATGGTATCAAGCAGTAATAGTGACAATTATGCACGTACAACTGACGGCATAGATGGAACAAATTTAAATAATTACCATAATCAACATTACATGATGCAATGCGGACTTTTCAGAAATGAAAATGGAGCTGTTACCATAAGCGGTAAACTGACCTTTAAGGGAAATATCGGTAAAGTTAATAATGGCTCTGGTGCATTGGTTTGCGGCTCGGTTGCTGACGACACCAATACTTCAAAAAAATCTGTCAAAATTACCGGCAGTATCGTTCTTGATGATCTGTATGTGAATGACGGTGAAACAATAAGCGACTATGCCCCTTTGCTTATAAATAAGATAGGCAACATGACAGAGATCACTATAAAGAATGTGTCACAGAAAAAACACAGTATGACTGCTGAAAAATATTACAAAGGCGGTCAGGATTATGCTGCAACAAGCCTTATAGGCGATGTAGGAAGCGAAAAGGGGCAAAATATATCTCTGACTTTCTCAAATATCAAGCTTGACGCAAGTAATGAAAATTCAATTTTCAAAAATGCTACTTTGCTTGAAAGCTTTCAGCATTCTGACGGAGCAGGCTCTTCTGCAATATACAATTATAAATGAGACGACGATTGGGGTACAGACTCAGCTGGCAATATTAAGCATAATGTAACCTACGGAAAAGAAGTGTCTGACACCATAAAGAATCGTGTAGATGATGTGAGCAGGCAGAATAAGTATCATGGCGATTGGAGTAGAGATGACAGGTATACTTCCCCTGTCAAAAATAACGCAACAGAGGAATATAGCTTTGCTAGTTACAAGCCATATGTTGCTAAATCGTATGATACCACCCAAAACTATGATGAGATAGACGTAAACCTTGAGCGACCATATTTGGACGAGGGTTGCGGAACATACTCTGATCCATATATCCTTGACGCTTCCACACTTGCAGAGGTCGCACGAGTTATCAGTACAGCCGCACCTACAAATGGCTGGGAAGTAAACTATAATGCAAATGTTTCTGCCGATAAATCGACTGTTAATGCTAATAGTGCTTTTTGCAAAGGCACTAATCATAAAACTTATACTTATGATGGAGCAGGCAATTTCGTAAGCGGAAAGGAAAAAGTTTCAAAAGATAACATGATCAAATATCTTTGCGAGGCTTATTACAAGATAAATGATGATATAGTTCTTGGCAGTTCTTTTGCAGGTCTTGGCGGAACATCAAACAGTTACGTTTTCAGGGGCGTTATTGTTGGACAGAAGAAATCCGACGGAACATATCCAACTATCACCAATAATTCTGCAAGCCCTCTCATCAGGTTCAGCAGCGGAAGTGTTGTAAAAGATATCAATATAAAATATACCAAAGAAGTAACGCTTTCAAAAAACAATAATTATAAATTAAACTATAGTACCGGAAAGACGGAGTATTATGGCGGTGTTATGGGCGTTGTGTTCGGTGGAGATAATATCATTGATAATGTCAAGGTAACAAATCCTAATATAACATTTGCAAATAACGATAACAGCAAACAACATCTCATTACTGCAGGCGGATATGTTGGTGCCATAGTTTACGGCGGCGTTATTTTCAGAAATATGGACAACGTTGCCAAAGATAGTGCGCTTACAATCAGCAATACTGAGGCAGTGGGTGAAGACGTATATACCAATCTTTTTATCAATCCATATATAGGCAGAGTTGTAAACGGCTTTGCTATCGAAGAGGGAACAACGTTTGGTAAGTCAACTAACCTTAACAATGGCAGGAAAAATTATCTCATCACGCAGTTTAAGAGTGAGCTAAGTGATGGTGAGAAATTAAATGTTATTGCCGGCACGACCAATACCATTGAAGTGCCTAATGCACAGGCGTTGTTTATGCCGTCTATCATATCACAGTCCGGTATGGGATATACAGACCGTAGAAACAATACTTGCGGATATGGTCATTATACTTTTACTCGAAATGCAGACTATTCAAAAGTTGGCACAGCTACATTGACTTCTGATGATAAAGATTACAAAACTGCGATCTCAGATTATCAAAGACTTGAAAAGGCTACAAGCAGGGAATATGAAAAGAAAAATTCTGTAATGCTAAAAAAATATACAAAGCCAAGTGAAAAAGGTCTTTATGAAGCAAAGTGGGCACACGAATTAAATAAGAACTTTACTGTTAAACTCACAGGAAATGGAACCTATGACCTCACCGGAACCGGTTTTCGTGGTATAAATCAGTTGTTTGATGCAACAAATAGTAACTTGGGCGACATTAAATGTGATTATACTTTGTCTTTGACAGCTATCGAGGGAAATAATCAGACTATAAAGCTCGATACAGATATAAAAGCCTATGCTGTGAAAATAACGGATAACAAGAGCGGTAGCACTATTGAATTCCAAGATGTGGATAACTATAAATATCGTACCGCATTTGCCTCCGTAAAAGGAGTTGGGTTGATAAACTGTTCAACGTATGCTTTAACTGTAAATAACCTTAAGCTTTCCGGCAAGATGAGCGTTAAGACGTATAACAACGATGGACAATCGTATGTTAATGAAGACCTTTCTACAGGTGGTATTGTTGGCGGAGTACAGAGTTCTTGCAAGTTTATCGGAATAACATTGACTGATCTTGAAATATATGGCGCATATACTGTGGGAGGACTTATAGGAAAGTCAACAAATGATATCAATATAAGTAACGTTAAGTCTGAAAACAGTGGCGTTTATGTGTATGGCGGATTTGAAACAGGCGGTCTTGTGGGAAATTCTCAGAAAGGCAGCGAATTCGCTGTTAAGGATTCTAAGATAAAAATTAATAAAGTTGAATTTGCTAATCTTGATAAAGGCACAAAAACTTGGTTTGGCGTAGGTGGAATCGCAGGTTCTGCAAATATCAAAACGACAATAAGCAATGTTCAGCTTACAGCATATAATAAAGACAGCTTTATCGGTTCAAAAAAAGACAATAAACCCCTTGCAACCCAGACAATGAACGAGGGCGGTCTTATAGGACTGTCTAACGGAGCATGCACAATAACAAACACAAGCGTCAGCGTCGATGTTTATGGAAGTAATGCCGGCGGATTCGTTGGAATAAACAAAAACCAGTTGTCTATCAATGACTGTTACTATGGAGGAACATCTGAAACATCAGCTTGCGGTGTTTATGGCTATACAAGTTCAGGTGGAATGGTCGGCATACAGAATGCGGCTGTGACTATATCAAAGTCTGCTGTAAAAAATGCAACGATAGGTATACCAACTGCTAAAAATGGTGATGCAGGTATCGGAGGTTATGTTGGTATAAAAGCTAATGGTGATCTGAAGATATCTGATTGTGAAGTCAACAATGTTACTTTGTCAGCAGAAGATCAGTCCAAGGGTGCAGGTGCAGGCGGTGTGATCGGTCATAACGACGGCGGCAGCACTTATGCTTATGATATTCTCATAAATAAATTAGGCTATGTAAGAGGCAACAACAGCGTATCTGTTTCTAACTTGATAGGTTGGAACAAGGATGAAAATCTATCATCTAAATTTATCGGAGTATCAGTAAATAACACGGATTGTTTACCTGATATACAGTATGATAATTCAGAAGCACCTACCAACTTTACCGCAGTTCATGCTGACTATAACGGCGTTCAGAATAATACTCAAAATATCGGTGAGGGAAGCAGTACGCACGTTGATATCTATTCGCCTTATGTCAATATAAATCCAAGCAAAACCATTGGAGATAAAATTTTCACAGGCGATCTTGTTGGCGGAAATATGCAGACTATCATTAGTGACGCTGTTTCTTATACGAATGGCACAAAGACAAAATCCTATGGCATAAACAGTACCATAAAGACATATGCAGAGAATTTGGATAAATCAAAGCTTACAACATTTCGTCAGGCCTCTGAGCTTGATGTTCAGGAGCTGAATGATCTTCCAGTTTTGCTTATTGATGATAACTCATCGTTGAATATCACACAAATGCTCGCAAAGTATATCTCAGTTCTGACAAATTGTGATGTTTGCGACAGCAGTTCAAATAAGCTGAAAACAACAGATCTTATGAATGTAAGCACAGCGACTTATGTGTATGATAACGATGTTTTGAAAAAATCAGACAAAAGCACTCTTACGTTTAACAGCAAGACAGGATATTTCAAGGTCACAGACGGTCAGTACGACAATGACGGCACAAACAGATTTACTGTCATTACTCTTGATTATATCGACCCAACGGGAAGTGGCAAAACTGCTCTTAGACTTCATATTCCTGTTTTTGTAAGAAAGGTGCTTGATTTCAGCTTCCAATCTTACGTTATCTCAGGCACAGACTATAACCATTCTCACTATACGGATAAAACAAAGCTTGCTTTTGAGAGCTTTGATGCACCTGTTACTACTTATTTTAAGTATTCCTATTACAAATCCGCTAACGAATGGGAAAAAATGCTCAATAACGGTGATAGTCTGCTTTGGAGCTTTGACAAAAAGCTTTATCTTATTGGTGATAATGCCACTGACAGTGGTGTGCTTACCGATGATACAAAGCTAACTCTTGTTGATGCAAATAACAATGACAAGACTTATCATTCTACCGCAAGTGATGCTAAGTTTAATAAAACAACCGGTGAGCTTGACTTGACAAATATAAGTGGCTTTAAACCGGTTACAATGAATGATGTACTGTTAAGATATGCGTCGGTAACAGCTAAAGAATCATCTGACGGAACACTTGTTGAGGCTGCTGATGAAGCTACAGCTACTGTAAAAACAAGCGACGGCAAGTATTATAGACCTGCTGGGGAGGCTGAAACAGGCACTTATAAGATAACTGTTTCAGCGAATAGTGATACACCAAAAAATGATAATGACGAAATGATAATAAGCGAGAACTATTATTTCACTATCAATATTCCGGAAACGGGAAGCACAAAAAAAGTCATCAAAAACTTTGTGAATTATTATAGCGGTAATAAGCCAAGAAAGCTCAATGGCAATATTCCTACAAACCTTGTCCAAGTGACAAATAATGACACTGGTGCATATGTTATTGCAAACTTTTTTACACAGCTAGTAAGTGTGACGGCTCATGACCCAGAGGAGATAACAGCGTCAAATAATTTTGTCCGTGCGACAATGACGTCAAAGATAAGCATTGATCGGAGCCTTAGAGATACATTTAATGGCTATAAGAGTGACGATTTCAATATGTATCAGGCTTTTAAATTCTCTATGAAGAGCTTTGATGAAAAAGATGCGGGAGCTAATGCAAAGATCATTGCAGGAACTTCGGTGAATGTTGATTACAGCATTTTAAACAGTTCAGACACAGAGTTATCAAACGCAAAAATAAGCAAGACTGAGACACTTTCAGAAGCTAAAGACAGCTATATGCTGATGTATCCCGATTCGGTCTACGATTATATCAATAGTGACACAAATGGTTCTATAACTGTCAAGGCGGATATCAGCTTAACTTATGGTACTGCAGGGATCATAGATCAGTTTCCTGAGCGTAAGGACGGGGATACAAAAACCGGTATCGGTGTAAATGCGTCGTCATATGTTGCATATAGCCAGAACAATATTGAGAACAGCTCTATCTCTGAAAGTGGAGATATGCCTGCCAGACGCTACTATAGAAAGGCAATGACGGTGGCACAGCTAAACTATAACGTTGCAGAGTCAACGGTTCTTGAGTCGAAGGATTCACCATTTTCTCAGCTTGGTATCAATGCCAAAGATATGACTACAGAAGAAATGGCAATAACAGCAAATGCTATCTATGATCTGTCTGCTTTGAGTCGATCAACAAAGGACGGTGGCAAAAAAATACAGTATACAATGAGGTTGTATGTTAAGGACAATAGTGGCGATTATAAGCAGACAAACGATATTAGCAAATATCTCAGTAGCTTTACTTTGGAAAACGCCACATCAAGCAGCGGCCTGAATGGCAAAGAGTGCGTTTTTACTACTGATTATAATGGCGAAGAACAAAACACAGCCGTTACGAAATTTACAGTAAAAACAGGCAAGGCTTTTGAGGAGCAGGGACTTACCTATGCGAACTATAGAGTTGAGCTTACCGCAGTATTGCTTAATGACAACAACTCAGTTGTTAATGGAACTACCTCAAGCGACTATGTTGTTTACACAAACGCAAAAATAGAAACAGGCTTTATAAATTCATAATAAGCAGGCATTTTCAGGAGAAAATTATGACAAAAAGCATTTTTGGAAAATTCAGAAAATTAGAAAAAAAGAAGAAGCTCCAGCTAGTCATAGCAGTATCCATCTCGGTGGTACTGCTTGTGGCACTGCCTGTTTATGCGTGGTTTACTCACAAACGTTCTATTGCTCTTACAACAAAAATAAATGCCCCTACTCAGCTTTATATCACCGCAGGAAACAAAGAATCTGTGGCAAATCTTGAAATGGCAGATATAGACGTTGAGAACGGCAGTTATAAAGACTTTGTTTTCGGCATAGGCGGGGCAGACGTGCAACAATATCAAATACAGCTTGCACATACAACGAATATCCCTTTTGAGTATGAGATATATCGTGCGAAAAGCGTCAGTGAAACTGAAAAATCAGAAGCTGTCGTTTATGTTTCAGATGAAGAGAATAAAACGTTTTATTACAAAATAGACGGCAATAAGATCTCAGGACATTATCTCAATCAGCAAGGCTCGGAGATACTTGCTAACAGCACACTTCACAAAAAGTCCTATGATAGCTACGGCAATGTTCAGAAAAATTCCGAAGCACTTTATTGGCAATCGGATACACTGACGGTAATTGACAATAAAGATCCGTTTTGCGATTATTTTATAATCAGAGTAAAATGGAATGATAAAGTCCAAAACAATAAAGAAACTGATATGGTCTACCTGACAGTTCAGAGAAAGTAATAAATCACAAAATAGAGAGGAGGGTGGCTGTTATGAAAGACCAATTTATAAAAAAGCTTAAAAGATCGTGGCTTGCAATATGGATAGCTTTTGTGGCAGCCGCACTCAGTACTATTGGCGTCCTGGCGGCTTACCAGCGTTTCAAGTGTAAAGCGAGTTGTGTCCACACAAAAGGGAGCCGGCATGCTGTTTTCATCTAATTATCTTACAACAGATGAAAATGATCTTCCAAGGACGATAACTTTTAGCAGTATGGAAAACTCGCCTTGTGTGACAGTCAATGTGTGCAACTATCCGCAAACATTGATAAAGCATAATGACAAGGATATCACATACACTTTGACAGTCGAGCTTGTGGACAGCAACGGAAATGTCGTTACCGGAGAAGAAACTGCAAAATATTCGGTTGAATATAACGGTGAAAAAAAGACTTTTGGAAGCAATTCAAAAATAGAGTTTTCACTTCTGAAACTTATGGCTGACGATTTCAACAAGCATGAATTTGTGCTGACTTTTGATAAGTCACAGCTCACAAAGTCTGACATATACATGAGAGTGACAGCCACTCCTACAAATCAGGCAGAGTTGAAACCGCTCTCCGCAAAGCTTGGCGTTATCTATATAAATAATAACACATCAGCAACATGGACAGGCACATTCATCGACAATGCTACCTCGCCTAAAGACCTTGACGGTTTCAACTACCGCCTGTCAGGCAGTGGCGAGGGTACTGTCACCCTGACTTGGAATACGAACTATGTTGATATCAGCCCATGGTTTAAGAATACTTATGTTCTGACTATTTCAAAGGACAGTTCTGGCATAGCCACTGCAACTTTGAAAGTCAATTCTGCCGAGAAAAATCAATATGACATTCAATTCTATCGAACGAACGGCATTAACAGTGCAGAGCAGTGGTCTGACGGTAATCACACCGATATTATGGTGACCGATACGGGATTTGTTTCAATGAGTTTCACCCAAAGCACAGCGACTGAAAATTAGAATATGTACAAAAAAACGGACTGCAAACAAAATGCAGTCCGTGTATTTTTTCTGTAGGGGCGAACAGTGTTCGCCCGTTATTATATCCGTGTTATGTTAAGTACGAAAGCTTAGAGTGCAGACTTCAAAGCCTCAGCAAGCTGAGCAGGACATGATGTGCCACGTCCGTTGCAGTCGATACCCTCAAGTCTGTCAATAACGTCTTGAACCTTCATGCCCTCAACAAGCTTTGATACACCCTGTGTGTTGCCGTTGCAGCCGCCTGTGAAATGCACTTTCTTTACGATACCGTCCTCAACCTCGATATCAATTTTTCTTGAACATACTCCCTTTGGAGTGTAGCTGATCGTTGCCATTTGAAAAACCTCCTAAATTCTTGCTACGCCTGTTTCTCTTGCAGCCTTTGCCACAGCCTCAGCCACAGCGACCGGTACTGATCTGTCAAAAGAGTTCGGCAGAATAAATTCCGCATTGAGCTTGTCCTCAGGAACACAGCCTGCGATAGCCTTTGCGGCAGCCATTTTCATTTCCTCGTTGATGTCAGAAGCCCTTACTGCAAGTGCCCCCTTGAAAATGCCAGGGAAAGCGATAACGTTGTTTATCTGGTTAGGGAAGTCTGAACGTCCTGTGCCAACGATAAACGCACCTGCCGCCTTTGCCTCGTCAGGCATTATCTCAGGAGTCGGGTTAGCCATTGCGAAAAGTATAGGCTTATCATTCATGGATTTAACCATGTCAGCGGTCACAAGCTTTGGCTTGGAAACGCCCACGAAAGCGTCTGCACCCTTGAGTGCGTCGGCAAGAGAGCCGTGGAGCTTGTTCTTGTTTGTGACCTTAGCCATTTCAGCGTGAGCCTCGTTAAGATAATTGTCGCCCTCGCAGATTATTCCCTCACGGTCTACCATGATAAGGTTGCCGATACCGAGAGAAAGCAAAAGCTTTCCGATAGCACAGCCAGCCGCACCTGCGCCGTTTATAACAAGTGTAATATCCTCTATCTTCTTGTTTGCTACCTTGCAGGCGTTCATAAGTGCCGCACCGACAACGATAGCAGTTCCGTGCTGATCGTCATGGAAAACAGGGATATCAACTTTTTCTTTAAGCTTAGCCTCTATCTCAAAGCACCTTGGAGCGGCGATATCTTCAAGATTTATGCCGCCAAAGCTGTCTGATATCATAGCGATGGTGTTTACTATTTCGTCAACGTCATTGGACTTTATGCAAAGTGGAAAAGCGTCAACGTCTGCGAACTCCTTGAAAAGTGCACACTTGCCCTCCATAACAGGCATACCTGCCAGACCGCCAATATTGCCAAGACCAAGCACAGCAGAGCCGTCTGTGATAACAGCCACAAGATTTGCACGTCTTGTAAGTTCATATGAAAGGTCAGGATCTTTCTGTATTTCAAGGCAAGGCTGAGCAACAGATCGGAAGAGCA
>OLNQ01004707.1_pt1 | contig 10028 bp, 7 predicted proteins | sample 1672821 | NCBI WGS metagenome assembly OLNQ01 (sample SAMEA3136727, study PRJEB25190) | human gut metagenome | biome: human gut; feature: human-associated habitat; material: faeces | place: Austria | collected 2013
AAGATAAAAAGTCCGGAAAATCTGTTCAGTGCGGAGGAAACTGTAACAATTGTCACGGATGTCATTAGTTTTATCCTTCTTTCATTTGAACCTTATTCCGGTTTGTGATATAATTTTCTGTAAATAATTTTTTAATGGGGTAAAGCTATGTTAACAACGAATGAATCAGTTGAAAACTATCTGGAAACGATATTGGTATTAAGCAAGAAGCTTCCTGTTGTCCGTTCAGTTGATATCTCAAACGAACTTGGTTATAAGAAATCAAGCATCAGTGTTGCTATGAAGAATCTTCGTGAGAATAACTACATAACAATGAGTGATGCAGGGTTTATTTCACTCACCGATTCAGGAAAAGAAATTGCTGAAATGATATATGAACGACATGAGTTTCTCTCCGCCTGGCTTATACAGCTTGGTGTTGATCCCGATATCGCATCTGCCGATGCTTGCAAGATCGAGCATGTAATCAGTAAAGAAAGTTTTAAAGCAATTAAAGATCATGTATTAAGTGGAGCCAATCACTAGATCTTCTAGTGACTGGCTCTTTTTTCTATCGGATAGAATTTTCTACACATAAAGTTCCCCAACCGACATAGATATTTGGATACGTTCTCGCTGATTTTATCCTTTTCGCTCCCCGGATCAACGAAGCTTTCAGTTTTTCTCCATATAGAAATGGGTCATTTTCATTCACAATTCCCCATTGCATCAGCAGACATGCAGAACCGGATACAAATGGTACCGCCATAGATGTTCCCGACGCAAAGGAATAATCATTTCCCGGATATGCAGTATAAATATCCACACCGGGTGCAGCAAGATCCGGTTTAATCTGATCATTTGCTGTATAACCCCGTCCGGAAAAATATGCAAAATCATCGACATTCTGATCATAGGCCGCTACTGTGATCAGTCCTTCCGCCGTAGAAGGTGCAGTTTTGCCCCAGAGGGTTACATAGAACATTTGCAGCATCCGCTTCTCTACTGGCGATAGAGCCGCAAAGTCGGTGTTGTCCAATTTTGGCAGAAGCCCCAGCAAAAAATGGATCCACCTGCGGGAATCGATGACCGCAAAGCGTGCAAAGGCTTTGGTCATAGTTTCTTCCAAAGGTTCTGCAAAATCGGATGCCGCCCCTGCACGGACGCACAGCCTGCTGAAGCAGATCTTTTTGCTGTAAATCGCACGCGGGTCAAGATGGTAGTAGTCGAGGAAGTTCCCGAGTGTCAAAGGCAGGCCGGTATCCTCGGTAAAGGCAGCCGCCCGCGCCACAAGCCCGGAGGTGCGGTCATAGGAGGCGCTGATATTATCCAGCACATACTTTGCGGCAATTTTTTCCAGCTGAATATAGCAGCCTTTGGGTGCAGAGACAAAGCCCTCTTTAAGCTCCCGACTGACGCTGCGGGTGGTGTTCGAGAGCAGTGCTGCGAATTTCTCCTCAAAATTATACTTTTTGTTGGCCTGCCCGATGAAATCCAAAACGGTCAGGCAATCCTTGTTTTCTGCCAGACGTAAGCCGCGCCCCAGCTGCTGCAAAAACACGGTCAGCGACTCGGTAGGGCGCAGGAACAGCACAGTGTTCACCTCGGGGATATCCACACCCTCGTTGTAAATGTCCACCACAAAGAGGAACCTGAGCTCCCCGGAAACCAGCCGCTGCTTGGCGGCGTTGCGCTCCTCGTCAGGAGAATCGCCGGTCAGCGCCATAGACGGGATGCCGTGGGTATTAAAGTAGCGCGCCATAAATTGGGCATGAGAAATGGAAACACAGAAGCCCAGACCCTTCACCTCGTCGATATCGGTGACATATTTCAGGATGGAGTTTACCACAAGGTCAGCGCGGCGCTCCGCCACCATGCCGCTGAGGGTGTACAGGTTGGACAGCTCGTTTTTATCGTAGCCGCCGGTACGCCATTTCAGGCTGCTCAGATCTGCGGTGTCGGTGACGCCGAAATATTGGAAGGGACAAAGTAGTTTCCGGTCAATGGCCTCCGGCAGACGGATCTCGGCGGCAATGCGCCCGCCGAAATAGTCCAGAACGCTTTTGCCGTCCATACGTTCCGGGGTAGCAGTCAGCCCCATCAGGATCTTCGGCTGGTAATATTCCAACAGCTTCTGATAGGTGGGTGCAGCCGCATGGTGGAATTCGTCTACAACGATGTAATCGTAGAAATCCGCTGCCGTTTTGGCGGCAAGCTCCTGAGAATTGAAGGTCTGGATGGAAACAAACAGATGGTCGATGCTGTCGGCTTTGTGGCTGCCCACATACAGCTCGCCGAAATTGGCATCCTTCAGTACCGCCCGGAAGGTGTACAGGCTCTGCTTCAGGATCTCCTCTCGGTGTGCCACAAACAGCAGACGGCAGGGCTGCCCCGGATGCTGTTTGCAGAAGCGCTTGTAATCCAGTGCGGAGATCACGGTTTTGCCGGTGCCGGTGGCGGCGACTACCAAGTTGCGGTTGTAACCCCGAACGGTGCGCTCGGCATCCAGTCGGTCCAGAATTTCCTGCTGGTAGGAATAGGGCAGAATATCCAGGGTGTAGATTCCGCTGTGGTCGGTCTCGCTGTATTTTTCAGCCTTCAGGGCGCGGGTCAGCCGTTCCCGCTGCCCTTCATCGTAATATTCAAACTCGCTGGAGTTCCAGTAGCTTTCAAAGGTGGCTGCGATCTTTTCGATGGTCTCCGGCAGGTCCTTTTGGGTCACCTTGACGTTCCATTCCAGACCGCTGGAAATTGCCGCATTGGACAGGTTGGAGGAGCCTACATACGCCGTAGTAAAACCGGTGTCCCGGTAAAACACATAGGTCTTTGCGTGGAGCCGGGTACGCTTGGTGTCGTAGCTCACCTTGATCTTCGTATTGGGCAGTGCGCGCAGCTCCTCAATGGCTTTTACGTCCGTAGCGCCCATATAAGAGGTGGTGATGATGCGCAACTCACCGCCGCTTTGCGCAAACTGCCGCAGCTCGTCCATGATGAGGCGTAAGCCGCTCCACTTGATAAAGGAGACCAGCATATCAATGCGGTCGGCGGAGACGATCTCCTTTTTCAGCTCCGTGTACATCTGCGGCTCATGGATAGCACCGGTAAACAGGGAGCTTTGCGCAATGGAGGTCTCCGGGCGGTCAAGGTCCTTTGCGCTTTTTCCTGTTGTAGCAAGGCGCGGGTCATTCTGCTGCAAAAGCGCAAGAAGCTGCTCTGCCCGTTGGTCAACACCGAGCGCGGCAAAGTCAGCTTCCTGTGTGGTGTTCTGGATGGTGGTCACGATCTGATTTGCCAGCTGGATCTGCGCCTCGATGCCGCCGCCATTGTCCTGCACGTTCTCAAGACCCTTCTGCACCACGTCGGTCAGATACTGCGCCAGCACCTTGGCAGCCTCCGCCGTGTCGATGGGCGCAGTGGACTTGCGGGCTTCCGGGATCTCTGCAAGCTCGCTGTTCAGCGCGTTGTTGATGACCTGTTCGTACAGTCCGGGGTAGAGCATAGATGCACTTCCTTGCCGTTTTCTTTTATTATAGCGCCCGTCAGAAGAATATTCAATGATCGAGAATAAACCGCATCTGATTGAAAAAGAAGTTTTTTGATCTCAGAAAATATACTGTAGCTGCATTGCTTTTATTAAAAATAATAGAGATCGTGATAACCATTTATATGATGCTACAATAAAAAGAGACTGATGCAGTGCAACAGTCTCTCGATAGCAATGAGGCTTATATAACGGGTGTTTTTTTATAAAAATCCGTAGCAGCGCCTCCCATTCCAAGAGTGGTTTTGATGCCAACTCCGCCATGGGATGCAAAAGAGAGCAACGCGTTCCAAAGTTCCAGAAGCGGCGGCGCAAGGCGTGCCTCGATGGTCACATTGCCTTGAAAGGCTGGAATGCGCGTTTCTTTCAGCAGATAACGTGTGGTATGGAGATTATAATCCACAATATGAAGCCCTTGCTGTAAAGCCTGCAGTGCATCAGAATCGATAAGGGCATATTCTGGAAAGGCAGCGTTCCAATGCGCAATCAGACTTTGCAAAAGCAGAGTTTCCTGCGGGAAAATAGTATAGCGGCCGGACTGCTTGAAGGCGCAAGGCGACAGAAAAGCAATTTTGGCACGGGTTTCGCTGCGGGAGCGCCCAGAACGAATCAGCTCTTCAGCGGAGATTGCCGGAAAGGTACGGACCTCTGAAACCGGGAGTGTCAATTCATGCAGAGGGATTTCCTTTGCAGATTCCAAAACGGGGAAAACTACCTGTCGAGCAGCGTCATTCAGCAGGTTGACCGTCCAGATCAAAGACTGTTTTTCCGGCGAAAAACATAGAAAATGCGCAATGGGGTGTTCCCCTTGCAGATGCATCTGCTCTCCAAATTCAGAAGAAATCTGTGACATCAGCCAGCCATACAGACGATAAGACCACGACTGGGGAATCCGCACATCATTGGGCGGAGATAAAACCAGTTGAATCTGCTGGATCATAAGATACTCACCCCGCAATGTCCATAGGGATAAAGCCGACCACGAAAGCGAGCATATTTCATGGTGTGCGGGGAAATGCCATTTTCGGCATCACGCTCATGCTTGTGGTTGCGGAACATTTGTTTCATTTGTTCTGCCGTCCAGCGCAGTCCCTCTTCTTCACCCAGATAGGGGTACGCCAGCGACTTGGCAAAGAACCCGGAGCCGCCGCCCAGGATCAGATAGGGCTGCTGCGGCAGGTTGACGGCACCGCGCGGCAGGGTAAAATGCCGAGCGTAGGGCTGCTGATAGGATGCATCGAACTGTTGGATGGATTCCAGCAGAGAGTCTTTTGTAATGCGGCCCTTCAGCACAGACTGATCCAGGGTCAGCTTGAACCGGATGGCTGTGCCCGGTGCGGCGCATTCCCGGCAGAGGTTGATGCTGTGGGTTCCGCCATCTGTGGCGGAGTCTGTTTTTCCGGCCAGCATCATGCAGTTGTCCGAGATTGAGAGGCTGTCGGAAACCTGAATGCCACGGAAAATGCTGTTGACGGCGTCCGAAGCGATGCTTCCATCTTTCAGAGTGCGCAGATGCAGCTGGTTGACATATTTATCTTCCGGAAAGGCGGCCCGGCGGTTTTGTGCAAGGCTGTGTCCGGTGCTGCGGTCAGCCAATACCGCACTCAGCAGCCATGCAGTACGCAGCGCACCCTTGATGCTGCTGCCGGGAATGTAGGCATGGCCCTGCGCATCACGCTGGAAAGCATGGATCTCTTTCAGCGAGTGCTCAGCATCCAGCGCATCTCCCACCTCGATCTGATAGCGCGTCAGCGTTTTCAGTTCTGCATCGGAAATGCCGCAGTCTTTGGTCAGGAACGCCCAGAGATTGGACTGCTCGCTAAGCATAAACTGTCCGTACTTGTCCACCAGATCGTGCTCGACTAGAAAACTGAAAAATTTTTGCTCGTCCAGAAAGGAGACTTTGCCATTGCGGGTGTTGTACATGTACTCTTTTTTGGTATAGCTGCTGCCGTTGCCAACAAACAGAGGTGCCCATACATTCAGAGTAAGGTCAAAGATCTGCAGATGATCCTGCTGAATCATAATGTCACCCCCATAAAGATTGGCTTGGAATAGCGGTATACCGGATGCACATCCGACAAACCAACATCATACAAAGCACCCTGATAACGATTTTGCAGGACAGAACCTGCCGAAAGGGCATACTGCGTTTTTTTCTTCAGTGGAGTTTCCACACGATCGGATGCCATAAATCCGCTGCGGCGTACGAGCTGGAAAGAGGCGTCTTTCAGCGCGCTGTCCAGTTCATCTGCCTGCGGCAGGCTGGTGGTCAGCAGCAGATAGGGTGCGCGGTTGGCAGAAAGTGCACGGCGCAGCCACTTGGTCTGCGCGTCAGAGGGTGTATTTAGACAAAGCTTTTGCACTACATGGAACTTTCCGTAACCAGAGCTGACTTTACCGCCGATGCCGGTAGCGCCCAGCCAATCCAGCAAATACTCCAGATCTTCATCCTGACCATCTTCGGTAAATCCGCAGATGAAATACAGTCCGCAGTCCGGTGCAAAACGGAACAGTCCAACCTGATACGGCATGGTATCCCCCTGCATGGGAACGGCTGCCTTGGTCTGCTCATAGTGGGTGCCAAAGCTTTCCGGTTGCTCGTCAGGGGTAAAATGACCTTCATGCAGACTTCTGGCGTAGCGGTCAAATTCCAACACAGGGATCCAGGTTAGCTTTTTTACCTTTTTGCGCAGGGTGGTTTCCACTTCCTCAGTGGATTCTGACGCGGCAATGGGTTTTGGCAGGTAAAACGTTTCGCCATACCAGGGCATTGTATCGCTGAGCAGGAATTTTCCCTGCCGGACCTGCGCACAAAGCTGTTCCAGGGATTCTTCTCCGTGCTGGACGAGGGCCTCATGGCAGAGGGCAGAAAACAGGGTATCTGCCCGCAGGGTTTCTTCGGAGGTATAAAGTGACAATGCAGAGTCGGCTCCTCCGAAATGAACAGCTGTGTCAAACTGAAGCTTAAACAGAAAATAGTTCATAACTATCCACCTCATCAAAGAGGGATTTCAGGCGGCTGAGATCCGCCTGTGCGCCATAGCCTTCCAGCGCAAAGTTTTTCAGGCTGACACGGCCGCTGCCGCGGGAACCATGGCCGCCCAGATAATCCATCTGCAGCAGCTTCATGCCTTTGGCCAGAAGAGAAAGATCTTCCTCGACCTGTGCCGGGTCGGTTACATCGTAAACGATGCTGACGCCAAACTTTGCACCGGCGATCACACGTTCGATCTGGCGGGGATTGGCTACAGAGTTGGCACGGGAAATTGCGTTCTCGGTCTTGACCTCGGTCACACCCACATTGGAAAGCTCTTTTGCATTGGACAAAAAGGCATCCGCAAACTGCAGGCGGGAACGACGCACCGGTTCCGAGGAACCGAACAGACGCAGAATGCGCTCGTCGTCCTTGTCGAAAGCAGGCATGTTCTCAATATCCTGACAGGTGCTGCGGGCCAGCAGGGTGCGCAGTTTGCCTTTCAGACTGCTGCCGGGTACGATGGGATAACCGGTATAGGGGTCACGCACCACCGGGCTGTCCACAGCACCAATGGCAGAAAAGGCAGAGGAACCGCCGATGTGCATACCGGTGCGCACTTCCAGATCGCACCGGATCAGAATTTTTCCATACATAATTACCCCTCCTTGCCGCCGAAGTAGCGGTGGAAAGCGACCAGCGCTTCCATGTAGTGTGCAAAGCGGATCAGGTCCGCACGGTCGGTGGAAATGCCCTTGAGGTATTCCAGCAGGTTCGTCTGCGCCACAAAGCTTTTTACGGTATCATCGCGCCCGCACTCATAAGCCACCCGGACCCGCATCAGGTTGAGCTTGACCACGCTTTCTGGCCGCAGCTTTTCCTCGGTACGGATGTTTTCCTCGTTATAGATATCCGTCACAAGGCTCAACAGGTTGCGGATCTTGCTGGTGGTCACGGTCTTGCCGCCGCTCATGAGGCTGCGCATAATACGCTCAGCTTCGTCTACATAATCTTCCGGCACCTTTTTCGGCGTGATCTCCGGCGGCAGCTCTTTCTGCTGCCCATAGCTGCTGCGGTTGTTATAGCTGCCGGAACCGCTGCGGTTTCCGTTGTAGCTGTTGCTATATCCGCTCCGGCTGTTGTTATAGCCACCGCCGCCATAGCTGCGGCCATTATCATTCCATCCTGCCATCTGTGTCGCCACCCTTTCTGTTCTGATAGACATAAATATAAATTGCGGTGATGAGCTGGTGACGCTGTACGGCATCTAAGGCCCAATCCATCATGCTGTGAGAGAATTGCTCGTAAAGTTTATAATCTGGTGCATTCTTTTTTGGGGAAAGCCGCGCCAGCAGGTAAGCATACCGCGCGAGGTTGATGCGGTCGTTTTCTGCTTCCCGCAGCAGTGCCAGAAGATTGTAGAGCATGGCGTTTCCATGCTCGGCGTTATCCTTGCCGAAAAAGCTTTGCAGGCAGCCGACCTTTTCGGTCAGGACCTTTGTGCGAAACGTATCCCACGCATAGATATGTCCCTGCTCCGGCTGCACCAGCAGATTACCCTTTGCATCCCGGACCGCTTTGCGCTCCGGCGTGAACAGTGCCACTGCATTTTTGCCGGGCAGATGCTTGGCGGCTTCTTCCAGCGCGGCAGTTTCCTCAGCGGAAAGCCGGATGGGGTAATGGTCATCAAAGATGCCGATGCCTGCGCTGAGGGTCAGTGCTCCGCAGGAAAATGCAGTGAAATTACGCTGGATGCGCTGTGCCGCTTCCAGAACATCGTTCCATGAGCCCACAAGGAACACATCATCGCCGCCGGCATAGACGATGCTTACATGCAAGCTGTCCAGAATGCCGTTGATGTAGCACTTGAAAAACAGCGACATCTGCCGGGAGAACGCCGAGGTGCGGGACAGGGTAACATAGTGCATCCGTTTGACCGGGTCTTTCTCGTTTTCCTGCTCGAAACCGGAGATGAAGGCGTGCCCGAGGTTGTCCACATCCATACGGCAGACCGCAATGCGGCGCACGCCCTCGGACTGCTCTGCCAGTTCTTCCATGCTGTTGCTGGCGGCGTAATCGCCAACATACAGGTTGGTGCTGTAAGTAAGGCCGGTGAACGGTGCATTTTTGGTGTATACACGCGCGACCGGCTCGCCGGAAGCCAGCCGTTTGCGGGCAGAGAGCTGATCCGTCAGGGACAGATATTCGCTGCCGCCGTCCAGTGCAGGCAGCGTGCAGTCATCGGCAGCCGAGGGCTGACGGCTTACCACCAGAACGCGCGTGTTCTGGATCTTAATGGAAAGATCTACAAACAGTTTGCACCAAGGGCAGAGATCATCCTTCAGGTTGGCACTGGTGCCACACACCTTGCATTCCCGGCCATCCGGGTAAGTAGCGGTACTGTTCAGCTGCCGCAGATTCTCTGCGGTATAGCGGTGGAATTTGTGCTGCTCCAGCAGACGGTTCACCCGGCGGAACAGCTCTTTGTAGGGGCTTTTTTCAGCCGGGGTATTGGTCAGGTCGTTGCCGGAGCAGGGCGTCCATGCGTTGGCCAGAAACAGCTGGGTGCCGAACTGCTGTTGCAGCCAGCGGTTGAACTGCCGGTTCCACCGGGTCAGGGTATCGGCCACAGCGGCAGTATTTGGCAGCAGCACATAGCAGTGCCCGCCGCCGCTGTAGATCAAGTTGGCGCGGGACACGCCGCACCCGGCCAGAAGCTCGTCCAGATAGTGCTCCATGAGCAGCTCCAGAAAGAACGACCGGCTGCGCAGGGAGCGCAGGGCGTTTTCGGTATGGACGGTATAAAGAAACTTCTGAATGCGGGAAAAATCGGCGGTATAAAGCAGAAAAACGTCTTTCTGACAAAAATCCTTCTCCTGCTCAAAAAGCGCTTTGCGCAGATCGGTGATGTTGTTTGCCTGCACATATTCGCTGATGCACGCCGCAATGGCTGCGGTGGTCTTGGCGTGGTCAAACAGAGAAACATCCGGGCTTTCGCCGGTAAAGGTGCTGGACGGAAAACAACTGAACTGCGTTTCCAGCAGACCCAGCAGCGAGTTGATCCACTCCGGCTGCGGCTGCAGATCCGGCAGACACTCCTTCAACTTGCGTACAGCATCTGCATAGACGGAAGCGGAAAGCGGCTGCTGCTGCCGTGGCAGCTTCAGGCTGCCGTCCTGTGGCTGCGCAGGCATCATCCAGCCGGGGTGGGAACCGTTCAGGTGGGTGAACACCGAGTCCAGCGGAAGATCCCGCCGGAAGGAACTGCTTTCGCCTTCGACCTCCCGGCGGTCTGCGGCGGCAGAAAGATCATCTGCCAGATAAACGATATAGGCCGGGGAATCGGCTGGCAGCGCCTTTGCTGCACCGCGCAGCGCGGCGGCGTGGTGGTAGCGCACACAGTCCAGCGCCGGTGCCCAGCCTGTACCGGGCAAAACGCCGTGCAAAAACTGGTAGCCCTGTTCACTGTGGCTGCCGCGCTGCCCACCGGCACGGTACACCGCTTTTCCGGTGTCGTGCAGCAGCCCGCCA
>OLNQ01004719.1_pt1 | contig 10009 bp, 6 predicted proteins | sample 1672821 | NCBI WGS metagenome assembly OLNQ01 (sample SAMEA3136727, study PRJEB25190) | human gut metagenome | biome: human gut; feature: human-associated habitat; material: faeces | place: Austria | collected 2013
GGACACGATGAACTGCATTGGGGTCATGCCGGTGTATTTCTTGAAATTCCGTATGAACCAGCTCACGCTCATTCCTCTTGATTCGGCATATTGTTCTATGCTGATGTCTTTATTATAGTTTTCATTAAAGTAGGAAACTGCATAGTCCATTTCACGATCCAGATATTCATTTTTCAGGATATGTTCGCGTGACAGCTCCCGTTTGAATACGATTAAAAGGCGGGTCAGCAGTAAAGCCAGCATTTCTTCATAATCATCCTGACAACGCTGCAGCTCCAGGATGATCTGTTTAAATATATGTTCATATTCCAGAGAGGAACCGACAGGGAATACTCTCCGGTTATCTTTAAATCCATATTTCCTCAGAAGATTCTTCACATCGGAGCCGGTGAAATGAATCCAGTAAACCTCTGTTTTATCTGCACCGTAATATTCATATTTCTGTAGTTCCTTCGGGCGGTAGAGTACCATATTGCCGGCAGGAACGATCGTCTCATTCTCAGCTTTATCAAAATGAAAATGTCCAAGCCCGGATGCGATATAGATGATCTGGTAGTCCTGTCTGCCCTTAGGACGATAGGTAGGCATCTTCGGGTCGCCACTTAAGCGGTATGTTCCGCAGCTTCCGACAATAAGCGGTCTGCGCTTGTCCTTGAAATCAAGATAGGAATGATTCAGGTATCCGGTATTTATATACATGATGAAGCTCTCCTTTATTTGTAGGATTGTAGTATAAAAAGATTTATTGATATTGTATCATTTTGTCCATATTCTGTCCATTCCGGTTCATAGACAGAAATGCTGTTAAAGTGTATGATAAATACAGACAAAACGAAATAACAAGATAATATTTGCAAATAATATCAAAAACATAAGAATAGTTGAAAACAAAAAAGTACATATAAGGGAGGATTACTTATGATAGTGCCACGTTATTATGAGAATTTGAATGTATTACATGAAAATACACAGCCTGCAAGGGCATACTATGTACCGGCTTCCTGTAGGATGGATGATCTGGTCGAGCACAGAGAAGGATCAGATCGGTTACAGTTATTAAATGGAAAATGGAAATTCCAATATTTTAAAAGTATTTATGATGTGAAGGATGCTTTTTATGAGATGGGATATGACACCGGAGCATTTGACGAGATCGAGGTTCCGGGCGTATGGCAGATGGCAGGATATGATACACACCAGTATACAAATATCCGCTATCCATTTCCATTTGACCCACCATATGTCCCACAGGATATACCGTGTGGAGCTTATGTGCATACCTTTTCTTATGCAAAGGATGTGGATGCGGCAAAGGCATTTCTGAATTTTGAAGGTGTGGATAGCTGCTTTTATGTGTGGATAAATGGGGAATATGTCGGATACAGTCAGGTATCCCATATGACCGGTGAGTTTGATGTGACAGACATTTTAAAAGAGGGAGAAAATACGATCGCTGTCCTTGTTATGAAATGGTGTGACGGTTCTTATCTGGAGGATCAGGATAAATTTCGGATGAGTGGCATTTTTCGAGATGTATATTTGTTGAAACGTCCACAGCGGCATATATGGGATTACCGCATTACTACCCACGTAGAAGGAGCCGCAGCGGCGGTAGATGTGCATTGTTTGTTGGCAGGCGGGGATCTTCCGATATATGCACGTATTGAAAATGCGGAAGGTCAGGTCGTCGCAGAGGGAAGCTTGCGTTCGTCAGCCAACAAAGGACAAAAATCAGGTTTGGCAGAAAGCGGTAAAGAGCAGGAAATGTCATTGGATAATCTGGCGATGCAGTATAAAGCACAAGTGCAGTTTTGCATTGAGAATCCGGTATTTTGGAATACAGAGAATCCGTATCTTTACACGTTGATCTTGGAGACAGAGCAGGAGACGATCGTCGATCGGATCGGTATCCGCACGATAGAAATACGTGATCGTGTGATTTATTTGAACGGACAAAACATTAAGTTTCGTGGTGTGAACCGCCATGATTCTGACCCGGAGACGGGTTATGTGATCGGATTGGAACAGATGGAACGGGATCTGATATTAATGAAGCAGCACAACGTGAATGCGATCCGAACGAGTCATTATCCAAACGCACCAATGTTTTATCAATTGTGTGATGAGTATGGATTTATGGTGATCGATGAGGCAGATATTGAGGCGCATGGTCCATTTTTGCTGTACCGAAAAGAGGACAATGAATTTCAGCGGAACGGACGTTGGAGTGAAAAAATTGCGGATGATCCGATGTGGGAGCAGGCAATCGCAGATCGTGTCCGTCTTTTGGTGCATCGAGACGTGAATCGTCCTTGTGTTGTAATTTGGTCTATGGGAAATGAAAGTGCCTATGGATGTAACTTTGAGAAAGCATTGGCATGGACGAAGTCCTTTGATGACAGCCGATTGACGCAGTATGAGAGTGCAAGATATCGTAATTATCATAAAACATACGATTATTCTAATCTGGATCTTTATAGCCGGATGTACCCGTCTCTAGAAGAAATAAAGCAGTATCTCGAACAAGATGGCAGTAAACCGTATTTGCTGGTCGAATATTCGCACAGCATGGGAAATGGACCGGGAGATTTCGAGGATTATTTCCGGATGATTCAGGATAATGATCTCATGTGTGGAGGTTTTGTGTGGGAATGGTGTGACCATGCGGTACGCCATGACGGAAATAGATATTATTACGGAGGAGATCACGGGGAGACGATCCACGATGACAATTTCTGTGTCGATGGGTTAGTTTATCCGGATCGCACACCGCATACGGGATTGCTGGAATATAAAAATGTATATCGACCGGTTCGTGTTGTGTCCTGTAATCCGGACAGTGGAGAGTTGATTCTGCATAATTATCTGGATTTTGATGATCTGCGGGATATGCTTACCATTCGATATGAGATGACTTGCGATGGAGAGCTGATCCGGTCTGGGGAGTTGGAACCGGTATCGGTGCAGCCGCATTGCGATGGTAGAGTTTGTCTGCCGGAAGATTGTACTACATCAGCGAGTGGTGCGATTCCGACACAGGGTAAGGTTTATATTAAGTTGATCTATCAGCTCAATAAAGAACTGCCGCTATTGCAGAAAGGGCATGTGATGGGCTTTGATGAGATCGCGGTAAATAACGCAGAACCGGTGAATCAGTATGTCAAACGGCTTCTTTCTGGTCCGCAAAGTGGGACAAGTAAAGCTGTCGGCGAAGGCTGCTTGGATAGTTCGCAAAATGGGACAGGAAAATTTGTTGGTGAGAGCGGCTTAGGCAGTCCGCAAAATGGGACAGAAAAATCTGTTGGTGAGAGCGGCTTAGACAGTTCGAAAAAAGGGATAGGAAATATATGCGTAGCTGAGAATGCGAGGGAGCTTGTTTTGTCTGCTAGCGTCTTTCGGTTTGTTTATGACAAGAGAACAGGAATGTTTTCTTCCCTGCAGTATAACGGCAAGGAGTACTTAAATCGACCTATGGAAGTAACGATTTGGCGCGCACCGACTGACAACGACCGAACGATACAGCATCGTTGGAAAGCGGCACATTATCATGAAACTTATACAAGGGCGTATGAAACTCGTGTCGAGCAACAGGAACATTTAATTTGCCTTAAGAGCCATGTGGCACTGCTGGCTCCGACCGTACAGCGGATCTTGGACATGCAGATAGAGTGGCAGATCGTTGAGGCCGGAGGCATTGCGGTACATTTTGCTGTTCAAAAAGATCCGGATTTCTTAGAGCTTCCACGGTTCGGCGTACGGCTCTGTTTGGATCATGCGCTGGAACAAGTAGTATACAGTGGTATGGGACCTCAGGAAAGTTATCGCGACAAGCATCGGGGCAGCAGTCATGGGCGTTATGAAAGCACAGTTACAGCGATGCATGAGGATTATATTTTCCCGCAGGAAAATGGCAGCCATTATGACTGTGACTATGTAGAAGTTCGCTATGGGCAAGCATTACCGGGATTGGTGGTGGCGTCCGCTACACCGTTTTCTTTTAATGTATCGCATTATTCAGCAGAAGAGCTTACGCGAGCGGCACACAATTATGAGTTGCAGGATAGTGGCAGTACTATATTGTGTATTGATTATGCGCAGAATGGAATTGGTTCAAATAGTTGTGGTCCGGAGGTGTTACCACAGTATCGTTTTGAGGAGACGGAATTTACGTTTTCCTTTAAGCTGCTACCTCTGACTGCGGACAAACCACACAAAAGACGAGTGCGGTATAAGGGGAAATATCCTAAAAAGTTTGAGGAGAAATATAAAGAGCTGCAGCCGGAAAAATACGGGGATATGGTACAACACGTGATAGATAAAGGAAATACTCCGGCGGGAATGCACATTTCTATCATGGTGGAGGAGATCCTTCAGTTCCTCGATATTAAGCCGGGACAGATTGGTTTCGATGCAACGTTAGGGTATGGGGGACATACCAGAGCTATGTTAGAGCGTTTGCAGGGGCAGGGACATATGTATGCGACAGATGTAGACCCGGAAGAATCTGCTAAGACCCAAAAGCGATTGGAAGATCTTGGATTTGGAGAAGATCTGCTTACGATCAAGCTGCAAAATTTTTGCACAATTGATGAGATCGCAGAGGAAGTCGGTGGGTTTGATTTTATTTTGGCAGATCTGGGAGTGTCTTCTATGCAAATCGACAACCCTAAAAGAGGCTTTTCCTTTAAGGTGGATGGACCACTTGATCTGCGGTTAAATCAGCAGAAAGGGATTAGCGCAGCAGAACGTTTGGAGACAATTGGCCGGGATGAACTTGCCGGGATGCTGTACGAAAATTCGGACGAGCCGTATTGTGATGAAATCGCAAAGGCAATCACCGATGTTGTCCGAAAAGGCGGACACATAGACACAACGACAAAGCTGCGTGCATTGATCGAGGAGACGCTGCAGTTTATTCCGGAGAAGGAGCGCAAAGAAACGGTCAAAAAAACTTGTCAGCGAGTTTTTCAGGCACTTCGTATTGATGTCAATAATGAATTCGAAGTGCTGTACGAATTTATGGACAAGCTTCCGGGAGCATTGAAACCGGGTGGACGTGCAGCAATCTTAACATTTCATTCCGGTGAGGACAAGCTTGTTAAGAAAGCCTTGAAACAGGGATATAAAGCAGGAATTTATGCAGAGTATGCACGGGATGTGATCCGCCCAACGGCACAGGAATGTACGAGAAATCCGCGGGCACGGTCAACCAAGATGCGCTGGGCGGTGAAGGCAGATCACTTACTCCAGTGAAGAAATGTCAACAGAAATCAATAAGGTAATGCAAAGCGTGGAGGTTCTGCAGAACACGATGCACGAATTTTAGGTGTAGGCTGAATTGCATTATGTTATAAAGGAAGGATGGTATATTGCTATGTTACATCAAATGTTTAAGAGTGTGATTGATCAAGATCGTGCAGCAGTAGTAATCTGCGATACAGAGCATACGATCGTGTATATGAATCCGGCAGCAGTGCAGAATTATGCAAATCGTGGTGGAGCGGAATTGGTTGGAAAGAGTCTGCTTGCCTGCCACAACGAGCGATCAAATGAAATGATCCGTAAAATAGTATCTTGGTTTGCGGACAGCAAAGAACACAATATGATCCATACATTTTACAATGAAAAGCAAAATAAAGACGTGTATATGGTGGCATTGCGGGATGAGGACGGAGAGTTGCTCGGCTATTATGAAAAGCATGAATTTCGTAATAAAGAAACAGCGAAAATGTATGATTTTGAGCAGTCGTTAGTGTGAAAACCTGTCTTTAATTTATAGGGTACAAGCAAACCTGTCTTTAATTTATTATAGGGTATAGGAAGGGCATCTCTGAAAGAGATGCCTAATATTAATAACTCAAACTTTGTACTTCAAAAATAATCATGTCGTCGCATATTGCTGACATGATAAGCAAAATGCGGCCTGACAGAAACTTTGGATGCGGATCTGATTCATGCAGAAGGAGATGTTCTTGGATTGGGGAGTTTTACGCATATTATCAGTGGTTTTACGGCATCCCCAGCGTGAAGGTCGTTGAAAGGGTACCGGTGGAATTTTTAAAAAAGGCATATTTCGGGCTTCATGATCTAGAACTAGAATTGGCGGTCAATAAAGTTGGGGGAATACAATGAATTCCCCCGATTTTTTCTTTGATTTGATTCAATACTGACTAATATCCGCCACATTTTGTTACGAATATCATCAATAGTTCCGTTACTTTTAGAGAATGATGTCTTGTTGAGATTGTCATTCAAAGACAAGGAAAATTATTGTAGATGATCAAGAATCCGCTGTACCTCGTCTTCGGAGAGCAATAATTTTTCAGCAATCTCCGGCACAGTTAGATGGAAATCATGTGCAAGAAGCTCAATCTTGCCCTCGATTTTGCCTTCTTGAAAACGTTCTTGGTATTCCTGTTGCAATGTCATATAATCACGCCTCCAATCTTCGTTTTGGCGAACGGACTGCACAGCATTCTCAAGCTCTCTTGTGAATGTATCAGATGCACCCTTGCCCTCGATATAGTCTAATATCCGTTTCATTTCGGGACTGACATCATCAATAGTCCCTTTTGTGTTTAAGACTATCTTAACGGCATCATCATTCAAAGTCAATGAAGTATTTTCTTGGCAGGTATTGCAAAATGTATAAATGTGTCGTCCTTCGCCAAATGGATCAAATGTACAGATAAATATAACATAGCTTTTTTTCAGATTGCAGTAACTTTCGCCTTTGTTTAATATGTTTAAATCGATCATTCCTTGATAATATCGCATGCGCTTTGGTAAATCCTTCTTGTGAGTAGTCTGCATTTCTAAATTGAAAACGGTATTTTGATCATCCTCGACATAGACATCCAGACGAACCCCTTTTGCGTTAGCAGACAGATCAATGGCTTTTTGGGATTCCGGGTATACAACTTTGCGAATTTTAATTTTGAGAATAGCTTCCAAGAATGGTTTTACGTATTTAGGATTGCGCATGACCATGCCAAACATGAAATCATCTTTAAGCTCCAGTTCATCATAGTTTTTTGCTTTTCTTGGCATTATATCAACCTCCTTATGCTTTTTGATAAAACTACATCTAATGTTTCATAAGTGATAGCATACCAGTTGTCGGCAGATAATACCATTGGTATGTTGCATAAATATATAATATTAAATTATACATATATGAAAAAATTTTATAAAGAAAAGTCATAATTATATAGAGTGCATAATTCGCCAAGTGCCTAATTGTGAATTGTGTATAGATTGCTTGACAACATATGATATGATGCAGAAAATGAACTGTCGTTGATGAAGAGTGATGAGGTGGTCGAGGTTAGTGATAAAACAACCAATTCTTCTTTGCTCATCCTCTGAAGTTGGCAGATCAATCTCCAAATTTGAAAGGTCATTTGAGTTTATTGCCGGATAACTGGTACCTGTACAACTATCCAAAACAACCTTTACAAAACTGTCTGTTTGCAAAAAACACATAAGAAACTCTGCATCTATTTTAGGTCTCATATGCGCATACCCAGTAGAGAAAACATAGTTATTATCAGGCTTTGTAAATAATTATTTCTCTGATACGGTCTTACAGTCTGAAAAAACACATCACCTGTCTGTGCTAATCGCTGAGCTCTCGAAGACGCTGTTCCCAAGTAGTTGCACATAATACCATATCAGAAACTGAACAGACCCTCAGAAGATAATTTTATCTAATTTTTGATACTTATCATAACGATATGTTTAACAGTTGTGTCTATGTTTAGAGAAAAAGGCTTGCCTTATACAAGAAAAGCACCTCCGAAGAGATGCTTAACTTTCGCCATATAGCCATTATACCGATATCAACCAGTCAATTAAATTAATGGACTTGATACCATCATAAGAGGAATCCATTCCGGGATTTAGGGACAAAACAATTTTCTCATAGTTGTCACTGATCTTTTGGAGTGGAGCCAGTTCTCGTTTGCGGACATCTTCGCTTGTCATGGCTTCTGTGACTTGAACATACATTTTGTCGTTAGTATTCGTTGCGATAAAATCCACCTCAGAGTTATCAATTTTACCAATAGAGACATCGTAGCCGCGTCGAAGCTTTTTTAGGAGAACAGGGTCAGTGATTCTTTTTTGTCCTTTGTGATTTTCTCGTTCCAATATATCTCTCATGATCACAGTAGAGTAAATACCTTCAAGCAATACCAATGCCGTGTTCCCTTAAATGTAGGGTCATTAGCTTAAGCAGACTGGATTTGCCACATCTACGGATTCCGGTAACAACTTTTACCGGCCCGGTATCTTGAAATGCTAAAATTTTATTCAAATATAAATCTCTATTTTTGAGTTGATGTGTATCAATCATTTGCCATACCTCCTCTTAAATGTTATTTTCGTTTGCTCTGTATGTTATGTAAAATAATTATAGCGTAAATGTGGTTTATGAAGAAAGTTTATGCACTGAAATGCAAAAACTATATAAAATTATTTTTTTATGCACCGTAAAGGGGAATGGTTTTATATTAAAGATCTACATGAAAAAAATAGAGGTATCGGATTGTATAAAATAGGAAATGCTAATATAGTGACTTTCGTTGCGCAATCTAGAGCGTTGCTGAGATAATTGCAACACGCAAAGAATTGGGGTTGTGTAAAAAATAAATAGTGTTTTTTGCAAATCGAATGTCATCAATGTGCATTTGATTTGGAGTTTGTAGAAAGGAAGGTAAATTAGTATGGGAAATCAAGTAGAATCATTAAAAAAATATTTAAGGCGTTTGGGCGCTGGGGAGGATTTAGAAAAAGTAAGAAAGGATTTTGCAGTCGAGTTTCAAGATGTCGATGCAACAGTAATCATAAAAGCAGAACAGGAAATGTTGGCAGAGGGAACACCTTTGAGTGAGGTACAAAAATTATGCGATGTCCATGCCGCATTGTTTCATGGAGCAACCCGCGAGGAAAAGATTGCTAATGCAGAAAGGGAAGTAAATGCAGCGATGATCCGAGAAGAGCGCACAACGAAAACACAAAAATTGATAGAACAAAAAGGTCATCCGCTGTACACCTTTACCAAGGAAAATGAGGCGTTGGCAGGCTTGCTGGATCAGATAAAAACAGCTGCCTGTGCTGAAGATGTTAGGCAAGATCTGCTTGGGTCTCTTCGTGATATTTCAATACATTATGCCAAAAAAGGCGATCTGCTTTATCCTCATTTGAATGTACAATATGGAATATCCGGGCCATCTAATGTTATGTGGACAGTTGATGATGAGATTCGCGATGAGATTTCTGCGTTGTTAAAGGATAAACAGTACGACAAAAAATGGTACGAGAGATTGTTGGCAGTTGTCCAGCGGGCTGAGGAAATGATTTACAAAGAAGCCAATATCTTGTTCCCAAACTGTGCTGCAAATTTTACCGAGGAAGAGTGGATCGGTATTTATCACGATCAAAAAGATTATGCCGATTGCCTTGGCGTAAAGGCTGAAATCTGGGAAGATGCAGAGAGCAATAAAAAAATATCGGAGGCCTCTTTTTCAGATTCAGAAATCATTATGCCAGGTGGACATCTGACCGTAGAACAATTAACAGCACTCTTAAACACTATTCCGCTGGAGATCACATTTGTTGATGTTCATAACATCAACCGTTTCTTCAATGAAGGGTCAAAGGATTTTAAGCGACCTGCAATGGCAATCGACCGAGAAGTATTTTCGTGCCATCCACCAAAAGTGGAAACCAAAGTGCGCAGGATCATTGAGGAATTTCGTGCAGGAACACTGGACGAGGTGCCGATTTGGATGGAAAAGAACGGTAAATGTATGCTGGTACGATACATCGCAGTTAGAGACACCCAAAATAATTATCTGGGAACTTTGGAACTTGTACAGGATATGGATTTTGCAAAAGAACATTTCTCATCTAAAAAGAAGGAATAAACTTGCATGGATGAAAAAACAAACCTTGTTGAGGTTAAATTGAGATTGACTTTGTATTGTATAAGTATGAAATAAAAAGG
>OLNQ01004726.1_pt1 | contig 10002 bp, 8 predicted proteins | sample 1672821 | NCBI WGS metagenome assembly OLNQ01 (sample SAMEA3136727, study PRJEB25190) | human gut metagenome | biome: human gut; feature: human-associated habitat; material: faeces | place: Austria | collected 2013
TTCCTCCGAAGAATTTTTTCTTCCCCACGTGGAAAATAAAAATTCTCCACGTGGGAATTTCGAAATATCCACGTGGAAATCACTTTTTCCCGACATAGTGACGTATCGACATCTAGTCGGGTCTAAATTATTGTAACAAGTCAGCCCTGATCCGCCCCTAGCGGGTGGACATCTTATGGGCTAGGGGAGTGGGAAGTTTCTTAGGGTCTCTACCCCCCCTCTGCTCGAAGGTGGAGTGCCCTCGTCAGAGGGGCGTCTGGGTGTGTGAATAAGGTACGTTTTTCGACCAAGTGAAAGATAGTTTGCAATCTGCCCGCTAATTTAGTACAGCTCCGCACTAAGTGCCCATTTCTTCAAAAGGGTTTGCTTACATTTGCGCACAACTATCAAATTACAAGCATTATGACCAATCTACGTAAGCTACTTTTTCTCCCCTTGGTGAGCATGCTCTTCTTGCCACTGATAGGGGCAACTGATGAAACTCCAGTGAGCTCGGACTCGACGATGGTCTACGAGCTAGACGAGGTGCGGGTACTGACTAGTCGTCCACTCCTACGTCAGGCGGGACTCCTGATGAGCACACCGGGCGCGATGAGCCTGGTGACGCCGACGATGCTCCGAGAGTACGATATACAGCACCTGTCAGGCCTGACCGCTGTGGTACCTAATCTCTATATGCCTGACTATGGCTCTCGCCTGACCTCCCCAATCTATATGCGTGGTATCGGAACTCGTAGCGGGGGACAGTCGACAGCTTTCTTTATAGATGGGGTGCCGGTACTCAATAATTCAATCAATCGCTATCTGCTCGGCATAGAGTCTATCGAGGTGATGAGCGGTGCTCACAGTAATATCTACGGGCGCAATGCTATGGCTGGGACAATCCTGCTGACCTCTCGCTCACCCATTGACGATCCAGCGCTAGATGTGCGCGCTAGGATGGGCAACCATGGTATCATAGAGGGGAGTGCTCGACTGGCGCACGCCTTTAACTCTAAGGTCGGTGCCGCCCTGGGGGGCTATTACAATAGAAATAATGGTTTCTATACGAATGCTTTCGATGGTCGCCCCGCTGATGCTGAGGAGGCGTATGGGGCTAACCTTAACTTCGAGTGGCGACCCGATGCTTCGCAGAGGTTGCGCCTAGCAGGTGTATGGGATGGAGTACGGCAGGGTGCTTTCCCCTATGCTATGATTCACCCGAAGAGTGGCGAGACGATGCCTATCAACTACAACGCGCCCGGTGCCTATGACCGCACCATCGGTGAGGCACGCCTTGCTTATGGCAAGAGCTGGAACGAGATACAGCTCGACCTGACAGCTAGCTACCAAGCGCTCAGAGACAACATGATGATGGATCAGGACTACACGCCTCGAGATATCTTTACGATCAATCAAAAGCAACGTCAAGATGCCGTTACCGCCGACCTCATCCTGCGCAATAAGGAGCAGATGACCTACAACTGGACACTGGGGCTGAATGGTATCTACCAGATGAATCATATGGAGGTCCCCGTAGCGATACGTCCCGAGGGACTGATGGCGATGATACAGCCAGGTCTAAATAAGGCAAACAAGAATGACAAGGTGCCTGTACTCCTGACGGTCGATGCCTCTAAGGAGCGGGTCAACCACAATCTCTTTGACAAGCGTAGCTATGGCGTAGCCCTCTATCACGAGAGTAACCTGCACGAGCCGTTTGGCTGGACGGGCTTTGACCTTAACCTGGGCGTACGCCTTGATGCGGAGCGTCAGTCGATGGACTTCGATAGCGACTTTAGCCTAGGGCTAGACGTGGCTCCTAAGAGAAAGCCCGAGGCGAAGCAGCACTTTGATGTGACTAGTCGCCTGAAGGGTGAGGGAGGCTATCAGGACTTCTTCCAGATCCTACCGAAGCTCTCACTGAGCTATCGCCCCACGGGTAGTAGCTACCTCTTTGTCGCAGCCTCTAAGAGCTACAAGACGGGTGGTTACAATGAGCAGATGATGACTGAGGTGCTGATGCAGCAAGCGCAGAGTGAGATGATGGCTCTGGTCATGTCGCAGGGTAAGCAGCAGCCTCAGGTACAGACGGGCGACGCTAACCTAGCAGCCTTCAAGCCGGAGCATGCCTACAATCTAGAGCTGGGCGGACGTCTCCTGACGCTACAAGATAGGCTCTTCGTGTCGGCTACGCTCTTCGGCTCGTGGATACGAGACCTGCAGGTAGCTCGCTTCGTCACGACGGGTACGGGTCGTACGACGGTCAATGCGGGTAAGGCGCTCTCTCTCGGTGCTGAGACGAGTATCAAGGCACGTCTATGGCGCTCGCTAACAATCTCAGCACAGTATGGCTATACGCACGCTACTTTCCAGGACTATCTGACGAGTCGTGCTAATCCTCAGGGAGGCGCACCGATAGAGGTGAACTATGAGGGGAACGTGATTCCCTATGTCCCAGCGCATACTTACGCAACTATGCTCCAGCTGAATGAGCCTATCCAGACTTCCTGGCTCAAGGGCGTACTCGCCTCGGTAGAGCTACGTGGCAATGGCCCCATATATTGGGACTCGGAGAATAAGCATCGCCAAGACCCCTACATGACACTTGGTGCTCGCCTTGGGGTACGCTTCCCCTATGTGACGGTAACGCTCTGGGGACGTAACCTGACGGATACGCACTATGCGACCTTCTACTTCCAGTCGTTTGGCAATTCCTTCCTCCAGCAGGCTCAGCCACGAACCTTTGGTGCAGACCTCTCTTTCCACTTCTAGAGAGGTCTTCGGTTAGTCCATTTCGCAAAAATAGCCACCCACTCATCATAGAGAGGGTGGCTATTATTATATGTATAGGGGGCTTGTCAGTCGGCAAGCTGGAGTGTGCTGTCTCCCTTTGTGCTAAGTGCTAGGCAGAGGACGAACATCATCCCGATGAGGTACTCGGGGAGGAAGCTCACGACGTCTATATTGCAGAGCAGGATGAGCAGAGCAGTCAGCACGATGAGGGCACTATTGCGCTGGCGCCGTGCGGCCCAAACGATAGAGCTTTGGATGGAAATCCAGAGCAATAGCCCGATGATACCACTCTGCACGAGCGACTCCATATATCTATTGTGAAAGTGGTAGAGGTATAGCAGATCACCAGTCTTCTCCAGGAGGTTGTAAGTATAGTCCAGTCCTCCTCCCATCCAGATGGGGACCTCACGGAGGGCTTGATAGCTCATCTGCAAGAGTTCGTTGCGGATGCCCCCTCCTAGATATCCCTCTATGAGATTAGGAGAGGTGGTATATACAATGGTAAATAGGATGCTACCTGCGAGCATAAGGTAGGTGACGACGAGGTGAGGCTTACGTCGTGTGACTTTGAGCCAGTCTAGGAGACGGCATACCACGGCATACGCTACTAAGAGGAGTGCCATCAAGAGTAGATAGCGCGCCTGCAAGGCACAGGCGTAGAGGATGACCCCCAGGAGTAGGCACTCAGCCTGGATGCGTAGAGAGCGGTCGCTACTACGCATGGTCATCACGATGGAAGTCAAGAGGAGGATGCCGAGGAAGGTGTAGTGGGTGAAGGTGAAGGGCATCAGCATGTGGGAGCTACTAACGACAAAGCCAGCTTCACCTAGATAATGCTTATTTAGCGTCAGTGTGATAAGTGGGCTACTGCCACAACTGATGAGTAGTGCATAGAAGAAGGTTAGGAAGGTCACGATGTAAATCCATCCGATACGTAGAGCACTCAGCCAAAAACCACGCATCAGTCGCTGCGAAGGTCCACTATAGATGAGGAAGCAGAGAGGAATGGTTAGGAACCAGCTCTCATAGCGCCAGTACTCTAGTGCGCGCGCTCGATTGGTGGACCACCCCAAGGCAACGATAGCGGTGTAGAGCATGTAGAGCGCGACACAGAGGACGAGCGGGTAGAGCGGCCTAGCACGAAGGGTTTGTAGGAGGTCTCCTTTTCGCCTCCAGCGGTTGTCGATAAGCATTCCGAGGAGGAAGGGCGTTAGTAGCCCGATATAACTAGTCACCACGCCCAGCAATAGGTTCGCATACCCTAAGCCAAAGCAGAGAAGAGGAACGAAGTGATGTCGGTAGTCTAGCTTGGCTCGAGTGGCGTGCGCTGAACACTTTTCCGAGAGCCAAGGCAGGAGTAGGACTCCAATGACCAGCGTCAGGCTCACGGAGAGGAGCAAGGGGGTAAAGCTAAGTACATCTATCGCCAGAAGCGAGTCTGGGGTGTGTCGAGGATAGACCCCCGAAAGGGCGACGATGCCTGCGACGATGAGTGCGATGCCTACAACAATTAGGTAGGTGTAGCGCGAGAGACAACTCACTAGACGGCAAAAGGGTGTGCGTCTCTCTGTAGCGGATGGGTGGGATGACATACTATTATATATAGGTGTTACTCTTGCTCCTGGTCATGACAGCGTGGCGAATAGGTCACACCTGCAAAGTCGTGTGGGTCGAACCGCCATCGCCGATGGCTCCATAGCCAGCGGTGTGGTGCTAGTCGGATGTTCTCCTCGAGGAGCGTCACATACTCATCGATGAGCTGGTACTGTCGCTCGCTCGAGGGATGCTCACAGAGCAGGCGGAAGGTGCCGACCCACTGCTTCGCTTCTGTGTCAAGACGAATCTGGTAGAAGACAAGCGGTATCGCCAGCTTGGTGGCTAGATGACTCCACCCTGTGATAAACGGAGTCGTACGTCCCAAGAGCGGTGTAGCGTATCGAACCAATTCATAATCGGGCGTCTGGTCAGCGAGTAGACAGTATATCTGCATACGGGAACTGTCCTCCTGAGTCCGATGCCGTAAGATGTCACGAGCCAGCTGCTTCATCTCGATACAGCGGGCGTAGTGTCGCTCTCGCATCTCATGGGTGAGCTGGTCAGCGACTGGATCGTGTAGCTGCTTGTAGATGACATGCAGCTGATAGCGGCTCTGGTCTAGGTGTAGTGCCGAGGAACCCATCAGCTCCCAGGGACCAATGTGTCCCAAGAGGACGAAGAGCTGTCGGTGCCCCGCCTCGTAGAGCTGATCCAGTAGCTCCGTCTGCTCGAGACGAAAAAGCTGGCGCACCTGCTCATCAGAGCCGTAAGCGTAGCGCGCCTCGTGAAGCATCAGCTCAGCTAGATGTCGGTAGAAGCGGCGAGCGATAGCCTTTTGCTCTGCGGGTGAGCAGTCAGTGAGGGCTAGTCGAATGTTTTCCTCTACCACCTGACGTCGGTACTTAAAGAGATGATAGAGCAGCCAGTCGAGGGTAGGGACTAGTACCTTGTCAACGAAAGAGCGGGGCAAGCAAGCCAAGCCCCGCACTGTAGCGCGCATCAGCCGAAGCCGTAGTCGCTGCCATCGTGTGAGCTGCTTACTCTGCGCCATCGTCCATCAGGTCGCTATAGTCTTGGTAGAGGAAGTCGTTGTAAGGGTAGCGCTGTACATGGATTGCCTTGACTCGCTCGTAAAGTAGTCGGCGTAGCTCGTCCATCCCCTCGCCTGTACGTGCTGAGATAAAGGTGCAGTCCTCTCCCATTCGTGCCATCCAGCTCTTCTCCAGTTCCTCGCGTGTGCGGTTAAGCTTGGTCGCAGGTGTCAGGTCGTCTGGATCTTTGGGGATGTGCTGGTAAGCATCTATCTTGTTGAAGACCAAAATCTGAGGCTTGTCACCCAGCGCGTCAATCTCTCGGAGTGTCTCGGTGACGACTGCTATCTGATCCTCGAACTCCGGGTGGGAGATGTCCACAACGTGCAGGATGAGGTCTGACTCGCGCACCTCGTCGAGGGTACTCTTGAACGACTCCACCAGTTGTGTCGGAAGCTTGCGTATGAAGCCCACCGTGTCGGCTAGGAGGAAGGGTAGGTTGCCCAAAACGACCTTGCGAACGGTCGTGTCGAGCGTTGCAAAGAGCTTGTTCTCGGCAAAGATGTCGCTCTTAGCGAGGACATTCATCAGCGTAGACTTACCCACATTGGTATAGCCAACGAGGGCGACACGCACCATCTTACCACGGTTCTGTCGCTGTACGCTCTTCTGCTTGTCGATCTTCTTGAGCTGCTCCTTGAGCTGTGAAATCTTGCGTAGGATAATCCGTCGGTCGGTCTCTAGCTGCGTCTCACCTGGGCCACGTAGCCCGATGTTACCACCACGCTGCCGCTCGAGGTGCGTCCATAGTCGGGTCAGACGTGGCAGCATGTATTGGTACTGCGCCATCTCAACCTGCGTCTTGGCGTGTGCCGTCTGCGCTCGCGTGGCAAAGATGTCGAGGATGAGCGAAGTGCGGTCGAGGATGCGGATGCCAAGCCGTCGCTCTATGTTGCGTAGCTGATTGGGAGCTAGCTCATCGTCAAAGATAGCCAGCCCCACTTCATGGGCAGAGACATACTCGGCGATTTCGTCGAGCTTGCCCGTGCCCACAAAGGTTGCTGGGTGCGGTGTGTCGAGACGCTGTAAGAAGCGCGCCACCGGTTCCGCACCCGCAGTCTCAGAGAGGAAGGCTAGCTCATCAAGATACTCCTCGGCCTGCGTCTCCGACACGTCGGGAGTGATGAGCCCCACGAGGATTGTGCGCTCACTGGACTGAGAAGTCTTGATAAACTCTTTCATACAGAGGACTAATAGATCGCGTACGACTTCTCACGCATCGCCTGGTCATCGGCGAAGAGGTGTACCCAGGGAATCTTTGCCGCAAGGAAGTTGGCTGGGTAAGCCTTCGCCTCGGGGAGCAGATTGATAATGTGTCCCACAGCGTGGCGCACGTCTTGTCCGAGTGCGAGGAAGACCAGCCGCTTAGACTCTTCGAGTGCTTCGAGCGTGACAGTAACCAGCTGACGCTGCTCACCCTGCTCGGTGGTCATCTCGTTAGGCGCAAAGACATCGTCTGAGATGTACAGCTCCACTTGGTCGGGATAGACCCCAGCGAGGTGACCATCCACACCCATCTCGAGGAGGGCTAGGTCAAACTGCGGACGACCGTCTAGATGGTTTACACGCTCTGCCAGATGTTGTTGCAGCGCCGTCGCAGCCTCTGCAGGTTCCTGTGTCGACTCCTCCACAGCGTGGATATGCTCCGCAGGGATCTGTAGCGGATCGAAGAGCAGACGCTGTAGTAGCGTGCGATGCGCCAGGTCGGCTTCGCCCAGCTGCTCGTGAAGGAGGTAGAAGTGTACCCGCTTCCAGTCGATACGACTGCGCCAAGGCTCTGAGGTGAGTGCCTTTGCCAAGATCTCCGCATGCTCCTCTAGTGAGAGTGCTAGGTGAAAGTCGCCTTCGGTCGCCTCAACGGCCTCGGCGATAAACTGTGCGAGCTGCGTCGTGACTAGCTCAGGGGTACTGTATTGATGATAGTTCATAGAGTGTATGCTAGGTTAGTAGTTATAAGATAAAGTATTGTGACCATCATCCTTAGTAGGCAGTTACTCCTCCCAGATGATGTCATCTATGAGGTCGTGATCCTCCTCTACTTTCAGCTTCGGTAGCGGGTTATCTGGATCATCGTCCTCTTGTGTCGTGCGGTCGTTGAGTGGTTGGCGCAGGATCTCGTTCGGGTCATGTAGTGAGGGTGCGTTAAGCTCTCGCCATATTAGGTCTTTGAGCTCAGTCAGCCCCCGCTGCGCCACGGCAGAGATAAAGATGGTGGGGACCTCCTCTGGTAGCGTCTCTGAGACTAAATCTAGAAGCTCGCTGTCAGCCATATCAATCTTGGTGATAGCGAGGATGTGCCGCTTGTCGACTAGTCCTGGATTGTACTCCTCCAGCTCACGGCATAGCATCTGATACTCGGCGATGATGTCGGGGCTGTCGATAGGCACCATAAAGAGCAGGATTGAGTTGCGCTCGATGTGTCTGAGGAATCGAAGCCCTAGCCCCTTGCCCTCGGCAGCTCCTTCGATGATGCCGGGGATGTCCGCCATGACGAAGGAACGGTTGTCTCGATAGGAGACCATCCCGAGATTCGGTTGTAACGTGGTAAAGGGGTAGTCCGCAATCTTAGGCTTCGCTGCTGAGAGCGCTGCTAGGAGCGTCGACTTACCCGCATTGGGTAGCCCGACCAGTCCCACGTCCGCCAGCGTCTTGAGCTGTAGCACCACGAGACGCTCCTGACTCGGTTCGCCAGGCTGTGCGTAGCGAGGTGCTTGGTTTGTTGAGGTCTTGAAGAAGTTATTGCCCTTGCCTCCACGTCCGCCTGGGAGGAGTAGGTGCCGCTCACCGTGCTGCGACACATCTAGGATAAACTCGCCCGTCGTGGCGTCATGTACGCTCGTCCCGCAAGGCACCTCGATTACTATGTCGGGCGCATCGGCACCGGTCTGAAGCTTAGCACCGCCCGCCTCGCCACTCTCGGCGATGATATGACGGTTGTAGCGCAGGTGTAGGAGCGTCCAGTAGTTTTGGTTGGCCTCTATGTAAATGCTACCGCCACGCCCCCCGTCACCTCCGTCAGGGCCACCCTTGGGGATGTACTTCTCACGACGAAAGTGTGCCGATCCTCTCCCGCCCTTGCCCGAGCGGAGATAGATCTTGACGTAGTCTACAAAGTTGCTCTCACCTGCCATTGGTTTACTTGTTGTGCTGTAAACTCTGATCGATAGCGGCAAAGATAGCCTCCGAAATCTCCTCTATGGATCCGGCACCTGGCACCTCGTAGTGTACCCCCTTGCGGTGGTAGTAGTCTACGATCGGGAGTGTGCGCTCATTGTAGACGCGTATGCGGTCGGCGATTACCTCGGGCGTATCGTCGGCACGGCCCTCGATCTTAGCACGATTGAGTAGACGTGTCCGTAGCTCCTCTTCGGGTACTTTGAGCTCGATCAAGCAATCCACGCTCGTCTTATCCTTCTCTAGGAGTGCATCCAGTGCCTCAGCCTGTGCTACCGTACGGGGGAAGCCATCGAAGATAACTCCATCAATTCCCTCGGGGAGATGGTGCAGCTCGTTGGCTATAAGGTCGATAATCGTAGCGTCATCTACTAGATGCCCCTGGGAGATGATACTCTGTACGCGCTTGCCTAGAGGTGACTGGCGAGCGATCTCCTGACGCAGGAGGTCGCCCGTAGAGATATGCTCTAGGTGATAATGCTGCTCGATGAATTGGCTCTGAGTACCCTTGCCAGCACCCGGTGCGCCGAAGATTATTACGTGAATCATTGCTTTTGGATAGAACTTGGTTTAGATGGTCTCTCTGGACCGTATGATTATTCCTCTGTGAATTTACTCCTTTAATATATAGATGTCATCGAGCATACGTCCACGCTCATTGTAGTCGAGACCATGCCCGACGATGAAGCTATTGTGTATCTCCATCCCCACATAGTCGGGCTGGATAGGGCACTGGAGTGCTTCTGGCTTGAGGAGCATCGTCGCTATGCGCACCTCGGAGGCACCGTCTGCGAGAAACTTCTCCTGGAGCTTCATCATCGTAAAGCCCGTATCGATGAGATCCTCTATGATGATGACCAGACGACCCTCTAGGGGAGCTGTCACGGGCATCACTTCCTTGAGCTGGTAAGTGCTCCCCATCCCTGAGTAGCTCGAGTAGCGAGCGAAAGCCACCTCCGCAGACGTGTCTATCGCCTGTAGAAGCTCAGCGGCAAACATGAAGCAGCCGTTCATAATGCAGACGAAGAGAGGATCGCGTCCCTCCGTGTCGTGGCGTATCTGCTCCGCCAGCCGCCTTGTAGCAGCGCGCAGCTGCTCGCCCTTGATGTATGGGACAAAGGTCTTGTCGTGTACTATAATCTCCTGATCAGTCATACTGTAAATAACAAGCTGGTGGTCTCTCACGCAAGAGACCACCTATTTATATAGTAGTGTCGTAGCACAAAGGTACAAAAATAGGTGATGCACCGCCCCTTGACGAGTAATCCGCTGTAGGGGCTTGACAGACGCTCTGATAGCCCCGACACCTCCGATAGCTCTGACACCCTCCGATAGCTCTGATGCACTCCGACCACTCCGATACCTCCGACTCCCTCCTTTTTCGAATATCCACGTGGAAAATCTCAAATCTCCACGTGGATATTTT
>OLNQ01004730.1_pt1 | contig 9992 bp, 6 predicted proteins | sample 1672821 | NCBI WGS metagenome assembly OLNQ01 (sample SAMEA3136727, study PRJEB25190) | human gut metagenome | biome: human gut; feature: human-associated habitat; material: faeces | place: Austria | collected 2013
AAAAATTCTCCACGTGGATATTTCGAAATATCCACGTGGAGAATCCGTTTTCCCCGACATAGTGCCGTTTTGATATGCAGTCGGGTCTAAATTATTGTGAGGCTGTTGACTTTTACAATAGTCGCATGGCGTGACCTCATCATTGCGCCATGGTCGGTAGCTGCCTTACAGGGTGTGCACAACTATCAGAAAGCATAGCCGAGGCTAAAGAAGAAGCGTGAGGCACGGAGGACGTTCGACCGACTGAAAGAGAGCTTGATAGGACCTATCAGGGAGTCGTAGTCAAGGTCTATCCCCGCTCCGTAGAGGAGGTCACTGTCCCGCACATTGGGCGCCTGAATGTCCATGCCGACACTGACGTGCGGTGTGATGTAGAGAGACTTGATCGGGGTGTACTGGATGCCTAGATAGAGTGTTGCGAGGTTGTTGACAGGGTACTCTCTGTATCGCAGCCCTGAGAAGATGGTCTGATTGTCCACACCTAGATTGGCAAAGCCCCCGAGGTGAAACTTCTGACTCAAGAAGAGGTAACTGTCGTAGTGAAAGCTCTCCCGCCAAGGCTTGCCAAGGTCTAAGTTGACCCCGCCGAAGAGGCGACCGTGTAGTGCTACCCTCCGGCCCAGTGGAGCGACTACATGCTCATAGATCGAGAGATGTAGTAGAGGTCCCTGTTGGGGGGATAAGCTCTCATCGGGATTGAGCATATTGTGAATCTGCTTCTGGCTCTCCGTGGCATCCTCCGAGAGTGGGGAGAGCGCGTAGGCGTTCTTTAGCGTCAGCTCAGCCGTTAGGGCGAGGTGGTTACCTCGTGTAGCAAAAGCCTTCCGATTCAAGCTGTTTTGCTGGTAAGCTAGGTTCATCGTCCAGGTGCCGTGGCGGTAGCTTAGCTTAGGTCGCTTGTTAGCCTGCATGAGTTGGTTGAAGTAGTTGAAGGGTATTCGCTCAGGGTTGGCCGCCTGTGCTGCTCCTGTCTTCTCATGGTCAAAGGGCGTCTGCGGTTGCCACAGATACATCAATCCGTACTGCACGCCGAGTGTTATCTCAGACTGAGGTGACAGGGCATAGCCCATCTTCAAGCCAGTGGCTATGGAGCCCTGATTGAAGATTGCCTCGGTATGGTTCTCTATCTGCGAGAGGTAGCGTAGATGGAGGTCGTCATTGCGATCCAGACGTAGGGAGATGTAGGGACTGACCCAGTAGGAGTAGCTATCGTCAAACCACTTGTAGTAGCTAGCCCGCAGCTTGGGGTACTGAGATATGGCGAGCTTGGCTGAGAGGTGTGAGTTAGATAGGAGTAGGTCTCTGAGTGAGGTGTTGAGGATGATGTTTGCAGACTCGTAAGGGTCGTAGTAAGCTCCGACGCGAAGGAGCGCTTGTGGCTTCTTTTTGATAAAGAAGTGTAGTGTGTTCACCTCGTTGCCCCCCGTGGCAGTCGAGTCTGACTCATAGGTATAGTAAACCTGCGCATAGCGATTGTAGCCCATAAGCATGTCGATGCGCTGCTGGAGAAGGTCTACGGAGTCGAGGAGCGAGAGATCCTTCCCGATTACGCTGCGAATGAACTCCGTCTCGGCTTGCTCTAGAGGCGCACCCCACTGATCCGTGATCTTGACCTGCTGGATCGGGATGGAGACGGTGGCGAGCTGTCGCCTCTGATAGTTGATGCCCTGTGCGACTTGCTGCGCCTTAAGCGCGATGAGCTGAGGCAAGAGCTTGTGAGCCTCTGCCTCAGCGAGGGTTATGATTTGCTCACGCTGACTAAAATCTGCCGAAGTGTAGTCTCTGAGTGCTTGAGAGAAGTCTAGCATCACGTCTACTTGACTTACTTGACGCTCTACCTCCTTTTTAGTCAGGAGGGCATAGGACTGCTGGATGACACCGATAGAGCTGTGCTCTAGCTCCTCCGCATTTCGCAATCTAGCTCCCGTATAGCTACCGATGACGAAGGTTGCCCCCATAGCACGCACCTCCTCGACGGGAAAGTTGCGATCGAGACCGCCATCGACTAGCAGCTTGCCATCGACAATGGCGGGTGCGAAGACGGCGGGGATCGCTAGACTAGCTCGTATAGAGAGCGGTAACGCCCCAGAGGTCATCACGCAGGCTCCGCCACTCCCAGCATCCGAAGCTACGAGCTGTAGCGGTATAGGCATCTGGTCATACTCTTTGATATGCCGCACGGGAAAGGTGTAGCGCATCAGCACCTCCATCAGGTACTGCCCCTCAATAAGTGAAGAGGGAATCTTAGGAACACCTCGACGCATGGGGAACTCTAGGGTGTAAGTCCCGTAGTCCTCCTTCTCACACATATCCACCTTGTCGTAAGGTAGACGATTGCTCAAGACATGCCCCCAGTCTTCCTGACGCACCATCTCTTTGATTTCCGCAGCACTGTAGCCCGTCGCGTAGAGACCGCCCACGACGGCACCCATAGAGGTGCCAGAGAGGTAGTCCACCTGTATCTGCAGTGAGTCAATCAGCTCGAGGAGGGCAATGTGTGCTAGTCCCTTAGCTCCACCGCCACTGAGTACTAAGCCGCAGCGCATCTGAGTACTGTCGCAGACGCGGTCGCTCTGCTGCCCCCGCATCGTGGTAGGAGCGCAGAGAGCTATGATACATAAGATTAGGCTAGTGAGTAGGGTCGATGGTTGTTTTGTATAGATACGCGAGATCATAGGTCGTGTGTCATTGGGGGACGTAAGCAATGGGTAGTGTGGAGTACAAATGTACGCTTTTTGGCAAACTGAAGTGCTGGGGTGTGGATCGACGGAGGTGGTCGCTTGAGGGTAAGTTTGTATCTTTGTCCTTATGAATGAACGTGCAGAGAGAATAGAGACGACCGACTCGATTATAAAGCGTGAGTTGGTGACGCTCCCCGAGGAGCTGCGTAACCCTAGTCGCTATGAGGTGATGGCTCCTGTGGGGTCGTATGAGAGCTTGAGCGCGGCTATACGTGCTGGGGCGGATAGTATATACTTTGGCATTGAGGCACTCAACATGCGTGCTAAGTCTGCGTACAACTTTACAACGGACGATCTCTATCGCATCGTGGAGACCTGCCGGAGGAGTGGCGTGAAGAGCTACCTAACGGTCAATACAATCATCTATGATGAGGACTTGCCTCTACTTCGAGAGATACTCTCTCATGCGCGACAAGCGCAGGTCTCCGCAGTCATTGCAGCAGATGTGGCAACGCTGATGGAGGCGCATCGCTTGGGGCTGGAGGTGCATCTCTCTACGCAGCTCAACATTAGCAACTGGGAGGCTTTGCGCTTCTACTCGCGGTTTGCCGATGTGGTGGTCTTGGCTCGTGAGCTGAATCTAGATCAGGTAGCTGCAATCAGACGTAAGATAGCTGAGGAGCAGATTGTCGGGCCGTCGGGAAGGCTGGTAGAGATAGAGATGTTTGCCCACGGGGCGCTCTGCATGGCAGTCTCGGGCAAGTGCTACCTAAGCCTGCACCACCAGGCTACCAGTGCTAATCGAGGTAGCTGCGCACAGATCTGCCGTCGTGGCTACCGTGTCTACGATGACCGTCAGGGGGTAGAGCTAGAGGTGACGCACCCGAACATTATGTCGCCGAAGGATCTGAAGACGATTCACTTCATCAATAAGATGATGCTGGCGGGTGTCTCGGTCTTTAAGATAGAGGGTCGTGCTCGTGGCCCGGAGTATGTCTCTACGGTGGTGCAGTGCTACCGCGAGGCTATCGACGCTGTCTGTGCGGGCAGTTACGATGAGGCTCGGATAGCGCAGTGGGATGAGCGCTTACGGGAGGTCTTCAACAGAGGCTTTTGGGACGGTTACTATCTCGGACAGCGGCTGGGCGAATGGACACCTTTTGCCGGCTCTAGTGCAGTACGAGAGAAGGAGTATGTGGCGCACGTAGTCAAATACTTTAGCAAGATAGGAGTTGCCGAGATAGAGGTGGAGAGTGGTGAACTGGCACTGGACGATCGTATCCTAATCATCGGGCCGACGACGGGCGTGGTTGATATGACGCTCTCGGAGATACGCTACGAGCTGGAGCCGGTCTCTCGTGCCACCAAGGGACAACGCATCTCTATCCCCGTACCGCGCAAGGTGCGGGCGAATGACAAGCTCTACCTATTTAAAGAGCGCACAGAGGTGCAGCACTTCAAGGGGTAGTGGAGCCTACACCAGAAACATTTTGCCAAAGACATTTACATATATCATATGAAACAACCAATCAAATACCAGTATGGTCTCACGCTCAAGGTGAGAGACTACGAGTGTGACCTCCAGGGAGTAGTCAATAATAGCAACTATCAGTGCTATATGGAGCACACACGTCACGAGTTTTGGCTGGCACTGGGCGATAGCTTTGCTGAGATGCACGACTTGGGTCTTGATCTTTTCGTCTACAAAGTCTCAATAACCTATCATCGCTCGCTAAGAAGTGGAGACACTTTTCACACGGCACTACGTGCCAGACGTGAGGGGGCTAAGCTTATCTTCGACCAAATCATCGTACGTAGCGACGGCGTGAAGTGCGCCTCAGGTGTGGTTGAGGCGGTCGCTGTTCAGAATGGGCGGACGACCCGTGGGGAATGCTTCGACGACATTATGGCTCGTGCCGAGGCTTACAGCGAGAGCCATCCGTATGACTTAACAATTATCTAGCGATGGCTCAGCTCTTCTTCGTTCTTTACTTGCTCTCGGTCATCGGCGGGATTGTAATCCTGCTCGGAGAGGAGCGTAGTGCGGTCTCTTCGATTCCGTGGATACTGGTCGTCGTCTTTGTCCCTATCGTGGGGCTTCTACTATATATTATCTTCGGTTACTCGCTGAGACGCAAGCAACTGATTGACGTGGAGGTGAGAGAAGCACTCTCAGATGCTCCTCTAGAGACCAGAGCGGTATCCGTCACAGAGGTCAAGGATGAGCCAGACCGTGAGCTCCACTCACTGTCCGCTCTTATAGAGCGACTGACCAGTACGCCACTCACGACTGCAAATGAGCTGACGCACTATGACGACAGCCGGGAGTGGCTCTCTGCTTGTCGGGAAGCAATCACTCAGGCACAACACTACATTTATATCGAGCTATACCGTATTGAAGAGGGACCATGGCTGGACACTTTACTGGACTTGCTGACAGAGCGCATTCAGGACGGCGTGGCTGTCTATTGGCTTTACGATGATGTGGGGTCGCGAAGCTTAAGCCGTCGCTATCGCAAGCGGATGGAGCAGATGGGCGGGGAGGTGGCTACTTTTCTCCCTGTACGCTTCCGGTTGCTTACGAGCCGTGTAAACTATCGTAACCACCGCAACCTAGTAGTGGTGGATGGTGCTGTGGGCTTTACTGGAGGTAATGTCTTGCTCTCGGAGCTCTCACGTATGCCCGATGCGGTCCTCCCCCTAGCGACAAGCCACCTACGTATGACCGGCGAAGCGGTCCGACAAGTGGAGTATAGCTTCGCATTAGACTGGTATGTGGCGACACAGCAACTGCTCTCGCCTCAGCAATTTTTCCCTACCATAGCGCCACAAGAGTGGATCGCTGAGCCGATTAAAGTGCAGACATTTCCGACACATCCTACCGACGACTTCCCCTCTTTAGAGATGATTCTCACACATGCTTTCCTGCAGGCTCGTCGGTCGCTTTACATTGAGTCGCCAGTCTTGATTCCCACCTCCAGTATCCAGCAAGCACTTATCTCGACCGCTCTCTCAGGTGTTCAGGTGCGAATCATCCTACCTCGCCGTGGTCGTAGCTGGTTGGCGCCAAAGGCTTCGCACGCATTCTTCACTGACCTACTAAGAGCTGGCGTGGAGATATACTACTATGAGGGACTACGTGAGGCTACTTACGCTATAATAGACGAGGGTTGCGCAGTCACGGGCACACCGTACCTAGACTTTAGAAGCTTTGAGTACAACTTTGATCTGACTACTGTCATTTACTCCGAGGAGGTCGCACAGCAGTTTGTCAAGCGGTACGAGGAGACACTCGCCTTATGCCATCAAGTCACTCCACGGCAGAACAAGCTATGGAGACGTATCGCCCACGGGGTGATGCGTCTGCTCACACCGTTGCTGTGAGAAGTGTGCGACTAAGCTTAGAAACTAGATGAGATGCGTGAGGGAAAGTGTCCGTATGCTCCCCGATTCGTACTAAAGCTCGTAAACCCACGCCCCTGAGAAGCTCTCGGACTGACTTGAGATGCGTTGTCTCAACTCACCAGCCTGCTCTTGAGACGAGCAGATACCACCAGCGATAACTAGGCAACGAGAAGACTCCTGAACTACTTGTAGTGTCTCACCAGCCACCAAGCGGTCGCCTGCAATTGCTTCGTCGATAAACTGTTGTGCGCGACTCTTGCTCTTGAATACCGCCACAACGACCACGTGACTTCCTCGCTCCGCTGCCTCGGCATGTGTGAGGAGTAGCTGAGGAGTGGTCGAGACCTTGATGACGCTCTGCGAACTCTCCGTGACAGCCTCTACTGAGGAATTATTTTCAATAAGCTCCGCCTTTGTCTCGCTGGGCTGAGCCACCTCTTCAGTCACTCGAGCCGAGTCGTCCAGCCAGCCATAGGGCACGAAGCCCGCACTATAGCGATCCGTCTGTCTGTCTGAGCCGATAGGCAGTAAGCACAAGAGGCAGATAACTACGGCTGCAGCCCAATTGGTCGCTGTACGGTTGACACGAATCGTCCAGTATTTGCGGTCGGCAGGTTTCTGCCTTATCGATTCCGTCTCTATAGATGTGGAGAGCTTAACCACGGGAAGCAGACAACCCTGTGGGTAAAGCCCATAAGAGTGTATAGATCTGAGACCTTTTTGCTCTTGGGTGGGGAGGAAAAGGAGCTCGCCACTCTCTTGTAGCGTGATAGTTCCGATACTCGTGCCGAGTGTCAGGGAGCCTGTCTCGTAGAGGTGGTGTCGGATTACAGTCACGTCGGAGTCGACCACGAGACGTGCTCTGCGTACCGAGAGCCCTAGTGTCTGAGCGTAGAGCGTATCGAGGATGCCATCTCGGCTGACCAGTGCGGCGTTGAACGAGATACGTTGCCCAGCTGGTGTGATGACATTGAGAGCCTCGTCATAGAGAGGGGGCGTATGCTCCACGATGAATGCTCCTATCGTAGGCAACACAACACAGTCGTGCAGTAGTAAGGCTTGCTCTAAAATCTCTCCGATGCGGTACATTAGGGTGTGAAAGCTAGTGAGACAGTTACAAAAGAGTGCTACTACAAAAGCGAGTAGCCTCAAGAAGAGGATAAGGGCTTCCGCTTCTCACCACAAAGTTAAGCATTCTCCACGAACTTTGTAACCTCTGGTGCGAAGCGGAAGTACCCGTAGCTCTCGCCAAGAGACGAGAGACTAGTCGTTCATCGAGGCGAGGAACTCCAGATTTGTCTCAGTCAGCTCGATACGCTGCTTGAGGAATTCCATCGCCTCCACCGTGTTCATATCCGAGAGGTGATTGCGAAGAATCCACATGCGCTGTAGAGTCGTCGCGTCCAGTAAGAGGTCATCACGACGAGTGCTACTGGCGAGGATGTCGATAGATGGGAAGATGCGCTTGTTCGAAAGGCGACGATCGAGCTGTAGCTCCATATTGCCTGCACCCTTGAACTCCTCAAATATAACATCATCCATCTTAGATCCCGTCTCAGTTAGGGCGGTAGCTAGGATAGTGAGACTACCGCCGTGCTCGATATTGCGCGCAGCTCCGAAGAATCGCTTCGGCTTCTGGAGCGCATTCGCCTCAATACCACCCGAGAGTATCTTGCCCGAGGTAGGCTGCACTGTGTTGTAAGCTCGAGCCAGACGGGTAATCGAGTCAAGCATGATGAGAACATCGTGACCGCTCTCGACCATACTCTTAGCCTTAGCTAGGACCAACTCAGCCAGCTTGACATGATGCTCGGCAGGCTCGTCAAAGGTCGAGGCAACCACCTCTGCGTTGACGTTGCGTGCCATATCGGTCACCTCCTCTGGTCTCTCATCAATAAGGAGTATAATCATGTAGACCTCTGGGTGATTATTCGAGATAGCATTGGCAATATCTTTGAGAAGCATCGTCTTACCTGTCTTAGGCTGAGCAACGATAAGCCCACGCTGTCCCTTGCCGATCGGGGTCACTAGGTCCACAATACGCATAGCCGTCTTGTCATATACGGAGGCTACGCCTTGAGACTCCAGCTTGAACTTATCCTCGGGGAAGAGTGGCGTCAGCATATCAAAGGAGACACGATCCAGATTGTCCTTAGGATGGCGACCATTCACGAGCAGTGCCGACTGCAGGAGGAAGTACTTCTCGCCACCCTTCGGTGGACGGATGCTACCCTCGATGACATCGCCTGTCTTGAGGTGCCACTTCTTGATAATGTCTGCTGGGACATAGATGTCGTCTGGTGAGGGGAAGTAGTTGTAGTTAGAGCTACGGAGGAATCCATATCCATCCTGAACGACTTCCAGCAGTCCGCTAGCCGTCAGTATATCGGAGAAGTCGTAAGCGACCTCATCCTCCTTATCCTTGCCCTTGTTGCTCTGTCGCCCCTTCTGTCCAGACTCTGCCGTGTCTGCCTCTTTTTGCTCCTTGTGAGACTCGCTGAGTACCTCGCCTAGCAGAGTGTCTGCGTCGGGGTGGGTGAAGACCATAGGGCTCTCCTCAGTCTCCTCGCCGGCCTCCTTAGCTTGAGGTGCTGTATCTGCGGAGTGCTTGTCCTCATCCTTTGGCTGCGACTTCGCCTCCTGCGATTTATTCTTTCTATTGTTACGCTCCTTATTATTATTGTTGCGCTGATTATTATTGCGCTTCGGGCGGGCAGGCTCTTGAGACTTAGCGTCGCTCTCTCCGCCCTTCTCCTCCGACCGAGTGGCAGCCGCCTGCTCTACGATAGCGATAGCCTCTTGGCGGTCCATCTCGGTCGGCTGCTCGTTTGCATCACCCTTATTCGCCTTGGTGGTGCGCTTGTTCTGTTTGGCGTTAGACCGGTTACTACGCGAGTCACTCTGACGCTCTTTGCGCTTCTTGCCCTGCTGCTCGACCGTCTGTGTAGCGACGGCCTCAGCCTGAGCGTCTAGAATCTGATAGATGACCTCCTTCTTGTCAGAGGCGACCTTTTTTATCTCCAGCTGGGAGGCAACGTCGTTGAGTTGCTCTTCTGTCATCCCGTTGAGATCCACGATGGTGTACTTCTGCATGGTGTGTACGATGTTGTTTTGCTTGGTAAAAATGCTCCTTACCGCTCGCCACAAAGGCTATCTCTCTACGCACTTGTCCCTACGAAGACGGGAGCCTACAAGTCAGATGATAGAGGCGGGCAAATCAACCCTTCAAGAGCGAGACAAGCTAACTACGATAGAGGTTGCCCTTAGGTAAGGTATGTAATAAGTGAAATGGGTGGAGCAGAGAGTCGAACCAGCATGACCTCGGACAGGTGGCTCGATCATGGGTAGGTAGGTCGAGGCGTATCCAAATCGACAGCCGTAGCGAACTATAGCTCTCCGCAAGTGCTATCTGATGATGGTGCAACTCGTCATATAGTCACAGCACTGCGGGAGGATAGAACTAGTGACTCATCCACTTCTAGGGGCAAAGGTACGAAAAAGTGTGCAGATACCACATCTCCCCTACTCACCACTGTGAAGCGCACATCCAGCGTCTCGGCGAGGGTGCCCTGACAGGAGTACTCTCACCCATCTTGACACGACAAATGCTCTCTTTTGCAAAGACACTGACATATCTGCTAGAGGGCTATCCCCGAAAGCCGAAAAGAACCTCCTCAGCGATAAAGAGTGGGCCTCCTAGAAGACAACAAATGAAACTGTTGCAAAAGTAAGCAGTCTCATAATTGCTCTGTCAGGAGCTACAGATAGCGACAAGCGAGGATTAGATGGACTCATTATAATATAATGTGTCCGCCCTGCCCTCTAACCTCTAATTTCTAATCTCTAATTACCCTCTTTTCTCGAATATCCACGTGGAAAATCTCAAATCTCCACGTGGATATTTTT
>OLNQ01004733.1_pt1 | contig 9988 bp, 8 predicted proteins | sample 1672821 | NCBI WGS metagenome assembly OLNQ01 (sample SAMEA3136727, study PRJEB25190) | human gut metagenome | biome: human gut; feature: human-associated habitat; material: faeces | place: Austria | collected 2013
TCCGTTGTCGAACGACAAGACATATAATTCAGTAACCTTTAACGGGGACGGACGCTCGACCGATCGTCCCTACAACCGTTACTCGTCTCCCCTCTAACCTCTAATTTCTGTATTTCCCACTCCAAAATGCAATTTGGAGCGGGGATGGTCGAGAGGTGGCGTAAGTAAAGTAATTTGTATAACTTTGCGACATCGGTCAGATCCCGCTGCACTCGTTGCTCTCAGCTGGAGGACGAAGTGGGGTGGGGGAATGCCGTGGAGCGTGTCACACGAAGTGGTGGCGCGTCTCGCTGTGGGGCTACTACAGATGTGGTGGTGCTCACGAATGTGTAACGCAGTAAAATGGTAGTAGGTCACAGCTCCTAAGATAGGGGAGTGGCGCAGTATGATGTCGGATTTGGTATCGCCCTTTAAGGCCTTTCTCAAGCAGCACGGCTATCAACTGACTTCCGAGCGAGTGGAGATTGCTCAGGTGGTCGGTCAGCAGCGTCGTATCTTTACGACAGAGGAGCTGATGGCTCAGCTGAAGGAGGGGGGCTATCGCCAGAGCCGTGGTACGGTCTATAGTACGGTGCGTCTGCTAGCTGAGGCGGGGCTGATCGTACAGCTACCGCAGGGCGATGAGGCGCGTTACCTCACCAGTGAACAGGCCAGTCTCTACGCCGTATGTCGCTGTCGTCACTGTGGCGCAGAGGTGCTCTACAGACAGCCCCGACGACTTGAGGCTTTGCGACATGCTCCGACGCACCGCTATAGACTGGTACAGCCACTCCTGGTGTTCTTCGGACTATGCCAGCGCTGCGAGCGTGAGACTGCTAAAACGAATAATAAGAGGTCGGAGACTCGGTCGGGAGGGCTACAACAAGCCTCCTCAAGTCGCTGACCGATAGAGATATATTAAGATATGAACAAGAAAAAGGTAGATGTCCTACTTGGACTACAGTGGGGCGACGAGGGCAAAGGTAAGATTGTGGACGTCCTCACTCCAGGCTATCAGATGGTAGCACGCTTTCAGGGAGGACCTAATGCGGGGCACACGCTGGTCTTCGAAGGACAGCACTACGTATTGCGTTCGATCCCCTCAGGTATCTTCCAGGGCAACAAGCTCAACCTCATAGGCAATGGTGTCGTACTAGACCCTGTCCTGCTACGTGAGGAGGCTGAGCAGCTGGCTCAGAGCGGACACGACATCAAGAAGCGACTAGTCATATCCCGCAAGGCACACCTCATCCTCCCGACACATCGTCTGCTAGATGCTGCTCAGGAACTCTCTAAGGGTGCCGCTAAGATTGGTACCACGGGCAAGGGAATCGGCCCCTGCTATACCGACAAGGTGGCTCGTACGGGACTCCGTATCGGAGACATCGAGCGTGACTTTGAGACCCGCTACAAAGCTGTGCGGGATCGTCACGTGGATCTATTGCAGAAGATGGGGGCTGACCTCTCCAAGTTGCCTGAGATGGAGGAAGCCTTTCACAAAGCAATCGACTATTTAAAGGGCTACCAATTTGTAGATAGTGAGATTCTTATCAACGAGGCTCTGGAAGAGGGACTGAACGTCCTAGCAGAGGGAGCTCAGGGGTCGCTACTAGATGTGGACTTTGGTACCTACCCCTTTGTGACCAGCAGCAACACGGTGAGTGCTGGCTGCTGTATCGGTCTCGGCATCTCGCCCAAGGCGATAGGTCGCGTCTACGGTATCTTCAAGGCATACTGTACACGTGTCGGGTCAGGACCCTTCCCCACGGAGCTACAAGATGAGGTGGGGCATCTGATGGCAGAGCGCGGACATGAGTTTGGTGCGGTGACGGGTCGTCCTCGTCGCTGTGGCTGGATAGACCTTGTAGCCCTGCGCTACACGATTATGCTCAGCGGAGTGACGCATCTAATTATGATGAAGAGTGATGTCCTGGACACGCTCCCCACCATCAAGGCTTGTGTCGCCTACCGCATAGGAGACAAGGAGTACAAGAACATGCCGTACTCACTCGAGGCGGACATAGAGCCTATCTACCAGGAGCTACCAGGCTGGCAGACGCCGCTGGATGGTTGTCGCTCGGAGCAAGAGCTACCAGACGCTTTCCGTCACTACGTCGCCTTCCTAGAGGCGCAACTACGAGTACCTATCTCGATTATATCTGTGGGCCCTGATCGCGCGCAGACCATCATGCGTAAGCTCAATAATGAATTATAAAGAAACGGTAGACTATCTCTACCAAGCGACCCCTTGCTACCAAAATCAGGGGGGCGATGCCTACAAGCCTGGTCTGGAGCGTATGCAGCAGATGTGCGAGGCTATAGGCAATCCACAGCGATACATCCGTACCATCCATGTGGGTGGTACCAATGGTAAGGGTTCGACGACCTCGCTCATAGCCTCTGTGCTGACGGCTGCTGGCTACAAGGTGGGGCTCTTTACCTCGCCACACCTAGTGGACTTTCGCGAACGCATACGGATCAATGGCGAGATGATCTCCGAGGAGGAGGTGGTCTCCTTTGTCGAGCGGATCCGTCCGCTGATTGAGTCTGTAGGGCCATCCTTCTTTGAATACACGACCCTGATGGCGTTTGAGCATTTCCACACTCATGAGGTGGACTACGCTATCATCGAGGTGGGCCTGGGAGGACGACTAGACAGTACCAACGTGATACTGCCTAAGCTCTCGATAATAACCAACATTAGCCTGGATCATACGCAGTACCTCGGCAACACGCTCGAAGCAATTGCCTACGAGAAGGCCGGCATTATCAAGGAGGGTGTCCACGCTGTCATCGGCAAGGCAGGAGGAGCCGTTCGGGAACTCTTTGAACAGGTGGCAGAGGAGCGTCATGCTCCAATCACCTTCTGCGAGGATGAGCACACGATTAAGCGGTACGACGAGCTCCACCCTGGTATGCGACTAGACACCGTCGACTATGGACTCCTAGAGACGCCCCTCTCGGGCGATGCGCAACTGGAAAATGCCCATACCGTCCTAACCGCTTTACGTATCCTAGACGACAAAGTACTCGATACACCACTCACCCACGAGGCTGTGGCACGAGGCTTTGCTGAGCTGTACAAGCTCTCGGGACTGCGTGGCCGCTGGGAGACGCTTTCTGTAGAGCCTCATATCGTTTGTGACACAGCGCACAATCCTGCTGGTATCGCCGTCGTAGCTCATCAGCTGGAGGAGGCGGAGTATGATCACCTATATATAATAATAGGTATGAGTGCCGACAAGGATATAGATACCAACTTGGCACTCCTGCCCTCATCGGCCCGCTACTACTTCTGCACGACAGCGTCACAGCGTACGCTACCCGCCGATGAGCTACAAGAACGTGCTACTGCCATAGGACTACGAGGTAGAGCTTATCCATCGGTAGAGGAGGCTCTGCGAGAGGTGTTGGCACATGCCAATGCTGGCGACCTTATATTCGTCGGTGGCAGCAACTTTATCGTAGCTGAGCTACTCAAGAGTTACCCCACGATACAAAAAGAGCGTCCAGACCATCAATGAGGGCTAGACGCTCTATCTATAACTACGCATCAACAAACTAAACATACTACATAAAGTAATGACTGAAACTACACAACTGAAGACCCTGCGAGACAGCGCAGGGATGAGATGGCTAGCGCTGGCGCTAGTCGCACTCACGATGTTCTTTGCCTACATGTTTGTAGACATCCTCTCACCTGTCAAGACGATGGTCGAGTCCGAGCTTAACTGGAGCTCAACCGTCTTTGGGACCTATGGAGGTAGTGAGTTTTTTATCAATGTATTCTTCTTCTTCCTCATCTTCGCAGGTATCATCCTAGACAAGATGGGGGTTCGCTTTACCTTCCTCCTATCAGGCTCTCTGATGGTAATCGGAGCTTTGATTAAGCTGTATGCACTGAGTCCAGCATTTAACGCAGGGGGCTTCGGGTATAACTTCTTCAATAGCTTCTGGCCCGCTATGCCACCCTCTGCAAAGCTAGCCTGTGTCGGCTTCGCACTCTTCGGATGCGGTACGGAGATGGGAGGCGTGACGGTCTCTCGCTCCATCGTCAAGTGGTTTGAGGGCAAGGAGATGGCTCTAGCTATGGGTATCGAGATGGCTGTGGCTCGTCTGGGTGTCTTCGCAGTCTTTTGGCTCTCACCGATGATTGCTGAGAAGTATGGTACGGTACGCGCTTCTGTATTCTTTGGCACCTGTCTCCTTGTCGTAGCTCTACTTCTGTACGTAGTCTACTTCTTTATGGATAGGAAGCTAGACCAGCAGCTCGAAGCTGCGCATGCAGCTGTAGCACAAGAAGAGGAAGAGCCCTTTAAGTTTAGAGACCTCGGTCATGTCTTTGGCAACTCAATGTTTTGGATTGTTGCCATCCTCTGCGTCCTCTACTACTCAGCTATCTTCCCCTTCCAGAAGTTCGCTACTGAGATGCTCGTGAGCAATGTCGGCTTTGAGCCAGATGTGGCAGCTAAGATCTTTAGTCTCTTCCCTGTAGGAGCTATGGTGATAACCCCAATCTTAGGCTTCTATCTAGATGCTCGTGGTAAGGGTGCAACGATGCTGATGATTGGTGCAATCCTGATGATTATTTGCCATGGTACGTTTGCTTTCTTCCCATTCGGTAGTGTTTCTCACGGATTGGCTGCTACTATAGCTGTCGTGGCAATCGTTGTCCTAGGCATCTCCTTCTCACTGGTTCCTGCAGCTCTATGGCCCTCTGTACCTAAGATTATCCCAGCTAAGGTGCTGGGGTCTGCTTACTCTGCTATCTTCTGGATTCAGAACATCGGCCTGATGGCTGTGCCTATGCTCATCGGTGCCATCCTTGATGCCAACAACCAAAACGTAGCTCCTGGACAGCCTAAAGACTACTTCCAGGCTATGCTTGTCTTTACCGCCTTTGGTGTGGTAGCTCTCATCACAGCTATACTCCTCAAGGCTGCGGACAAGAAGAAGGGCTACGGCCTTGAGTTGCCGAACATTAAGAAGTAACTTATCCATCGGTGGAGGGGTTCTTTTGAAGTGAAGTCGCACCCCTCTTAGTGAAGTCTTAACTAGGAGATGTAGGCTACTCGCAAAAATCTTCGTACATTTGTGCCGAGAGAGCTAGCTATACTTGACGGCACGCTCCAAAAGAACTACCCTTTCCACCGAAGAAATAAGATAACTCGCTATATGGAAATCAAGAAATCACCCCACGCAGACCTAAGAAAGACGATACCCTTATCGTTGGCTATGGGTTTGGTCTTAGCTCTAGGTATTTTTTATACCGCTCTAGAGTGGACCTCTACAAAGGACGATAGTGCAGATGAGACGACCTCACTCAATATCGCTGATATTGATGATGCGCTCGTCATCACAGAGCAACAACAAGAGCAACCCGAACCGGAACCAGAAGCTCCTCAGGAAGTCGTAGAGGTACAGCTCCCAGAGGAGTTTAAGGTGGTTGATGATAACAAGGAGGTTGCTAAGATTTCAATCGTCTCTGTAGACCAGGATCGTGAGCTACCACCGCCACCAGTCATCGTACAGCCCGTACAGACAGTTGAGGAGCCTGAGGATCAGATCTTCGAGATTGTTGAGAATCCCGCTGTACCACCTACGGGGGATATACCCTCTCTGCTCAAGTGGATTGCTAATCATATTGAGTATCCACAGAGTGCTCTAGACAATGGTATCCAAGGTAAGGTCGTACTCCGCTTTGTCGTGGAGAAGGATGGATCTATCGGAGACGTGATTGTGGCACGCAAGGTGGACCCCGCACTAGATAAGGAGGCTGTCCGTGTGCTTAAGTCCATGCCTAAGTGGACACCGGGTAAGCAGCGTGGTAAGGCTGTACGCTCATACTTCACGCTTCCTATCTCCTTTACCATTGGTTAAGGTGTAACACATAATTACGATGAGATGGTATTGATGTCTCCCTATACTGCTAGTCTAGCTAGGCATTTATACCATCTTCATACTGACTGACAAGGGATGTCTAATTCATCAGAAGCTACTGACTTGAGAGCTTATCGTCAGATAGTGCAGGATACTCTGCAAAGTCTGAAGCTAGATAAGCGCACTCCTCATGCACTCTATGCTCCGATACAGTACACGCTGGAGCAGGAGGGCGCTAAGCGGGTGCGTCCTGTCTTGGCTCTTCTGATGCAGGCGTTCCTCCGTCCTGAGGCTCCCCTTGTAGCATCACCTGCGGTAGCACTAGAAGTCTTTCATAACTTCACGCTACTACATGATGATGTGATGGACAATTCTCCTGTACGACGTGGCAAACCCTCGGTCTATGCTAAGTATGGACTGACGCCCGCCATCCTCTCGGGAGACGCTATGCTGATTCTAGCTTACCAGATGCTCTCCGAGGATGTCGCTCCTGAGATGCTCCCTGACTTAATGCGAGAGTTCAATAGGATGGCGACTCTCATTATGGAGGGACAACAGCTAGACCTCGAGTATGAGCAGGTGGACTATGTCTCTAAGGAGCAATACCTGGAGATGATTGGCTATAAGACTGCTGTTTTGATAGCGACGGCTACGCACTTTGGTGCAATCCTCTCACAGGGGAGTGTTACTGAGAGAAAGCATGCTTACGCCTTCGGCTGGAGTCTTGGTATAGCTTTCCAACTTCAGGATGACTACTTAGATCTATACGGAGATAGTGAGACCTTTGGCAAGCCTCTCGGAGGTGACATCCTAGAGGGCAAGAAGACTATTCTCCACACGCTCGCCTATGCTACTGCTTCTCAAGCTCAGCGACAAGCACTCACAGAGGCGATGCGAAGACCAAACGAGCAGACTGAAGAGAAGATCTCTGCAGTCAAAGCTCTATATGACGAAATGCAAGTAGCGACTCAAGTGCAGGCACTCGTGCGAGACTATTTGGCTGAGGCGCAGCAGGCTCTTGAGAGTCTCGAAGCTTCCTCAGGTAGAGAAGCTACGCAGTTGCGAGCATTCGTTAGCAAACTAGCTGAGCGCAACACTTAAACGCCAAGCCCTTAGCGAAGGGTTGGCACTCTAGTAGCAGAGGGGGATGTGCTCCCCTTCAGAGAAAGAGTGAGAGATGCTGATAGATACCCACACACATATATATGGTGTCGAGTATGACGCTGACAGAGATGCTGTCATCTCAGCAGCTTGTCAGGCAGGGGTAGACTATATGGTTATGCCTAATGTGGATCTCACGTCACTCCCTCTACTAGTCGAGACACATCATTCCTATCCAGACCGTACGGCGATGGCTATTGGCTTACATCCTACTTCGGTAGGGTCAGACTACGCAGAGCAGTTAGGTCAGCTACGTCAACAGATAGATCAGTCTACTGAAACAATCGTAGCGATAGGGGAGATTGGACTAGACTTCTACTGGGATCGAACCTATGTCGAAGAGCAGCAGAAAGCTCTTATCGAGCAAGTCAAATGGGCGATAGAGCTAGACCTGCCAGTGATATTGCATGTGCGCTCTGCGCTGGACGAGACGATAGATCTCTTGACAGCACACTTTGCTTCGGACAAGCTCCGTGGCGTTTTTCACTGCTTCGAGGGCGAAGAGGCACAGTTGCAGCGCATCTTGGCACACTTGCCACTGATGATGATAGGTGTCAATGGCAATGTAACCTACAAGCGTTCTCGCACCGCCCCTCTTCTGTCTCAGATTCCTCTCGATAAGATGCTACTAGAGACAGACGCTCCCTATTTGGCTCCTATTCCCCAGCGGGGGAAGCGTAATGAGCCAGCATACTTAGTTCATACAGCTAGTTATGTGGCTAATCAGATAGGTATCTCACTAGAAAGCTTGGCAGAGCATACGACAAGTAATGCTAGACGGCTCTTTTCGTTAGACTGAATTGCCTAAAAGATTAATTCTTCCGCCAGTAGCTTAGCTTGTGAAGTTGTAGAGATAATGGTAGTCGTAGCCTCGAATGTGTGCTAAGTCGCCAAAATTCTTTAGATTTGCAGTGGTAAATGAACCGTAAGCTCTATGAGAAAGGATAGACTCACACGACATAGCTATAAGGACTACGTATAAATATAGACAGATATATTAAGGAGAGATGCTCGAGTGGCTGAAGAGGCACGCCTGGAAAGCGTGTAAACGTCGAAAACGTTTCGAGGGTTCGAATCCCTCTCTCTCCGCTTTAAGTACTCTGGCAGCACCGCCAGAGAGCACTACTGAAAAAGTATAAGTATCGTAATTCCAACGAGTTACGATACTTTTATTTTATAGTCCTCTACCTCTTCAGAGTAGTTACAGAGATAGCCGAAACGCCCAAAATACTCTCCAATGGCTACAATCTGGCTACACTTTTTTCTCGCAAAAAATAATTGTAGCCAAGAGTACGTAGAGAGTCTGTTTAGAGTACTTGTACATTGCTGTAGTTCAAACAATTATGTGCAACTTTGTAGGCGAGTTGTAGAGAGTTATTAGCACCGTAAATGTGTAGCTTTTCCGGTCGCAAACTTTCTATGCTTGGCTACAATAAAAACAGACAATGTATGCAATCAATTTTCAGAACAGCATTCTACCTTCGCAGCAACTATGTGAACAAGGAAGGAAAAACGCCAGTAATGCTACGCATCTATCTCAACAATGAGCGGATGTCTCTAGGCTCCACTGGCATCACCATCGTGCAGTCCCAATGGGATCGCGAAAAAGAGCGAGTAAAAGGGCGTCACACCGAAGCTCTGAATACGAACTTGCAATTGGATAACATCCAAAGTGGTTTACAAGCCATCTTTCGCAAGTTAGAAATGACTGATGAGCTTTCGTTAGAGCGTATCAAGTCAGAACATCTTGGCAAAAAACAAGATATAGATACCCTCATGCAACTCTTCGACAAACACAATGAAGATGTTGCAGCTCGAGTTGGCATCTCAGTCTCTGCGCCCACTCTTCAAAAGTATAAGGTCTGCAAAAGACGCTTTTCTGAGTTCCTTAAAGATAAACTCAGACGCAGAGACCTCAAGCTCACGGAGCTAACCTATATGATTATACATGATTTTGACCTATACCTACGCACAGTGGTGGGGCAAAATCCTAATACAGCCACTAAAACGATGAAGACCTTCAAGACTATCGTCATTTTGGGGCAAAAGTTAGGCGTACTACATCACGACCCTTTTGTCAACTTCCGATTTCACTTAGAGCCAGTGAATAGAGGGTTCTTGACTGACGAAGAAGTCTTACAGATTGTCAACAAGGAGTTGAATATTCCGAGATTGGAGCTGGTACGAGACATCTTCATCTTTTCCTGCTTTACCGGTTTAGCCTACATTGATGTGGCTAATCTTACACCCGACAATATCGTGATGCTTGGTGGCAAAGAGTGGATTATGACTAAGCGACAGAAGACAAGCGTGGAGACCAATGTGCTGCTCCTCGACATCCCTAAGCGCATCATCAGTAAATATAGCCACCAAACTTATCGTGATGGCAAGCTCTTCCCTATCCTTAGCAATCAGAAGACCAATTCATACCTCAAAGAGATTGCAGATATATGTGGTATCAAGAAGAACTTGACTTTCCACCTAGCTCGACATACCTTTGCGACAATGTCACTGAGCAAGGGAGTTCCGATAGAGAGTGTATCTAAGATGCTAGGGCATACCAATATCCGAACAACGCAAATCTATGCCCGGATTACCAATAAGAAGATTGAACATGACATGGAGCAGTTTGCTGACAAACTAGGCAAGTTCAATACGGCAATGGGTATCGGGGAGAATAGCTGGCAATAAGTGCAACCATTAAAACCAAATAAGAAGATGAAGACAACTAATAAGAAAGAACTATCCTACTTCCGCTTAAAGCTAGAGAGCTACCTTAGTGAGCATTTTCCTGAAAAGGTGGAAGACAAGCCATTTATCACGGCACGAGCTGATGAAGCTCTTGCTACCTACTGTGATGCTGTAGAAGAAGGATTCTCATATCCCGAAGCAGAGAGTATGGCAAGTGAAGTGCTGTATCGTGACCTGCATTTCTCCAAATACGACACGCTTGTGTCCGTCTTGGAGA
>OLNQ01004746.1_pt1 | contig 9968 bp, 6 predicted proteins | sample 1672821 | NCBI WGS metagenome assembly OLNQ01 (sample SAMEA3136727, study PRJEB25190) | human gut metagenome | biome: human gut; feature: human-associated habitat; material: faeces | place: Austria | collected 2013
TTCGAAGGCAGTGCCAGCAGATTTACAGTCTGTCCCCTTTGGCCACTCGGGAATCTGCCCATTGCTTTAACAATATATACTTATACCATATAAATGCTTAAAGTGCAAACATTTTTGTAATTTTTATAAGATTTTTTGCAATATTTTTTATTTTCATCTATTTATTTAGATAACAAATTTTTATTTTTTAGAAAATTGACACCTATTACAGCTACATAATATAATTGTGGTATTATTTAGTTAATATGATTAAGGTGACAACGCACCTAAAGTTTGATTACATATGAATTAATTTAATTATAACACTCAAAACATAACGGAAAGATTCTATGAAAAACGGCACAATGTTTAACACTTTACATAAGTTTGAGGACAAAGATTTCTTTAAGAAACATTCAAAAGTTTACATTTACACTCCAAAGAGGATTTTGGAATACACTATTCTTTCCCAAATAACTGATGCAATAATGTTTTATTATATATCAAAAAACTTCCTACCGGCAATTTCCCGGTAGGAAGTTTTTTATGTTTGCATTAAAATATTTTAAACTTACTTATGATATATTACTGAACTATTAGCTTTTACGGTTACTGTTACAATATTGTTTTCCTGAACCACTTTTACTCTGCCACAGTTATAGAACTCTCTTGATGTTTCAATTAATCGTTCAAAGCTTTCACCATCTTCCACACCCAATGTCCAAGTTGGAATTGAAACTGTTTTGTCTGTATCTGATGTATTAATTAACACAAAAGCTGCATTGTCCATATCAAAACGTCCATAGCACAGCAAATCTCTCTGCTCAACTAATGGCTTGTAAGAACCTGTTTTAAAAACTTTGTGCTGTCTGTGAATTGCAATTGTCTCACGGTAAAATTCCAAAATTTCAAAGTTTTCGTGTCCCCAAGGATAAGTTCGTCTATTGTCCGGGTCCGTCCAACCACAAACTCCTGCTTCATCACCATAGTAAAGTGTGGGTGCTCCCGGCAATGTCATCTGCATTACAACACCCTGTTTAAAAATAGCTTCATCAATATCCTGACTTGCTGCCGCTGTTCCTGCTGTCCCCACACGACCAACCATACGGTTAGTTCTTGTAAGAAATCTTGAATGGTCGTGATTTGACAACTCATTCATTGCCACCAACAATGACTGATTCTGCATTCTTGACATCTGATACTGCATTGTAAGCTTAAAAGTTCCCGCATCGCCACGCATTCCCGGATTAGAATTGTCGGAATGCTTATCAACACCTGTTAAAAACCATGTTACCGGATCCATAAAGCCATCATAGTTCATAATAGTATCCCACTGGTCGCCCTGAAGCCATGAATTAGCATCTCCATAATGCTCTGCCAAAATAATAGCTTCCGGATTGGCTTCCTTAACTGCCTTACGAAATTTCTTCCAAAACTCATGGTTAAACTCCTGACTGTGACCTAAATCTGCCGCCACATCAAGTCTCCAACCATCTACATTGTAAGGTGGACTAACCCACTTCTTACCAACTTCAATAATATAATCGCAAAGCTCTTTACTACCTTCATAATTTAGTTTTGGCAAAGTATCAAAGCCCCACCAGCCTTCAAAAGAGTTATTGTCAGGCCATCTGTCTTCAAGAAACTTAAAATATAAATTGTACGGACTATCCTTTGAAATATAAGCACCGGATTTATAATTTTTATTCTTTGTATAAAACTTCTCTTTGTCCATCCACTTATTAAAAGAGCCACAATGATTAAAAACACCATCAATAATTATTTTAATTCCATGGGCGTGAGCCTTTTCAACCAATTCAACAAACAACTTATTACTTGCTTCAAGATTTGCAAGGTCAGTTGTTCTAACCTTATAGCGCTGAGCGTGCTCATTATTATTGTCACCGTCCTTTAATAACTTACCGTTATCATTAACAATCTTTCCAAAATGAGGATCAATATAATCATAATCCTGTGTATCATATTTATGGTTAGATGGAGAAACAAAAATAGGGTTAAAATAAATAACTTCAACACCTAATTTTTCAAGATATTCAAGCTTATCAATAACCCCCTGCAAATCTCCGCCATAAAACTGTCTTGTTCCATCAACAGCAGGAGGCTCCATCCAATTCTCAACCTTTGAAACTCCACGACCAATATAGGCATATTCATTAGTCATTACATCATTAGACTTATCGCCATTATTAAATCTGTCCACCATAATCTGATACATTACAGCGCCCTTAGCCCAATCAGGTGTTTTAAATCCCGGTGTAAACTCAAACTCCCATTCTTCAGAAAAATGTTCACTTGCACCGAAAACATTATAGTATAACCGGTATTGACCAACCGTTCTAAAATGGTACTTTATCATTTTAGTTCCAAGAGCCAGATTAATTGCATAATAATCGAATCTGCCCTTTGTATCCATGTGTGACATTCTCATCTCATAACCATCTATTGCCATAAAAGCCTGATTTACTGCCCCTATTGTAGTTCTGAGAATAAATGTATATGTATCTGATTTTTCATTATATTTGCAAAACTGACTAGAGCCATCGTGAAAAAGTGCTTCCTTTTGCTGTTCCATTTTTATAATCCCTTCTTCTAAAATTTCCGGTTTTCATACAACAGATTTCCCATTGTACAAAATAGTTGCAACAAAATAATAATAAAGTTCTGTTGCAACTATTTAACATTAAAATTTTATACTGTTTCCTCGTTTGTTAAAGAGTCGGCCTGATTATTATCAGCGTCAAATAGACTTTCAAATTCTTCACGGCCAATCTTTTCTTTTTCCATTAACAATGCTGCACTTGCATGCAACTGTTCCATATGGTCTTCAATAATCTTCTTAGCCTTTTTATAACATGTATCAACAATTTCCCTAACTTCCTCGTCAATAACTGAAGCTGTATTCTCGCCATACCCCTTTGAATGAGCCAAATCCCTACCGATAAATACATCATCAGATTCATCATCATAATTAATAAGACCAAGCTTATCTGAAAATCCATATTTTGTAACCATTGACTTAGCTGTAGCTGTTGCCTGCTTAATATCCTGTGACGCACCTGTTGTAATGTCGTCAAGAATAAGTTCTTCGGCTATACGTCCACCAAGGTCAACCATAATCTCCTGTAACATTTTGCCTTTTGTAAGGAACATTTCATCCTTACCAGGCAAAGGCATAGTATAACCTGCTGCGCCTGCTCCTGTTGGAATAACTGAAACAGTGTGAACCGGTCCAACATCAGGAAGAACATGGAATAAAATCGCATGACCTGATTCGTGATATGCTGTAATACGCTTTTCTTTTTCCGAAATAATTCTGCTCTTCTTCTCTTTACCGATGCCAACCTTAATCATTGCCTGATTAATTTCGGCCTGTGTAAGAAAATGCTTTCCTGCTTTTGCTGCAAGAATAGAAGCCTCATTAAGTAAGTTTTCAAGGTCTGCACCTGTGAAACCTGACGTAATTCTTGCAATCTGTTCAAGATCAACATCATCACCGATAGGCTTATTCTTAGCATGCACTTCAAGAATCTCTTTTCTGCCCTTAACATCAGGTCTTCCAACAAGAACCTTTCTATCAAAACGTCCCGGTCTTAAAATAGCCGGATCCAAAATATCTACACGGTTGGTTGCTGCCATAACGATAATACCCTCGTTAACACCAAAACCATCCATTTCTACAAGCATCTGGTTAAGAGTCTGCTCACGTTCATCGTGACCACCTCCCATACCTGTTCCTCTTCGTCTTGCAACTGCATCAATTTCGTCAATGAAAATAATACATGGTGCGTTCTTCTTTGCTTCCGCAAAAAGGTCTCTAACTCTTGATGCACCTACACCAACAAACATTTCAACGAAATCTGAACCTGAAATAGTAAAAAACGGAACTCCTGCTTCGCCTGCTGTAGCCTTGGCAAGAAGAGTTTTACCTGTTCCCGGAGGTCCCTCTAAAAGTATTCCCTTTGGGATTCTTGCCCCAAGCATAATATACTTATTAGGATTCTTTAAGAAATCAACAATTTCCTCAAGTTCTTCTTTTTCTTCCTTAAGACCTGCAACCTTGCTAAAGTCCATATTTTTAACTTCTACAACCATTTTGGCTCTGCTTTTTCCAAAATTAGCCATCTTGGAATTTCCGCCTGCCGCATTGGCATTCATCATCATAATAACAACTACTATAACCACACCCATAAGAAGCATAGGCAAAATATTTGTAAGGAAAACACTGTCTCTTCTTACATCTGCAATGCCTGGCTGTATATTCTGATTAGTCTTGTCATTAATATCTTTAATATCACTAATTACCTGATTAACATCTGTAATGTATACATACTTAGTTGAGCCATCCTGAAGTTTTACAGTAACCTTTCCTGTAGGCACTTCCTTATTCTGGCTAATATTAAGCTGTGTAACTTTTCCATTCTGCAAATCGTTTAACAAATCATTATATTTATAGTTATTTGATTTAAGTCCTGAACCTGCATAATAAAGCATAACTATAATAATAATTGCCATCCCTATAAAATAAATTCTTGTAAAATTACTTCTTTTATTGTTCAATTCATTCCTCCTATCTGGAATTTTTCAAGTCTGTGTAACTTATCTTTAATGTTCAATTGTATCCGATTCTATTTTTAAACCGATAATTTTATTAAGTTTTATTGCTCAATAACTCCAATATATGGTAAATCTCTGTAACTCTGGTCGTAATCCAAACCATAGCCCACTACGAATTTGTCTTCAATTTCAAATCCAACATAGTCAACTGTAACATCGTCAACCTCTCTTCTGTCCGGCTTGTCAAGAAGTGTTGTAATCTTAAGGCTTGCCGGTTTTCTTTCCTTAAGCATTGGAATAAGACGGCTTAAAGTATTTCCTGAGTCAATAATATCCTCAACAACAATAACATCAAGTCCTTCAATGTCATCATCCAAATCTTTCTTAATCTTTATTGTTCCTGAACTAACTGTTCCGCTTCCATAGCTTGAAACACTCATAAAATCAAGTGTTACAGGAATAGTAATTCTCTTTGCCAATTCACATGTATAAAAAACACTGCCTTTAAGAATACAAATCAAACGTACTTCTTTTCCTGCATAATCCTTACTAATCTGTTCTGCAATTTCACATACTCTTTTATTAATTTCTTCTTCGCTAATCATAACACTAATCTTTGTATTCATAATAAACTCCTTATCATATGTTATTTTAGGTTTTTAATTCCTAATCTTCTTCAATATAATCTGCTCTTAAAATATTCTTTGTAGTTTCAGTAACCTTGTAATAAGCACTTATTCTATATCCGATTACCCAAACCACATGACTTCCATCAGCCAGCAAAAGAATCTCATCCCTTTGCGCCTTTGGAATTTTCTCATTAATAAAATAATCCTTCAGCTTCTTTCTGCCTCCGTTTTCATCAACTGTTATAAAATCACCTGGTCTGCGAGTTCTAACAGTCAATTGTTTTATTTTATCATAATCAAACCATTTCGTATACAATAATTCCTGAATATTTTCAGAAGAAAAACTATTATTTTCAATGGTTATTGTTACATTTTCAGTATTATGAATCTTACCATTCTTTAACAAACACTGTTCCATTGTTTTTTCCTGATTCGATTCATCACTTTTCTTTTTTATTGATATTCCGTGATAAAGTCTTGTTGCCACAAGATTGTATGGCAAATCAACTGTTTTGGACACATTCATATCTTTCAACCCCACAACCAAAAGCACGTGTTTCCTTGTAATATCCTTTAGCTTTCCTGCTCCATTCTCAATCATCTTTCTTACAACCTGATTCAAAACTGCCGGGTGAAGGTTAAATGCCTTCTCATCCAAAACTTCATCCTTAACATATCTGTTATATTCCTCAGCTGCCTGCCTATTTAAATAATCCCAAATTTCATTTATAGAACCGACTTCAATTTTAGGAATAATAACAATTAGATCATCAGAATATCTCCTATATATTCCATTTTTATTCTTAACATATTCATTTACTAACTTGTCAAAATTAATCATATAAATATTTGCAAATATGCCACTTAATGGAGAACCCTGCGGTATACCATATTTTTCTTTATTTATCTTTATACTCGCTTTTAGATCTTTTTTTGCAATTTTCCAGGGGATTTTATCAAATAGACTATTATTATTTTTTATACTTTCTTTTGTTTCTATTTTATTAGAAATTAAATATTTTTCTATTATTTCTTTTTCTATATAAGCATATTTTGTCATACTTCTAAATACTTTATAAAAATCATCGTCTAATTTATTCACATTTAGGATTTCACATAAATTCCTTTTTAATAAATCATGTTCAATATAATCAAAAAATTTAGAAAAATCACTTACAAGTATATAGCATTCATCATGTTTTTTTATAAAATCAAATGCCTCTTTTGCAAATTCTATATTTGTTTTTCCTTTTAAATTAGTTCTATATGCTATAACTGAATCATGTAAATTACTTTTATAACAATAATTATTATATTTATTATTTAAATTATATGAATACCATTGATAAATACATCGATCGATGTGTGAAGCATATTTAATTGGCCTTTCTTTAAATTTCCAATGCTGATGTGTATTTTCATCCACTTCACTGCAAAATTTTTTAAATTTTAATGTATAGCTTATAAATGGAAAAAAAGAATGTTTTTTTATGTATTCCTTATCTTTTACCTTGTCTATCACATCTCGTATATTAACTACTTTATCAATGTGTTTATAATACCTAGGTTTAAAAATTTTATTTTTCATTATTACCTCCAAATTAAAGAAACACATCCTGGTTACAGCCGCCAATATGGATGTGTTCATTAATAACTTTTCAATTTTTACTCTTCACAACTAAAAATTTACTTAGTCCTTTTCATTGCTGTCCTCTTACATTAGTTATAGTATAATAATAGTAGATGAATTATTGAATATGTTAGTTCAATTCTTCACATATCTAATATCAACTATTAAGTCAAAGCGAGGTGGTTCTATTATGAACTTTAACTTTAACCTAATAATTATCAACTTAGTGTTGACAATTAACATTTAACACACACGAGTACATTTTACCGTGGCAATATATATTATAATCATTTTTAACATTAAGTCAATGAATATGCTAATTTTTAATTCATATACGTAGATTTTTATAACATATATTATATTTCAGTAAAACTTAACTTAGAAAAAAATAGCATTTATTCATTAAATAAACACTATTTCTACTTTATTTGCATCTTTCTAGATAATTTATACTATCTAACTTAATCGCTTAAATATAGCCGTCTTAATACCCTTTTAAATTTAATCCCTGTAAGAGCTAAGTCTCTCCTCCTGCATTTATGTGATTAGAAATTATTATGACATCGGTACCATTTCCAAATGGATCTGTCATTCTTTTGATTCTTTCATTTCTTGTTAGCGTTTCATCTGTATCTCTAACTATAGATGTTGGCACGCCTAACTCTTGTAGTCTCTTATACATGTATTGTGCTGCTCTTAATGTTAAATCTTTTTCTTTTAATGAACCGCTTATTGCTCCCGGATCATCTCCGCCATGACCAGCATCTACGACTACACCTATTTTCTTTCTAAAATCCATGTTTTCACCTCTAGTATATGATATGTAAAACATACAAATTAGGAAACTAAAAAAACTTATTCTAACTCTTTTCGTAGCGTAGATAAGTTTTCTAAAAAAATGTTTTTTGTATATTCTTGGAATAATATACTCTACTGCTCATTATTTTTGATGTTGTTTATATCTCCACCTATCACAACCGTAGGCATACTATCCCAATCTATTTTTGATTTCTTAATATTTCCTTTCTTCAAAACCTTAACAATTTTATTTTCCAAATCTTCCTTTTTAAATGGTTTTGCAAGATAATCAATAAAACCTTCACTCATGTATTTTTCATTTGCTCCTGCCACTGCATCGGCTGTAAGAGCAATAACAGGAGTTTTGAAATCACTACTATTTCTTAATTCTTTAATAGTCGCCTCTCCATCCATTTCGGGCATCATTATATCCATTAATATCAAGTCATAACTATTTGATTTTAGTTTTTCTAAACACTCTTTACCATTGTAACATTCATCTATCTCATATGGTAAGTCGGACAAAAGTCTAGTAGCAACTTTAATATTTAATTTATTATCATCTACTATTAATATTCTTTTTTTAGTACTGTTACTCTTTGTTAAAGTTTCTAAATTATTAGTGTTTTCTTCTAATTCATCTAAGTTATTAATTATTTCAACTGGTTTTCTTATATAATTATAATCTATTGTTTTATCTATTGTTTCATCAACTAATTTTCCTATTTTCTGTGGAATATTTACTATAAATAATGATCCTATTCCAAACTGCGATTGAACATTTATCGTTCCATTCATTAAATTAACAAGAGATTTAGTTATTGCTAAACCAAGACCTGTTCCTTCAATTGTAGTATTCATATCTTCTTCTAATCTTTGAAACTTAGTAAATAGCTTTTCTATATTCTCCTTCTTTATGCCTCGCCCGGTATCTTGAACACTAATAATTAGTTTACTAATATCTCCCTTATTAATACATTTTACATTTAAAGTTATTTTTCCTTTTTCTGTATATTTAATTGCATTAGTAAGAAGATTATTAATTATTTCTTTTACATGTGTTTTATCGCCAATTAATATATCTGGAATATCTTCGGCCATCTTTAATTCAAATTCAATCGGCTTATCTTCTATTCTTGTAGAGGTTATCTTAGCCATTTTAGATATCTCGTTTTTAAAATTATATTCTTTTTCTATGATGTCCATATGTTCACTTTCTATTTTATTTATATCTAAAATATTGCCTACTATTTCTAATAATGTATCAGAAGCATTTTTAATATCCTTGGTATCCTCAAGGACTTCCTTTGGCACTTGATCTTCATAACTTGAAATATCTTCTGATAAACCAACAATAGCATTTAATGGTGTTCTAATTTCATGAGACATGCTAGATAAGAAATCACTCTTAGCACGATTGGCTTTCTCTGTTTGATCTTTTGCTAATTCTAATTTAGCAATCATTTTTAGATCAGGATTTTCTATTGTAAAATACATTAGGCAACAAATTAGGCTTTCCATAGCTGTGGTTATTACCAACTCAGGATATTTCATTTGAATAACCATAACGCCTAATCCAAGTAATAAATATATCCAAATTGGTAGAACCTTTTTATTTAAACCAACACTTTTTCTTTTTGAAATTAAAATTACAAATATGACTAAACTTAATATACCAGATAAATAGAAAATTATTTGAACAGCTGGTCCGGATCTTTTTTGTTATCCTCCTCTATACAGCCGATGCTCATACCGCTTTTACACCATCTGTCGCAATTGCTGTCCTCGGAATTGTCGGTGGTGAAATTGCAGCCGCTTTTCTTTGCATCCATAAGCTCAGAACTGCCGGGCAACCTTTCTCCCCACACCGGGAGCCGGCTCTTTCTGCTGTTCCTCCCCTGCTTTTTTCTGCCCTTCCACTGACCGCAAGCAGAGTCCTTCTGAATCTTTTTCAGAGTCTGGAAGCAATTTCTATTCCTCTTGCCCTGCAAAAGTATGGAATGAGTATCTCCGCTTCTCTTAGCACCTACGGAATTCTGACCGGAATTGCCCTTCCCTGCATTTTATTTCCATCTGCTCTCACCAATTCCATCTCCACAATGCTCCTCCCCGAAGTTGCCAGTATGCCGGATGCTCAGAAAAAGCATGCTCTTCCGCAGCTTTTACGGAAAGTTATTTTTTTCTGCCTGTTTCTTGGTTTTGCCTGCCTGCTATTTTTCTTTATCGCATCCGGCTTTATCAGCAGACGGATCTTTCATACACCAGAAGCCGGAAATTATATCTTAACACTAGCATTTATCTGTCCTTTTCTCTATAGTAACACCGCACTGATCAGTGTGTTAAATGGTCTGGATCTT
>OLNQ01004754.1_pt1 | contig 9950 bp, 6 predicted proteins | sample 1672821 | NCBI WGS metagenome assembly OLNQ01 (sample SAMEA3136727, study PRJEB25190) | human gut metagenome | biome: human gut; feature: human-associated habitat; material: faeces | place: Austria | collected 2013
GCATATGGATTGGAACGCCGCGCCCGCTCGGAGATCAGCGATCCGGAAGGAGGGCGCGAATGAACGCGCCTTTGACAGGACGAACGGCAGGTGCTTTCATACAGGGAGAGCACCTGCCGTTCACATAAATAGATAATTCGCGTCGCGGGGCACGCGTCGCACGCGCGCATCCGGCCATTTCTCACCGCGCGGGTTCTTACGGATCTTCGCGTCGCGAGGCACGCGTCGCTCGCGCGGTCAGCGTTCTTTTTTTTGCTTGATGGATTCACTTTCCAAAAGATCGCCGCGAACGGAAGCGCCGATGTCGTTCTGCATGACGGCGCCGAAGCCGATGGAAGAAGTCCCGTATTTTTTTCGCACTTCATCCATCGCGAGCTCCACCCGCTCCGCGCGCTCGCGCGCTTCGGCACTCCCACCCAAAAAATCCAGCTGCTCGGCGCTGTCCTCATGAACGAGGTTAATGGCTGTCACAGTTAAGAGTCTGATAGGTTGACCGATTTGCCAGGAGGCTTGCAAAATCTCCATCGCGGCGTCAACGAGCTCACTAACAAGATGTGTCGGCCGCATCAATTGTTTCTGTCTGGAAATCGTCTTGAAATCCGGACTTTTGATATCTACCTTGACACCGCAGGCCTTGCGGCCCGCCTTGCGTAAGCGGGTCGCGACGGTATCGCTGAGCGCCGTCACCGCGGTCAGAATTTCATCTAAAGTATAGAGATCCTTACGAAAAGTGCTGCCGTTGCCGATGGATTTGATTTCTTCCTCATCGGTAAAGCGGCGGACCGGACTCTCATCCAGACCATTGGCGTATTCCCAAAGCTGACGGCCGGATTTACCGAGAAACGTTTCCAAAAACGCGGGCTGCGCTTCCGCGAGCGCGCCGATGGTGCGGATGCCGTGCTGTGCGCATTTTTGCGCGGTCGCGGGGCCAACGGTAAAGAGTTCTCGAACCGGAAGCGGCCAAAGCAGCTCACGAAAATTTTGCCGGGTGATCTCGGTCGTGGCATCCGGTTTTTTGTATTCGGAGCCCATCTTGGCAAAAATCTTGTTGAAGGATACACCCGCGGAGAGCGTCAGTCCCAATTCCTCCTTGACAGAAAATCGAATGGTGTCGGCAATTTCACGTCCGCTGCCGAACAAACATTGACTGGCGGTTACATCGAGCCAGGATTCATCGATACTGAACGGCTGCACCAAATCCGTGTAGCGGCAGTAGATTTTGTTGATTTCGGCGGCGTAATGGCGGTATTTTTTCATATGCGGCGGCACCAGAACGAGTTCCGGACATTTGCGTCTGGCCTGCCAAAGCGTTTCGGCAGTGACGATGCCGTATTTTTTGGCGTGCTCGTTCTTCGCGAGAATAATTCCATGGCGGCTGTCCGGATCACCGCAGACCGCCATCGGCACGTCGCGCAGATCAGGACGTTCCAAAAGTTCGACGGACGCAAAAAAACTGTTCATATCGCAGTGCAGAATGACACGATCCTGCGCGGCGCTGGCGCTCGAATCTAAATATTTTTTTGAATAATCTTGTGCAGTCATCATGCGCGATATGCCTCCCTTCTGCGATTTTTTTCGGAAAAATGCAATGCGTTTTGTATAACTTAGTATAGCACAGTTATGTGGTTTTTGTGAAGAGTTTCCGCCTTTCTTGACTTGCAGGCGATTTATTTGTATAATATTAAAGCAAAAGTGTGCGGCACGAAAGCGAATTTCGCGGTTTCTGCGTGCCTGTGCCGCGGCGCGGACCGCGGTGTTTCGCAAGGTACTTTTGTCATTGCTCCGAAAATCCTTGCAAAGAAATGGAGGACAAAACAGTGAGAATTTTGACGATGTTGACAGGCATTCTTTTTATGGGTGCCGGTGTATTTTTGATAGCGAACAGTGGCATCACCTTTTTATCCGTTGCGTTTCCGACCGGCCTGGTGTTTATGATCGCGGGCGTGGTCGAATGCCTTTCCTACAGCAGCTATCGCGGCGACAACGAGGAAAGAACCTGGATTCTGATCGATGGCACGACCACATTCATGCTGGGCGCGCTGATCATTTTAAACAAGCTGACCGCGGATGCGGTCATTCCGGCGGTGCTGGGCTTATGGGTTATTACGACAGGCATCCGCAATTTTGTACGCGCCTGGGAAAGAATCGAAGAACGCAAACATGACTTCTACGATCATCTGATCATCGGACTTTTGAATCTGGTCTGCGGCTTGTATGTTTTCTTTGACAGCGACATTCTCAATCTGCAGACGATGATGATGGTTGGCCTGTGCGTCGTTGTGCAGGGCATCAACATTCTGCACGTCGGCTCGACGATCATCATTCAAAAGCCGGATTTCCTCAAGACCAAGGCCGAAAAGCTGGAGGCCGCGGCAGCCAAAGCCGCAGAAGCGCATGTAGCGGCCAAGGAGGCCATCAAGGCGGTCAAAGAGGCGAAGGCGGAGGTACGCGTGATCGAGGCGACGCCGGAGGAAGTGCTGGATATTACGGTTGCGCCGAAGCCGGGTACCGGAGAAAACGAGAACGCGGCGAGCGACAGCACGTCGGATCTCGCGGCAGCGCAGACAGACAGATAATTCTTGGAAACGCGGTTCCTTTCAGACGGACTGCGGATAAACTTCGGATAAACTGCGGATAGAAAAAGGAAAACGCGAGATGGAAAAATTTTGGGATATTGCTGTCATTGGCGGCGGCGCGGCGGGACTTGCGGCCGCGATTGAAGCAAAGCGAACCGCGAAGACCCTTTCGGTTTTGCTTTTGGAAAAGAATGCGTGTCCGGGCAGGAAGCTGTCTGTCACAGGAAACGGGCGCTGCAATCTTTCCAATCGCGCCTGCGCGGAGCAGGAGACTGTATTGCGGTTTTTTGAGGAATCGGGCGTCGCGATACGCGAGGAGGCCGGAAGGCTGTACCCATATAATGAGGACGCGCGCGAGCTAACCGCACTTTTGACGGAGAACGCGCGGCGGCTGGACGTAAGAATACAAACCAATCATGAAATCCAAAGCATGGAAGCTCTTCCGAAAGGTGGCTTCCATCTTTTCGTTACCAATGGGGCATCGCCTATCCGCGCGCGCAGGATCCTGCTTGCGACCGGTGGGAAATCCTACGGGAATTTGGGCAGCACAGGAGACGGCTATCGCTTTGCCAGAGCTTTTGGGCATCAAATTATAACGCCGGTTCCCGCGCTGACGGGGATCGAGGTAGTCGAACCTGTCTCCGCGCTGAAAGGCATTCGCGCGAAAGCAAAGGTCAGTCTGTGGTGCCAGGGGCAGCCTTGCGTACAGGAGGCGGGAGAGATACAGTTTCGCGAAGATGCTTTGTCCGGCATTTGCGTGATGAATCTGTCCGCATATGTGAAACCGCAAAAGCGCGAAGGGCGCAGCATACAGGAGGCGTTTCGCGATTACCGGCTGGAACTCGATCTGGTGCCTGATTTTGACGCGGCCGCATTGCTGGAGCTGTTTCATCACCATCTGCGGTATCCGGGCGCGCGAGGCTTTGATTTGCTCAAGACGCTGGTAAAAGCGCCGCTCGCGGTGATGGTACTCGAACGCGCCGGTATTGCGCCGGAGATTTTGGCGACGGAGCTTACGGCCTCACAGCTGTCGCGAATTATTGCGGAGCTGCAGCAGTTCACGCTGACGGTGAAAGGGCTTAAAGGCTGGAATGAAGCGCAGGTAACCGCAGGAGGTGTATCGGAGTCTGAGGTTGACAGCCGAACCATGGAATCCAAGTTGGTGCAGGGACTGTATTTTGCCGGCGAGGTGATGGAGTACGCGGGGCCTTGTGGGGGCTATAACCTGCACTACGCATGGCTGACAGGGATTCGCGCGGGTCGCGCGATGGCGGCAGTGCCGCTTCCCTGACCGTATTTCGGCCGTTTGCGCCGAAAGAGATAAATATTTGTAGATTAAGGAAAGAAAATCGCAATGTATCGTATTCATCAAATCAAATTGAAGCTTGGAGAATCCACAGATTGCTTGCCGCAAAAGATCTTAAAACTGATTGGAAATCGGGAACTGCTGATTTCTGAGTGGCATATTGTCAAAGAATCCATCGATGCCAGAGATAAGAAGCATATACGACTGGTGTATTCTGTCGATTTTACAGCAGTCTATAAAAAGAATCCAAAGAAGCAGGCGCGGCTCGCGGCGAATCCCAAACTGAAGCTGGAAGAAGCACCGAATCTGGTTTATGTTCCCGCTGTTTATGAGGGGGAGACGTGTGCGGCGGAAGACGAAAATCGAGCTGAAGAGCCCTCGACGCCCCAGAGTTTTCACGAGAATCGCTCCGGCATAAAGGAGAACGAAAATCGAGCTGAAGAACCATTACCGCCCGCGCGGCAGGCTCTGAAACCGGAACGAAAGCTGCAGCAAGACAAGAATCTGCCGACTTCACAAACAGAAACGCCGCAGCCGCGTTCCGGAATGCCGGAGCCCTTACCGTCTGCGCGCGTTTTGCGAGATCGTCCGATCATCGTCGGCTTCGGTCCCGCAGGGATGTTCGCGGCGCTGATCTTGGCACAGGCAGGACTGCGGCCGCTGGTGCTGGAGCGCGGGCAGGAGGTAGATGCCAGAACAGCGTCAGTGGAGCGTTTTTGGCGGGAAGGAACGCTGAATGAGCAGTCCAATGTACAGTTCGGTGAAGGCGGCGCGGGGACCTTCAGCGACGGCAAACTGACGACGGGTATCAAAGACGTGCGAATTCGCAAGGTGCTGGAGGAATTTGTGGCAGCCGGAGCGCCGAAAGAAATTATATACAAGCAGAAGCCACATATCGGGACAGATGTGCTGCGCCTGGTTGTCAAAAATATTCGTGAAGAAATCAAGCGTCTCGGCGGAGAGGTACGGTTTAATACGTTGGTGGAGGACTTGCGTGTGGAGGACGGGCGCGTCAGCGGTGTGATCTGCGCGCAGGACGGCGCGGAAACTGACCATGAATCCGGCGCACAGCCACAGGAACAGAACTGCGGAGACCTTGCGCCTAAACTTGCGCAAAATTCAGAAGACAGCCGCGGCATTCCTACACGCTGCATCCCTGGCCAAACGGTCATCTTCGCCATGGGACACAGCGCGCGCGACACATTTCGTCGTTTACGCGCGCGTGGCATTGCGATGAGTCAGAAACCATTCTCTGTGGGTGTGCGTATCGAGCATCCGCAGGATATGATCGATATCGCGCAGTATGGCGCGCCCGGACGGGAACTGGGACTGCCGCCCGCAGACTATAAATTGAGCTGGCGCTGTGAAAACGGACGCGGCGTGTATACCTTTTGTATGTGCCCGGGCGGGAAGGTGGTGATTGCCTCCTCACAAGCAGGCGGCGTGGTGACCAACGGGATGAGTTATCATGACCGCGCCAGCGGCATCGCCAACAGCGCGCTGCTCTGCGATGTGCGAACCTCAGACTTTGGCAGTGATGACGTGCTGGCGGGGGTAATCTTCCAAGAAAAATTAGAGCATCAGGCTTTTCTTGCGGGAGGCAGCAGCTATGCGCCGCCGCGCTGCACCTGGGGTGAGCTGCGCAATGGACAGGCGCCGCAAGTAGAAAGCTGTCTGCCGAATTTTGCGGTTGCCGCGCTGCGGGAAGCTATGCCGCATTTGGGACGCAAACTGCATGGATTTGACAGTCCGGATGCCATGGTGACTGCGGTCGAAACTCGCAGTTCGTCTCCGGTTCGTTTCGCGCGTAACGCGGATTACGAGGGAGCCTGCAGCGCGGCGGCGGGTACAGCTCGTTCAAAGCTTGCAGGAACACCGCACTATGCAGCGGATGCAGTGATGCTTGACGCATCTACGCAGGAAACCGGCATTTCGACAAACGCGCCGCACTATGCAGCAGATGCCGTGCCATGTGAAAATTCCATGACGACAGTCGGAAACGTGACAGGACCTGCGGACGCAAAGACCTTAATCGGCTTTTATCCTTGCGGCGAAGGAGCAGGATACGCGGGCGGTATTATGTCCGCCGCAGTCGATGGCATTCGCATTGCCGAGACCATCATTCGCAAATGGAAACCCCTCTATCTGTAACTCACATCCCGAGCTGCGCTGAAAAGGTTAATTGCTTTCGTCGCTCGCGTGTTTGCGCCGCTTTTTGGGTAAAAAATGCCTCAAAGATGTAACGCACTCGGCTTTGTTCCAGATGCAGATGTAAAAAATAGGTACAAGTTTGCCTATCATTGTTTCGAATAACAAGATAATTGGATAAAATTTAGTTCTTTATACAATTTCACGAGAACGCCATGGAAAATTCATGCATATTTTCCTGGAGATTTATGGGGCGCGCCCAAAAAACAGGTGAAGCATTACATCTTTTTGAGCAAAAAAGCCGAAAATGGGAACTTTCACTTGATAATGCCGGCGCAGCGTGCTGAGATTGTTACGCGCACATCTCTCCTGCATGAGCGCAACGGCGCAGCGTGAAGAGACTGCTTCACTTGATAATGCCGGTGCAGCGTGAAGAGACTGTTACGCGCACATCTCTCCTGCATGAGCGTAGCGGTGTAGCGTGAAGAGCTTGTTACGCACACATGCCTTCCATGCAAAGAAGGCACTTCGTAAGGTGCTTTTGTCGATATTCCGGAAACATCGCAAGCGATATTTCCATACGTAGTAATGAAAAGGGCTGCCTGTTAACGGTTATTTTCCGTTAACGGACAGCCCTTTTGTGAATTATTCGCGTGAAATCCGCCAAATCTCTGAAAAACACAGTCCTCAGCCTGTGAAACAGTTGGCGGAAGCTGAGACGTATTCGCCAAATCGAGGGAAAAAGTCAGAGCTTCTAATCAGAGCTTCTAAAATGAATACAGTTTCGCATCAGATACGGGATTCGCCAAATCAAGGGGAACTGTCTTCGGAAAGCGCGTGTCTTCGGAAAGCGCGGATTAGATCAAAGCCGCGGTGATCAGCGCCATCTTGTAGACTTCATCCGCGTTGCAGCCGCGGGACAGGTCGTTGATCGGGGCGTTCAAACCCTGCAGAATCGGGCCATAAGCATCGAAGCCGCCCAAACGCTGCGCAATCTTATAGCCAATGTTGCCCGCGTTGATGTTCGGGAAGATGAAGGTGTTTGCGTAGCCTGCAACCTTGGAACCCGGTGCTTTGAGCTGGCCGACTTCCGGAGCAACCGCTGCGTCAAACTGTAATTCACCGTCAACGTCAAGTTCCGGATGCGCTTCCTGTACGCGGATCGTCGCATTGCGCATTTTGTCAACGGTTTCACCCTTGCCAGAACCCTTTGTGGAGTAGGAAAGCAGCGCAACACGCGGTTCAATACCAAAAATCTCGGCAGTGTGCGCGGTTTCTACGGTGGATTCTACGATTTCGTCTTCGCTCGGGTCGATATTGATCGCGCAGTCAGCCATCGCGAGCTTTTCCTCGCCGCGCATCATAATGAAGCAGGAGCTTACGGAGCTGATGCCAGGCTTGCACTTGATCAGCTGCAGCGCCGGGCGAACGGTATCCGCGGTGGAGTAAGTCGCGCCACCGAGCAGACAGTCAGCCTTGCCCATCTTTACCAGCATCGTACCGAAGTAGTTGCCCTTGGAAAGCGCTTCGCGGCACTGCTCGTCTGTCATTTTGCCCTTGCGCAGTTCTACCATTTTAGCGGCCATTTCGTCCATGCCGTCATAAGCCTTCGGGTCGAGAAGCTCCGCACCGGTGATATCGAAACCGCCGTCAGCAGCCGCTTTTTTGACTGCCTCTACTTCGCCGAGCAGGATTACCTTCAATGTTTTAGCAGCCAGCAGCTTGCTTGCTGCAGAAAGGATACGCGCATCGGTACCTTCAGTAAAAACGATTGATTTTGGATTAGCCTGCAGTTTTTTTTCAAATTCCTCAAAAATTGCCATTGTGTGAATACCTCCTATAGTTTGTACGGGAAAACCCAGAAATAACATGTGTTGTAATGGTCCTAACCTTGCGGCAACGCCGCAAATAGAATCGATGGAACCATTATACCACCTTTTCAACGCTTTGCAAAGGTTCTGCGCGAGGTTATTTATTTAACAAGACAGTCGCCGGTCATCTCCGGCGGAACCGGCAGATCCATCAGGCGCAGCAGGGTCGGCGCGATGTCAGCGAGCTTGCCGGAGTCCTTGCCAAACACAGCCGGTTCCGCGCTGATATGTACCAGTGGAACCGGATTGGTCGAGTGCGCGGTGACCACATGACCGTCCGCGTCGAGCATTTCGTCGGCATTGCCATGATCCGCGGTCAGCAGGATCTGTCCGCCCGCATTCAAGACCGCGTTCACGATCTGCTGTACGCAGCCATCCAGTGTTTCGATGGCTTTCACCGCGGCTTCAAAGACACCGGTGTGACCGACCATATCGGCATTCGCGAAGTTCAAAATGATGACATCGTATTTGGACGATGCGATTTCCTTGATGACTTGCGCGGTAACCTCCGGCGCGCTCATTTCCGGTTGGAGGTCATAGGTCGCGACCTTTGGAGACGGAATCAGCACGCGGTCTTCCAGTGGGTTTGGCTGCTCGACGCCGCCGTTAAAGAAAAAAGTCACGTGCGCGTATTTTTCGGTTTCGGCGATGCGCAGCTGATGCAGGCCGAGTTTCGATAAGTATTCTCCTAAAGTATTGGTGATGACCTGCGGCGGGAACGCGACTTCGACGTTCGGAATGGTCGCGTCGTACTGTGTCATGCAAATATAAGTAAGATTCTTTATCTGCTTTCTGCGGGAAAATCCGTCAAAGTCAGGATCAACAAAGGCGCAGGTCAGTTCTCTGGCGCGGTCCGGGCGGAAATTGCAGAAGATGATGCTGTCCCCGTCCTGCACGGTCAGTGCAGCGGCGGCACGTTCCTCGGCCGTCGCTGCGGCATTCGCGGGCGCGAAGTTCGGAGAAATGCCGTTTTTGTCCACTGCAGTCTGTACAGACGGTTGTATGCTTTCGGCACGTAAGGTTTTTGGTGCTGCATCCCCGCCTGTGGAATCGCTGCCGCAACAAAGGGTCGGCTTGATAAACTCATCGGTTTCTCCGGCATCGTAGGCTGCCTGCACAGTCGCTTCCGCGGAAGCGGCCTTTCTGCCGGAGCCAAGCGTCAGCGCGTCATAGGCAAGCTGCACGCGATCCCAGCGCTTGTCGCGATCCATCGCGTAATAACGACCTGAAACGACGCCGATTTTTCCCAAGCCGAGCCGGGCAAGATAAGCCTCCAATTCCCGCACGAAACCGAGCCCTGAGGTTGGCGGAACATCTCTGCCGTCCATGAAACAATGCACGACGACTTTTTGCAGACCGCGCATTTTCGCGAGCTTGAGCACTGCTTCGATGTGCGAGATGTGGCTGTGGACACCGCCGTCGGACAGCAGACCGAAAACATGGAGCGTGCCGCCGGTCTCTTTGACATGCCGCACCGCGTGATTCAGCGGAAGATTATCGAAAAAAATCTCGTCCTCGATGGCTTTGGTGATGCGGGTAAGTTCCTGGTAGACGATGCGTCCGGCGCCGATATTGAGGTGCCCGACTTCGGAGTTTCCCATCTGCCCTTCGGGAAGTCCGACAGCGAGACCGCTCGCCGCGAGCTTGATGTGCGGATATTTGGCGAAGATCGCGTCCAGATTCGGTGTCCTGGCGGCGGCAACGGCGTTTCCGTACGCGGAAGGATTGAGACCGAAGCCGTCCAGTATCATCAGCATGGTTGGTCGTTTGTTGTTCATAAAGTATGCCTGCTTTCTGTTTGTTTTTTTGTATGGAGATCGTGCGTGGCTACCGGCTCACAGCGCGCTTTTTGGCGCGTGCCCGTGAATCTTCGCAAAAGCCGCGGCACGAAAATCTTTCCTCAATATTCTAACAAATTTCGCGAAAAAAAACAACTGCCGCAGTGAAACGGCGAAAACCGGAATGCCGCAGTGATTTGCCCGAATTGAGCGGAGCGCGTAAAAGGACAAAAGTGCACATAACGAAATCAGAGATTTCTATGCGCACATG
>OLNQ01004765.1_pt1 | contig 9933 bp, 6 predicted proteins | sample 1672821 | NCBI WGS metagenome assembly OLNQ01 (sample SAMEA3136727, study PRJEB25190) | human gut metagenome | biome: human gut; feature: human-associated habitat; material: faeces | place: Austria | collected 2013
AAGATATAGCACCAACAGTTGATAATATTACAAAGAAGAAATCACTATTAGTATTATTAACTCCTGTCATAGGTGGTACTATTTCTCCAATTTCAATTCTATCATAAACATAAATCACTTCAATAGTTCCATCAATATATTTACCGGTTTCATCACCTTTGATTTCTACTAAATAGTATCCATCAATATCTTTATAATCTGTTAAATAATCTTTTCCTACCATTTTAGTAAATTCACTACTTGGTAATAATGTATTACCATCAGCATCTACATATTTAACAATTAATTTACCATATTTAGCTTTATACTTAAGTTGCATATCAGCCATAAAGTTAAAACCAAGGTAAGAGTTAGGTGTATATCTACCTATATTTTTTAATACTCCAGAAATAGTATAACCTTCACCCTTAGAATTAAGAGTACCTGCTCTTTCTATAATATCACTATCACCTTTAGTTTTATCACGCATATAGCTACCAATTGAATAATCACTTCCAGTATTATCACTGGCACTATTTGCTACATCTTTATTATCGGTATATTCACCATTTTCATTTTTTTTATCAAAATAGAATGATAATCCTTCATTATAGAAATAATTGTAAGCTAGTAATAAAACTGTTTCATTAGTTTCAATAGAAAATTCTCCAGATTCATTACCCATTGATTGATATAAATCATTAATCATCTCATCAGTTAATTCTGTAATGCTTGAAATATTATAATATGCTAAGAAAAAATCTAGCGGACTATTATAACCTTTAGCTTGTAAAGCACTATCTACTTCTTCTTTTGCTCTTTTTTGATTAGCTGGTAACCAAGTTATTCCTAATTCTTTTTTATAAGCAGCATTAAGTACATAGAAAGGATCTACATCAGATAACATTTCTCTAATTATTCCTTTATTGAATTGATCAAGTCTTGTATAGCTTGTCTTATATTTACTATTATAAAAGTCTAATAAATATTTAGCATAATCAGCTATACCATTATATCCTTTATCAGTTAAAGCAGCCCCTACTACATCATCAGTCATATTTCTACCACTTGAATTAGGTATTAAAGCTTGTAATGCCGTATTATAAGTACGTCTAAAAGTAAATCCTTCTGGTAATGTTGTTTGATTGAAGAATTTATCATTAGTATTATTAGTAGTTGGTGTTGTTTCCTTTTCTTTATATACCAATGGTTCTGTTGGAAATATCTCAAAAGATGTCTCTTCATAATAATAATCATAATCAGATAAGTTATTAATTACCATTCTAACTCTAAACTTATCCCCTGCTTGGAATGGATTACGAAACTGAAAATAATCTTCATCTAAACCTTGTTCAGCTCCATATTTTTTAAATTTCTCATAAATTTTATTTGAGATTTGTTCAAACACTTCTGGTGCAATGACAATCTCATCATTATCATAATTAGCTGGTATAGTTACGTTGACAGTAATCTCACCATATACTTCTTGCCACATAGCATCTACAGTTAATTTTGATAAATCATAAGTTACTTCTAGTCCCTCACTAGTAGTTAACTTAGAAATAGAATCTGTATCCCACTTTGACGTTTCAAGAGCAGAAACATCAGTAGTAAAGAATACAAATCCTAATAGTAGTACAACTACAAATAGAATACTTCTTACTGTTTTTTTCATTTTTTTCTCCTCCACATTTTATCAAGAGAATAAGATATAATTACCGAACCCCTTCGAAGAAATTAAACGTTTCCTTGATTTAGCTCACTATACTAATGGTAAATTAACAAATTGTCAACATTTTTTAGTCGAATTTTGCAAATTCCATAAGAAAAAAATCTAGAAACTTAAAATTCCTAGATTTCACTATTTCTTACAACTATTAATTTAGATACACTAACTAAACTTACAATAGTAATTAAAGAAGCAATTAATAGTTCAATATTATTATTAGAATCTACTAAAGTATTAGGTGGAGTAATATCATCTACTCTTGTCATACCTTTTTCTTCAATATCCCATTTAGCATAAACTGTTAATTCACTAACTGGTTTACCATCAATCATTAATTTAGTTGTCTCATCAAACTTAGTATTTAATAGTTTATATAACTCTTCAAAGTTACCTTCCAAGGCATACTTCTTAGCAAGTTCACTATCACTTGCTATATACCAACCCTTAAATACATAACCATCACGAGTTGCTACAGCAAGTAGTTTTTCAGCAAGATTCATATTATTACCATAGATAGTAACATCTTGGGTAAATCTAGAATAAAGTCCTGCTTTTAATAAGTTATCTTGTAATGTCTTACTAAATCCTACATTTAAAATGCCAGCTGTTCCAAGAGATGAAATAAATCCTTCTGTAGCATCATATCTTAAGATTGATACTGGTGTCCAAACATAAGCTTTACCTTGATCATCATATCTAAAGACATAATCATATCTAGTTGAATTATTTGGATCATAATAAGTAAAACTATTCTTATCTTCAGTCATTTCTTTATTATTATTTTTATTTAATTCAAAATCAACTAATTTAGTTGAATCATTATTAATAGGACCTGTATATTTTTCGTCTTCCTTCTTTTGGTCATTATAATTACCAAAGTCACCAGTCATATTTCCATGATTTGCTTTTACACTACCACTAAGTATAATTGTTTGTTGATTACTATTAAATCCTTCTATTTCTTTTTGAATTACGTTATCAGTAGTAGCTATTTTACCAATAGTATAACCATCTACTATAAACTTACCAGCATAAGCTTCATGATAACCAATACCATATCTTTTATTATCTAGTAAAGTAAAGGAACTATCAGTTACTTTAACTTCAGCATTAAACACAGCAATTCCAGAGTAAAGTGCTACTGTAAAACCACTTCTATCTTTTAATGAGTTATCATTTTTTATCTTGTCACCTTCTACAGTAAAGTTTTTTGATACTCCATTATTATTTGCATTTAATATAGATGAGTTAACTAATACTTCTGTAATAGTATCCCTTTTTTCACCATAGAAAGCTATACCTGTTCCACCATTATTATTTGCATTAATAGTAGATGATGTAATAGAAGTCTTTCCACAGAAAGCTATACCATTACCCATATTCCAAGGATAATCACCTTGATAGTAAGGTCTTGTTTGACTATAGTTATAATTGCCATAAGCTTCTTGACCATTACTATTTACATTTATTGTAGAGCCTATAATTTCAGCAGTATTTTCAACCCAAATACCAGAGTTTGCTCCACAGTTATTAGCATCAATTGTTGAATTTTTTACTGTTAAATTATTAGCATACATATTAGATGCTGTATATTTAACATTAGCCCAAGGGCCATCAGAGTTATTACTAATATTTAAGTATGAGTTAATAACCTTGATATTTCCTCCATTAGTACCCCAACTATGATTATTTGTCATAGAAACATTTGAACCAGTTATATTGATTTGATCATTATCACCACTAACACAAACAGCATCTACTCCATTATTATTCATAGTAACTTTATTAACATTAGTAAAGTTTAAAATATTTGTTGAACCAGATTCCATTCCAGCATGGTAACCACTAACTTTACTATTATTACTCATATCTACTAAAGCCATATCATTAAAGTTAAGGGTAACTTTTGCACTTCCCATTACATTAATACCAGCCATAGTATTATCACTAGCTATAAAACTAGAACCCTTAGTACCATTTAAGTTAAAGATTGTTCTATAACCAATCCACATACCACTTCCATGATTTTGTTCAGTCTCTAAAGAATTAATTAAGGAAAGTTTACTACTATTAACTAAATCTAAAGTAACATCACAATCGTTAGAAACAAATATTCCTTCTCTATATGAAGAAATAGTCAAATCACCATCGATAGTTAAGTTTGACTTAGTATTATCTTTAAATAAAATACCAAAGTTATTACCATTATCACTTGTAAAAGTAACTTTACCAGTCATTTTAAAAGTCTTATTACCATCAACAGTAAGAGATAAATTCTGATATTCACCTGTTGCAAATTCAATTGTATCATTTGAATCGACTATGCTTTGTATTTCTTTATTAGTCATATCAGTTGTTACACTAGCAGTTGCAGCCTTAACATTTGGTATAAACATCATAATAAATACAGCGCATAATACCATCAATGATTTAGAAATTTTTTCTACCATTTTTCTTCCTCCCAATAGATATTAATCAAGGAAACATAACTTACCGATTAACCCCATCTAAATGATAAATAATCCCCCTGAATTAGCTCATTATACTAAAGAAAAATTAACAAATTGTCAATATTTTTAGCTAAATTTAATAAATTTTGGTAGAAAAAAGTTGGAAAATAGAAAATTCCAGCTTTTTAGTTTTCTAATGATAATTTTAATATTTCGAGTGAAAAGAGACAATTATTTCAATTTATTACATTTTTTACTATTTTTTTCTTTTTTAGCAATCAAGCTTCCATCTACTTTATAAATAGCAACTCCTAAAGCTTTTTTATTATCACTTAAAAATAAAGATAAAATATCATCTATACTTTTACATTTAATACTGTTGTCTTTAAAAAACTCAATAAAATCTTCTATATTCTTAGCATACAACCCTCTTGGTGCTTCGTGATACTTTTCATAGTAATATACAATTCTATAACCATCATTATATGTTACGTAGTCTTTGTAATACATTAATCATCTTTTTTTATTTTCATAGTATAACTTCTTATTACTAACATCCATTAATTACATTTTATTTAAAATTTATTTTATTATTAAATTTTTTTTCAAAGACAATACAAGTTGTTTCATTGAAACACTATATTCATCAATAGAAACAGGAAAGCCATACATAAATCTAATATTTAGAGTATACCTGTTTTGCATATCTGCAGAAAATGGCAAATAAGGCAGGAGATCTTTTCGGTCACCAAGAGTAAAATAGTCAATACTAAATATTTTTAATAGTTTTAAAAATATTTAGGAAGAAACACTATTTCTTAATATTTAATTATAAGTGTTTAAAAGGTATTGTTTTATTCTAAAATATATATAAACACTATGAATGATTATATTTAGAAAATCAATATACTTCCGACAAAAATAAAATAATTAAATGTCTGTTTTTTCTACAATAATAATTATCTTTATTCTCATTTTTAAAGTGCAATTTTTGCACTTTAAGATTCTTATTCCATTAAGAAATAAATATTTATACCAATACAAAAAATCTGAAAAACAGTAATTCCAGATTTTTATTTTTAATTCTTATCTTTAATGATATTCTTACTGCAATAGTAAGTTAGTAGAAAATAACTACCATAGATTAAAACAATGAATATAGCAGTAATTATGATAGAAGATAATTTTATATTAACTCCAGTCATAATTAATATTTTATTACAAAAGATTATTCCAAAGATAGAATGGATGATAGCAAGAGCTAATGGTAATAAGAAGAAGACTCCGATTTGTTTAAACAAAGCTTTATTAATCATCATATCACTAGCTCCTATCTTTCTTAAGATAGTAAACTTTATTTTATTATCATTAGATTCAGATAACTCTTTTAAAGCTAAAATAGCAGCACAAGATATTAGAAAAACTATTCCAAGATATAATCCAATGAAAGTAACCATTGCTCCTAAGCCAATACTAGAGTTATAAATATCAGATTTAGTATTAAAAGTTAAATTAGTATTAGAAAATTCTTTAGAGTCCATAAGATTAGTGATTACTTTATCTGCCTTTTCTCTATTTCCTTTATAATCAGCTAATTTATAATACATGTACTTAGTTGCCTTATCTAAAGCTTCATCTGGTAAAACAATAAAACCAACATTAGAAGCATTACTAGTCATATCATAAAAGCCATCAATCGAATAACTATATTTAGGATAATAATTAGTATTATTAATAGTAATAACCGTTCTTCTTTTTAAAGATTCATCTTTAATATTTTTCATAGAAGGATAATTAGCAACTACTACATAATGATTATCATCTAAAGTTAACCTATTTAATCCAAGACTCTTAGCCATCTTATTATAATCACTTATCTTCATAAGTTCTATTTCACTGTTATATCTAAGGTAAGGATATTTCTTTTTAACTATCTTATAATAATCACCAAGACTACTCTTTAAAGTAATCCCTTCATTTATATATAAAGTAAAATCTGTTATATTAGTAAAATACTTATGATAATTAAAGTTAAGTTTAGCAAGTGACTCATTAATTGTTAATAATGAATCTTTCCTTTGTTCTTCACTATAACCATAAACATCACCATCAGGATTATATCTTTTACTTATTTCAATATCTCTTGGAGCATATTTAATCAAAGAATTGTTTAAAGAATTTCTAAGAGATAAAGCACTAGATAGTACACAAATAGTCGTAAATAACATTAAACAAATAATAGTAACTGAAAAGACTGTTGTACTTGCTTTACTACTTATCCCTTTAATAACAAAACTATTTAATTCTTTATAGTAAAGCTTTTTATCCTTCTTTAATACTTTTAAAAGAAAACCTGATAATGAGAAGAATACTAAGAAAGTACCAACTGTTCCTAAGATAATTGGAAATATAATACTAGTATCACTACTTAATAATTTGTCAACATCACCTACTACTAGATAATAAGCATAAATAAGTATCCCTACTGCTATTAAGAATAGAAAAAATGCTACTAGAGTATTTTTAAGTCTTAGTTTTTCCCTCTTAGAGCTAGAGTTAATTAAATCTATAAGTTTACATTTATTAATAATAATAGTATTAAAAAGCATAACAATTAAATAGATTATACCAAAATAGATAATTGTCTTAATAAAAGCACTGCTTGAAAAGACAAACTTAAACTTAGTTAAATTCACCTCAAACATACTAGCTACTAAAACACTCATCAGTTGTGATAAAATAACGCCTAGCAATAAGCCAACTCCTAATGATAGAAAACCAATTAGTAGTGTTTCAATAAATAGAATCAAAGATATTTTTCTTTTACTCATACCAAGTGTTAAGTAAATAGCAAACTCTTTATTTCTTCGCTTCATTAAAAACCTTGAAGCATAGATTATCAAGAATCCTAGGATAAATGATACAAAGACACTAACTACTGATAAGATATTAGTCATAAGTCTAATAATTTCATAAGTTGATTTAGATAAATCCATCATAGCAGTCTGACTACCTATAGAGTTAAAAACATAGAAAATACTAACTCCTAACATAAGAGTAAAGAAGTAAATTGCATAGTCTTTTATACTCTTAGCAATATTCTTAACTGATAGTTTACAAAGCATCATTTAAATCACCACCAAGTACCGTTACAACATCTATTATCTTATCAAAGAACTCTTTTCTTGATGAATCACCTTTATATAATTCACTAAATATCTTTCCATCTTTAATAAAGATTACTCTACTAGCATAACTTGCCGTAAAAGCATCATGGGTAACCATAAGAATAGTAGCTGCTAATTCTTGATTTAAGTAATTAAACTTTTCTAATAACATCCTACTAGACTTAGAGTCAAGAGCTCCTGTTGGTTCATCTGCTAAGACTAACTTAGGATTAGTAATTATGGCTCTAATAGATGCAATTCTTTGTTTTTGTCCTCCACTCATCTCATAAGGATATTTATTTAAGATATTAGTAATATCTAATTCTTTAGCTAGTTTACTAACTCTTTTTTCTATCTCTTTATAAGGTACATTTTGAATAGATAAAGCAAGAGCTATATTCTCATAACCAGTTAAAGTATCTAAAAGATTAAAGTCTTGAAAGATAAATCCTAACTCTTCCCTTCTAAACCTATCTAGACTATTACCCTTAAGCTTAGTAATATCTATATCTCCTAAATAAATATGTCCTGCTGTTACTCTATCAATAGTTGAAATACAATTTAGCAAAGTAGTCTTACCACTACCACTTGCTCCCATAATAGCTACAAATTCTTGCTTAGCTACTGAAAATGATAATCCATCTAAAGCTTTTGTTAAACTAGATCTTGCTCCATAATATTTTTGAATATTATCGATTGTTAATAATTCATTCACTTTTAAATCACCTCACTTACCATATTAATAGATATTATTCATTTTGTCGTATTTCTAATATTACAGTATCTTACAATTTTGTAATACTACTATAATTATTATAGAAATCATTAATTCCAAAGGTAATAGTAACTAAAGTATATGAGTTAATAGTAGATTCTATCTCTAACTTATGACCTAATTTATCACAAAGCTTCTTAGCAATATATAATCCCATTCCTGTTGACTTACTATTATAAATACCATTACTACCAGTAAAAGATTTATTAAAGACTTTAGGTAAATCGTTTTTAGAAATACCCCAGCCATTATCAAGGACAGTAAGTTTAATCTTATCGTTTTCTAAGAAAGCATCTATTTTAATATAACTATTTTTGATATTCCTTTTATATTTAATACTATTATTAATAACTTGATTTAAAATAAACTCTAACCATTTATAATCAGTAACTACTTTTAAAGAGTTAGTATTTACTATAAAGTCGATATTATTTTCTAATAAATCATCTTTATTTTTTAAAGCTACTCTACTAATTATTTTGTCTAAGCTAACTGTTTGAAAAGTAAAGTCTTCTTCTAAGTAATTACTTCTTACATAATATAGTATTTGGTCAAGATAGTTATCTAATCTTTTAAGTTGAAATAAATACTTGTTATCCATCTCTTTATGATTATGAGTCATCAACATAAGAGTAGCGAGTGGCATTTTAACTTCATGTATCCACATTTCAATATAATCTTTAAAGTCTTCTAGATTAAGTTTATACTTATCTATTTCTTCAAGCATTGACTTATCAGTTTCATATAGTATTTGTCTAATTAGTTTTCCTTCATAGAAACTAGGATTATCTATCGTTTCCATAACTAAGTATTTTTTATCAAGTCTATCTAGATTATTAATTAAGTTCAAATAGAAGTTTTTCTTTCTAAAGTAATCAAAGGAGAAAATAGTAATACTATTTATTATAAGAATAAAAGAAGCCATCAAGGTTAGAAAGATAGATACTTTAAAAGCTAATAGTAAGAAAATAATTAATAAAATAGCAAGTAAATTTATTAAAATGATTAATATTTTATCTTTAAAGTAACTAGTTAATTTCATAATAAAATGTATCCTTGTCCTTTTCTAGTTTCAATTACATCGCTATAACCAAAGTCTTTTAATTTAGTTCTTAATCTACTAATATTTACTGTTAAAGCATTATCATTTATATACTCTTCATTATTCCACAATTCACTCATCAACTCATCGCGACTTACTATTCTATTCTGATTATTAAGTAAGTATAGAAAAATTATCATTTCATTTTTAGTTAATTCTATACTTAGATTATCTTTAGTTAAGACTCCTCTATTTTGATAGACATCTAAATCTCGATATTTAAGTTTATCCTTCACTTGATTTACTCTTTTAAAAACATTTTGAATCCTAAGAAGTAAGATAGTCGGATTATATGGCTTAGTGATAAAGTCATCTGCTCCATAAGATATTGATAACACCTCATCTATTTCACTTGCTCTACTAGTTAAAATAATAACTGGTACACTACTTTCTTTTCTAAGTTCTTTTAGTAAAAGTTCACCATTTAGGTATGGTATATTTACATCAAGCAGTACCAAATCTGGATTAGTCTTTAAAATATATTCTTTAGCATGTAAAAAGTCAGTAAGAATTAAAGTATCATAAGAAGCATTTTCTAACAAACCTTTTAATTCTTCTTGCATACTACTATCATCTTCTACTATTAGTATTTTTTTATTCATTTTTCTTCACCATCTTAATTATAGCATCTATTTAGATAAAGTTTTATTACATTTTTGTAAGAATTATTACTACGAGAAAAGTGCAAATTTTCATTGATAATTGTTATCTAGCTAATTTTATGGTAATAT
>OLNQ01004768.1_pt1 | contig 9924 bp, 9 predicted proteins | sample 1672821 | NCBI WGS metagenome assembly OLNQ01 (sample SAMEA3136727, study PRJEB25190) | human gut metagenome | biome: human gut; feature: human-associated habitat; material: faeces | place: Austria | collected 2013
AAAGGTTTTGACTATGTTGCACTTGAACATATTCACAAATTAAGTTATAATGAAGAACAAAATCAAAATATTGTTTATCCTGGTTCAGTTATTTCCTTGGGTTTTGATGAGACGGGAAAACATGGTATGATAGTTGGAAATTTAGAAAAGGAAAAAATAAATTTAGAATTTATTCCATTAGATGACAAAGAATTTAAATTATATGATTTAGATGTTACGCAAATTAATTCAAAAGAAGAATTAATAGAAAAAATAAATGAATTAAATTTTTTAGAAAATGAATTAGTAGAAATTATATTAATTGGTAACATAAATTCTATTAGGATAGCAATTACATCTATAATCATAAATATTTTTTTAGCCCTATTATATTTTTCTTCATTAAGATATGTAACATAAATTGTATATAAGGTAAGTAGCGTTGGCCACATTATATAATGAATAAAGTCAATTCTATTTAAACCTTTTACTAAATATACATTAACATCATCTAGAAAATAATAAGTTATTATAAGTTCCGCTAATACCAGTATCACATCGAAAAAACTACTAATTAGCATAAATCCATACAGTTTAGTTTCTTTACTATCTATTCTACTTTTAGAAAAGAATAATATCATTAAAAGTACTATACAAAATAGACCACTAATTGTAAAGTACATACTACTCAAATCAATCACCTACCTTGACAATAAGAGTATATCACAAAAGTTGAAAAATAACCAACCAAAAAATGTCCATAATTACGTATTAAAGTCTAAGAACCTGGTGAGAACACAAAAAAAGATCCTACTACAACTTATAGAATCTTTTTAGCTTAATAGCTTATTTTCTCTTTATTAAAATGCTAATTTTACCATCGCTTGTTAAATCTGATATAGTTAATTTATATTTTGGATTATTATCAATTGTATCTGGAGTATAGTCGCCAAGTTCGTATACTCCATCATAATTTACTCCATCAACAGTAAATGTATAGGGAATAAGAATAGCAAAACTAGTAGTTGTTGCTCCGTCATGTTCGGGAACCTTCCACTTTACTTTTTTAGTTATCATAATGGAGTCGTTTGTATTAATTATATCAATTTTTTCCAAAGAATTGATGTATTGTTCAGAATTCAAAGCTATTTGTGTCACTGTATTACTTGGATCAGCTACATTTTCTCCTGTATTAGAGTCTTTTTTAATAAATATCAAAATTGAACATAATGCAATTATTAATACTAAGCACAATACTATTATCAATATACTTGTTTTTTTTAATTTTCCCATCATTCCCATCAAATTTTTCTCCTTCATTATCTTATATATACAATATGTTACCAAATTTTAAACTATTATTCAATAGTTTTGAAATAATAATTTCTAGCCTACTATTTTATTTTAACTTTTTTCCTAAGAGTAATTCCTGGTACTAACTGATTATTTTCATCTAAACAGTATTCGTTTTCTATTTTACTTCCATCATTACTTCTTAAGAATTTTTCTTCTTTTAAAGAGTCATATGTGAAGCCAAAGGCTTTATATTTCTTTTGATAAGTATGATTTAGATAAATATCTTGATCAATATCAGATAAAGAAGTTCTATTAACTCCATTATCTTGCCAAATTTCTCTTCGCATTTTCTCCATCTCTGTTTGAATTTCTAGAGTTTTAATGATTATATCATCACTACTGTTTATTGATAATGGTTTACCAAATCTAACTATTATTTTTTTATATAGATCAAGTTCTTTATCACAAAGTCTTGGTTCTTCTATATACTCTAAGATAGTTGGAACAACAGGAACACTAGTTATAGCTGAAATCATTGCTCCTCCTTTTTTAATATCATGCATTAATTTAAAAGGATGTAAGTTCCAAGTTGCTTCTCCAAATATTACTAAGTTTTTACCCTTTAACACTTTAGCTGAAGATAGTAAAATACTATTATTAGCTGACTTTTTACTATTTCTATCTAAAAAGGTGGCATCCGCTAGTTTAAAGGTAGCAATAGAGAAAAGATTTAAGCAGTCAGTCGCAACCATTACAGTTGTCTTTCTCTTTAGTCTTTCCATTATATTATACATTGAAAATATATCATGAGCAGTTGAATGATTACAAAGAAATATTGCTTGATTCATATCAAGGTTTTCTACTCCTTCTAATTCTAATTTTTTATTATAAAAATCTTTCATATATAAGTTAGTAACTACTTTTTGTCCAAAAGAATAATTATTAATATCGGGTACTACATTATCAATACAGTATCTTCTTAAATCTTTATAATACTCTTTTCTTGATGCTATACTCATTTTCTTTTCTATATTATACGGTAGTATTACTCTATCATTCATTTATTTGTCCTTCTAATTCATCGGCTAGATATGACCTTACTTTACCATCTTCTGTTTTAACTTGATAAAGATTACCAATCTTTAAGACAATAATTCCTTTCTCTTTTGTCTTTGGTATATATACATTATTACCTATTTCTAAGCTATTTGCATCATTATCTTGTGTTGTATTTTTAACAATATATCCCATAAATTCCTCCCAAATTAATATATCATAATTTCAAATAGTAAAAAAGATTTTTATATTATTTTTTTAGAGTTTTAGTGTTTTGTAAGGCATGATATTTTAATTCATAATTTTTCTTACTCATACTAAAAACTGGATTAAATTTTTCTTTCTTAGTAACCAATGCTTCTCCTAAATTTGAAATAGTTTTTTTCCTTTCTTTAATTTCATCAAGTGATAAAGTTAAAATCGAAGCACTATTTCTGACTATTGGTAAAACCCCTAACTCATCTAAATAAGAAAAAACTTTTTCTAAATATTTAACATCTTTGTTGACAATAAGTGGCATCAAATATGATTCATCATAATTCATCTTAATAAATTTGATTGTTCTATTTAATTCACCATATGATTTTAAGAATATACTTCCTGTTATTTTTATATTGTTATTTTTACAGATTATTACTATATTATTTAATTCTTTAGGTGTTTTTCTAAACACACCACCTGTTATTTCTATATTATTTTCTTGGCACACACTAATTATTTCTTCAATTTCTAAAGCTGACCTTAAAAATATACTCCCACTTATTTTTATATCATTTTTCTTACAAACTGTTATAATTTCTTCAATTTCTAGAGCGGTTCTCATAAAAACTGTTCCACTTATTTTTATATTATTTTCCTCACAGATTTTTATTATTTTCTTTATTTCAACTGCAGATTTATTAAAAACACTTCCAGTTATTGTAATATTTTTCTCTTTACATACTTCTACTATATCTTTTATTTCTTCTACATCTCTTTTAAAAATGGTACCTACTAATTCTATGTTATTTTCCACACAAATGCCTATCATTTCTTTTATTTGGTCACTTGTTTTTAGAAATACACTGCCTATTATCCTTATTTTGTTTACTTGGCACACACTAATTATTTCCTCAATTTCTTTAGCTGACCTTAAAAAGACGCTTCCGGTTACTTTTACATTGTTTTTTTGACAAGTATCTATTATAGTTTCTATTTCATTAGCACTTTTTAAAAAAATACCTCCTGTTATTTTTATATTATTTTTATCACAAATATTTATTATTTCTTTAAGTTCTCTTGCTGTTTTTCTAAATACATTAACACTAATTTCTATATTATTTTTCTTACAAATTTCTACTATGTTTTTTGTCTCTTCTATAGGCTTAGATAAAACAGCTCCAGTTATTTTTATGTTATTTATTTTACAAATTTTTACTATTTTACTTATCTCTTCTTCATTCTGCCAACCAATTGAAGCTGACAAAGTATTCTGTTTATTCATTCCCAATTTTTCAATATTTCTTATTCTGCTTACTGGTATACTTAATATTGAAGTTAGTCTATTTATGTAATATGGTCCATAATTATCAAATACATAATTATATGTTTCTTTTAATGAATTTGGATTAGTTGATAAAACATGTAAGCAGGTTTCTACGTTTGAAAATGATATGAATGAATTAAGTAAAAAATTGCAATTTTCTTTTAAAGCATTGACTTGTAAATACATCACACTAGGACATTTTTCTATATTTTGAGGTGATATATTTAACTCTTTAATCAAAAAGTCTAATGATTTTTTAATATTTTGATAATCACCTTTTGTTAAAATATTATTATTCTTTTTAATTATTTTATCTGCATCTATTTGGTATTCTTTTAGCAATTCTTTCAAATCATAAAATTCTATCATTCTAACTCCTCCAATATACTTATATCATTTTCTATTATATTTACATAGTCTACTCCTAAGTTTAAGATTAATTTATTAAGTTTATTTTTAAAATAACTAGGTTCATTAATAAAGCTAAAGATACTTCGTTCAAAAATATCAAGTGAGTCAGTAAATCCTAATGATTCGAAGTACTTTAAATTATTTAAAACATTATCTAAATTATCTACTATTAGTCCAAGTGTTTCTTCTCCATATATTTCTTTTATTTTATTAAAATCCACTTGCATATATTAATTCCTTTCCATTCACAAAAACGTGCTTATTTTATCATATTTCAATATTTTTTTCAAGCCAAAAAAAGCACAAACTAGTTGCACTTTATTTATTTAATACTGAATACCCCATACTACTAAATGTTTAGCGTCTTTTCCGCATACAACGCATTTATCATCTATCTTCTTTTCATCTTCTAAGATACAACGAGACTTAGTTCCTTTTATTTCTTTCATTTTCACTTCGCATGCTTCATCACCACACCACATAGCTTTAATAAAACCAGGTTGAGTATCCATTATCTTTCTAACATCATCTAGATTATGAGCTTCAAAGGTTAGTTTTTCTCTTCGCTCTAAGGCTCTTTGATACATATCTTTTTGAATAGTATCTAATAAATCACTAACAGTAGAGGCTATATCACTATCTGCTTCACAAGTGATTTTTTCTCTAGTATCTCTTCTTGCTAGAACTATTTTATTAGCATTTAGATCACGTTCACCTACTTCAACGCGAACTGGTATTCCATTAACTTCCGCTTCTGCAAACTTAAAGCCTGGACTTTTTTCTGAATCATCTACCATATAGCTTATCTCTTTAGCTTTTAAAGCATCTACTATTTCATCTATTTTAGTATTAACTTTATCACTATCACCTATTTTAATAATCGCTACTTTAACTGGTGCTATTTTTGGTGGTAATACTAAACCAAAGTCATCACTATGAACCATAATTAAAGCTCCAATCATTCTAGTAGTAACACCCCATGATGTTTGATAACAATAACTATCTTTATTATTTCGGTCTTTAAAAGTAATATCATATGCTTTAGCAAACTTATCTCCAAAATAGTGACTTGTTCCAGACTGAAGAGCTACTCCATTATACATTAAAGCTTCTACTGTCAAACTATATTCTGCTCCAGCAAATTTTTCTTTTTCTGTTTTCTTACCAGTAATAACCGGAATAGCTAAATATTCTTTAAATAGTTTTTCATAAATACCAAGCATTCTTTTAGTCTCTTCTTCAGCTTCTTCACTAGTTTCATGAACAGTATGTCCTTCTTGCCATAAAAACTCACGGCTTCTTAAAAATGGTCTTGTCTCCTTTTCCCAACGAAAAACACTACACCACTGATTATATTTAAGAGGAAGATCACGATAGCTTTTAACTACTTCATGATAGTAATCACTAAATAATGTCTCACTAGTAGGTCTAACACATAATGGTTCTTCTAACTCTTTTTGTCCACCTCTAGTAACCCAAGCTACTTCAGGAGCAAACCCTTCTACTAATTCTCCTTCTTTTTCTAATAAAGACTTAGGTATTAATAAAGGCATATAAACATTTCTATGACCTGTCTCTTTAAACATTCTATCTAAGTTTTTTTGAATTTCTTCCCATAAGGCATAACCATTCGGTTCAAAAATAATACATCCTTTAACACTTGAATAAGTAGCAAGATGAGCAGCTTTTACAACATCAGTATACCACTTAGCAAAATCTTTATCTCTTTCTGTTATTTTTTCGTTTTTCATAATTTTTTCCTTTCTAATGAATATAGAATATTCCCATATAAATTAAGAATGCTAAATAAAGAATAGAAACTATTACTCCATTTACCTTTTCAAAAGTAGCACTTTTATAGTCAACTCCTGTTGCCATCATCATTAATACTCCCCCGATTAATCCGCCAATATGAGCAGCATTATCAATTCCGGGTACTAAAAATCCTAAAGCTAAGTTTAAAACTATCAACGGTACTATCTGACTTTTAATAACAGTTCCTAAGTAAACTCGGTAGTGATAGCCAAAGTATAACATAGCTCCAAGTAAACCAAAGATTGCTCCACTAGCTCCCACACTTACGGTTGTATTGTGGAAAGTTATGGACATCAAGGAAGCAGTTAAACCACTAAATAAGTAGATGAGTAAGTATTTCCATTTACCAAGAAAACTCTCAAGTTGAATACCAATTATCCACAAAGCGTACATATTAAATATTAAGTGAGCAATATTAGCATGAATAAAGGTTCCTGTTATTAATCTATAATATTCACCTTGTCTAATATATGGTCCAAAGACAGCTAGTTCTCTAAAGATATTATCTGTCTGTCCAAATAAAGCTGGCACCACAAATAATAGTACATTTATAAGAACTAAAAGATAAGTTATAACCGGTTTTTTCGGTCTAAATACTTTATCCATCTGCTTTTGATCTTTATGATTATGTTCATTAATCTCATCTGTTATCTTAATAAACAAATCTGCTCCTTTTTCTTTATTTTTAGAAATGTTTTTATATATGTCAGGATAAGTCTCCAGTAACAACTTATCTTTTTTAACATCTTTTTCATCAGTTACACAAGTAGCTACTCCATTCTTTGGTAGTTCTTTACTAAGATCAACACTACTTCCTAGATTTAGAAAAATACTTAGTGTATTTAACTTGAAAGAAAATGTTTTCGCTTTTATCTTCTTTACAATTCGATTAGTCTTAAAAACATCAAATTTATATTGTTCATCATTATGAATATGATGCAAAACGATTCTTACTATTTCACAGTCTTCATCTAAGTTTTCTAACCAAATTTCATCTTCTACTCCATTTAGAATTATGGGGGTATAATTTCTTTCAGTTATAAAATAATGAAGTAGTTTCATTGCTATCATATTAGTATCATTTATTTCAAATATATTTTCCATCTTTTCACATCCTTCTTCATCAAAGTATTATACACGAATTTTTCTTAATTCTCAACACTATCAAGTTCATCTAAATAAGCTTTAAACTCTAAAGGTACATCTTTAGTAAACTCTAAATGTTCTTTAGTTATTGGTTCTATTAATTCTATCTTATAACTATGAAGCATTTGACCAAAGCTAGTTGCCTTTTTACTATTCCCATAGACTGGATCATTTACTACCGGATGATTAATATAAGCTAGATGTACTCTTATTTGATGAGTTCTTCCTGTATCAAGTACACATTCTATTAAGGTTTTATTTTGATATCTTTTAATAACACTAAAGTGCGTAACCGCTTCTTTTCCCCCACTTACTACTTTCATCTTAAGTCTATCTTTAGAATCTCTTCCAATAGGAGCATCTATTGTTCCTCTATTCTCTTTAATAACTCCTTCTACTAAAGCAAGATAAGTTCTTTTAACTTCTTTTTTCTTAAGCATCATACTTAATGCTTCTTTAGTCTCTTCATTCTTTGCTACTAGCATTAACCCACTAGTATCTTTATCTAAACGATGAACAATACCTGGTCTTAATAAATCATCAGTTAAAGGATAATCTACTAATAAAGCATTTACTAAAGTATCATTTAAGTGTCCTGGAGCCGGATGAACAACTAAACCACTTTGTTTATTAATAATTAGTAAGTTTTCATCTTCAAATACAATATCAATTGGTATTTCCTTTTTCTCTAATTTATTATCTACTTCTTCTTTAAAAATATCAATTATATCTCCTATACTCACTTGATAGTTACAACTAGTCTTTTTATTATTAACTAGTACTTTACCATCTTTTATTTTTCTTTGAATCTTACTTCTAGACTCATCTAACATTTTACTTAAAACAACATCTATTCTTCCTTGTTCATCTTTTATTTCTAACTTCATCTTTATCATCCTTCCATAATCCATAGATAAGTATCAATACTCCAATTACAATTAACATATCAGCAAAGTTAAAGATTGGAAAGTAATAATTAAATATTATAACACTAATATAATCAATTACATAGGAAAGTACTAATCTATCATAAAAGTTTCCTAAAATCCCCCCTAGTATTAGTATATAAGAAAGATTAATGATTGGCCTATTCTTTCTTGTTATTAATTCTTTATAGAGAAAGAAGAATGCTATTAAGGAAATAATTATTAGAAGAGGTGTTTTCCCTTCCATTAGTGAAAAGGCTGCTCCTATATTTTTAACATAAGTTAGACTAAGTATATTTGGTATTAAAGTAACAGTAGTTTTTAAATAACTAACTACTAATAGTTTAAATAATCTATCTATTAAAAATAAACTAATAATTGCTAATGTATATTTAACTTTATCTTTCATTAATTATCACCTAACTCTTCTACCCCATTTACAATAATTTGTATTTGATTATATCTTTTCTCTACTCTTCCTACTATCTTATATAAATTACCTTTCTTAATATTTATATTATTCCAAATCTTTGGAAAGAAAGTATAATCAACACTTCCCGTTTCATCACTACAACTAACAAAAGCCATTTTATCACCTTTCTTAGTAGTTATTTCTTTAATATTTTCTACTAATACTATAGTAGTTACTAATTTATCAAAGTATTTATCTAAGTTTTCCAAAGAAATAGCATTTGTATTAGTTTTATAAGAAGTAGCTGGATGATTACTTATATAGAAACCAAACAATTCTTTTTCTTGTTCTAGTAGTAAATAGTTATCATACTCATCTACTATTTCTATATCTGGTATTAAAACTAAACTAGGGTCTAAATCTTTTACTAATTCTCCATAGTTATATAATGAATCTAGATTAGTTATCAATGTCTTTTTATTATAATTAAAGTTTCTAAAAGTATCTGCTAATATCAAGGTTTCTAACTGTTTCTTAGTTATTCCTGCTACTACTAATGATCTAATAGCCATGAATATATCAGTAAACTCTTCACTTCTTGCTTTAATTATTGTCTTACAAACACTAACCCCTATTCCTTTAATAGTAGAAAAAGGAAAAAGTATCTTACTATCTACTACTCTAAACATTGAAGTACTAAGGTTTATGTCTGGTTTTACTATTTTTATTTTAACACTTCTAACCTCTCTTACATATTCATTTAGTTTGCTTTCTACTCCTATAACGTTACTTAGTAAGTTGGTATAAAAGTATAGAGGATAATGTACTTTTAAGTAAGCCATTTTATAAGCTACCATTGAATAAGCAACCGCATGACTTCTATTAAATCCATAACCAGCAAATTTAAGTATCTGAGCAAATAACTCTTTAGAGATATTTTCATCTTTTCCAAGAGCCTTAGCTTTTCTTAAGAATCTTTCTTCTTCTTCTATTAATACATCTTTTTTCTTTTTACTAATTGCCCTTCTTAAGATATCAGCTTCTCCCAAAGAATAGCCTGCATAATAACTAACTGTCTGCATTACTTGTTCTTGATAAATCATTATACCATAAGTTTTCTTTAAGATAGGTTCTAGACTATTATCTAGATAAGTAACTTTTTCTCTACCTTCTTTTCTTTTTATATAAGTATCTATATTAGCAGCAGGTCCTGGTCTAAATAGTGCTATAGCAGCTACTATATCTTCAAAGTTATTAGGTTTTAATTCTCTTAAAAATTTTCGCATACCACTAGACTCAAACTGAAATATTCCCGTAGTAAAGGCTTTAGTAAAAAGCTGATAACATTTACTATCATC
>OLNQ01004776.1_pt1 | contig 9911 bp, 10 predicted proteins | sample 1672821 | NCBI WGS metagenome assembly OLNQ01 (sample SAMEA3136727, study PRJEB25190) | human gut metagenome | biome: human gut; feature: human-associated habitat; material: faeces | place: Austria | collected 2013
TTTCTCCTTCTCAGTGACCTGTCCGTGGGACAGGGCGGTCTGAAACGCCTCGGTCGTCTGTGCGGTCGGAAGCACCCCGTTCAGCTTATGATATACATTTTCGATAAAATACGCCAAAAACGGCGTTGCGTCCAGCATACCGCTGATGGTTGCGTTCTCCTCCACCAGCGTATAGGCATCATAATACCCCTTGCGGCTTTTATTGATATACTCGGAGAGCGGCACGAACAGCGCAGAGGAATATCCCTGCTGCACCAGATACCACAAATGCATCAGCCGTGCCATTCTGCCGTTGCCGTCAAAGTACGGATGCAGATACGCCATGTAGAAGTGGATCAGCGCCGCTTTCAGCAGGTCGTTGATCTCAGAATCCTCGCGGATAAACGCGACCAACTCTCCCATGCGCTCCGGCAGCGCCTGCCAGGGAAAGCCCGTATGCTCCACCTTTGCGCCGATCACATACACGCTGTCATGCCGGTAGAAATGACCGGGCAGCAGCCGATCCTCCTCGGGTAGATAGGCACCGATGGCCATTTCATAGAGCTGGTGAATGGTCTCCTCAGTGATTTGATTCGCCGGGTCGCTGATGAACTCCAGTCCCTTTTTCATGCCGAAAATGCGGCTTTCGCTTTCGTCTGTGGGAGCAAGACCGGAGAGGATCTTGCGGACGCTGTCACGGGTGAAGTCCACCTGCTGCTCGATGGTGAAGGTGGAAACGATCTCCTCCTCCATGGCCTTGACGCCGTAAAGCTGTGTGCTGTTCTGCGGCGTCAAAAGCACCTTGGCGGCTGAAAGGCGCACCTGTGCAATGCTGCTCAGATAGACGATGTTCTGCCCGGAGAAATCCTTGAGCGGCAGCGAATGATAGAAACCGTTTTTCAGCAGCTCCGTAAACTCTTTGATGTCGGCCTGCGGAAATTTATAGCCGAGTTTTCTCAAATCCAGAACGTTTTTGTCGGACAGCATCTTGGTAAACAGCGCAGCATCCATAAAAGCACCTCCACTCCTGATTGCAATTAGTATCAACAAGTATCAGTATAGTGGAGTATGCCCTGAATTGCAAGAGGGAAAACGGATTTGTGATGGTCAGCACCACACCATCCACGGAGTATGCCCATAGCGTCACTGCCCTGCATACGCACCTGGCATTCAAATATACGCCCAGTACTCTTTGCTAACGGGATATGGAGGCCGGAGCTGGAGCGTTACACCAGTCTGGTACAGCAAATCAAGGAAAAAGCCAGAGAGCGTACCGCACTTATAAGAGAGAAAAAGGAACTGCCTTTTCTCCGTATCATCTGCAGCCGGGAATTGCTGTTAGACTTGCAGAGCTGACGGAGGAATTGGAGGAACTGCGCACTGAAAATGCTCTGCTTCTGCAAAAATTTGAGCATGTAGAGGATGCAGGCGCGAAAGTGTTCCGCAGGGATATTGCCACCATGGAGGCCGGTCTGAAAAAGCTGGAGGCACAGGAACAGCATCGAAATTTCTCCAGAAAATGAAAAAGAAATGACCCTGAGCGGTAATCGTGTGATTGCTCGCATGTTTTGTTATCTGGGAATCAGTGCATTTAGTCTTACTCTTGTTGCTCAAGCAGGACTTCGGTTTCTCATGCTTGCCATGTGTTTTTCTGAAAAAAAGTGCTGGATATCTAAAATTTGATGTGGGATTGGGGGAAGCGAGCGTGGTCGTTCCATAAGTGAATGATTGTGTTTTCAGCATCAAAAAAAGAAAAACTGCATTTTCAAAGTTATGTGCTACAAAGCACGCACCTCCTGTTGTAGAATTTTCTATGACAGGAGGTGTTTTTATGAAAAAAGGTACGCCGCATTTCCTTTACACGAATAAGGATAGTCCAGACTATGTGGCACCCTTCGCGCCGTTTTACAGCGACAGGCAAAAAGCAATCCTTTCTGGTGAGCTCCCCGTTGAAGATGTAGAGCTTCGTGAACTGGGACGCTTGCGAAACAAGGCTCGTAACATGGGTGACGAGGAAAACCTTGAAATCGCAAACATACTCTATGAGGAAAAGAGTAATCCATCAGCAGGCCTCTACAATCACTACACCGCCGAGGAAGCGGCGGAAATCCTTCGGAAGCTGACGCCGCCGGGGTTTGAGTCGTAGGCGGCAGAGGGCAACTCCGATGGACACGAGTCACAGAAACAATGTTCCTCCGTGCGAGGACGACGATGACATTTGGTACTGGGGCTACTCCATATTCGTGCCGCATATTCCCAACACGCGGGCGTATCCCTATGTGTCCCGCATCGTGGGTCCAGACCCCAAGTACCGCTTTGCCCGCAAGTTCTTGCAATATCAGTGGCCGCCAAAGACACCGAAAGGCCGACGGTTCGATGTGGAGCTGCCGGGAGATGGCGTCTATGAGGTCGGCATCAAGCGATGGAACGCGGACAAGACCCTGCTGCTGGAGCGGCAGGTATACTGGCTGTTGCTGCTGGATGGCAACGAGTACACCATCCCCAAGTGGCAGGTGCTGCCGCTTGTGGAGGCACTACGCAGCGGTACGCTCGGTGCCTGAAAAAGAACCCCCTCGTGAGAATTGACCTCACGAGGGGGCTTATGTATGTAGCGTTATATGAGCAAGAATGTTTTTCTTGGAAATTGAACGACATGAAACTCAATACGCCATTCAATATCTTCTGCCACCGGTTCAAAATGTAGCGCGGAGCAGACAGCGTGTAGATGTCCTTGAGCGTTCTTTCCGAACACAACTGCGGCTGGGCCAACCGCGCCACCGATAACACCGACACAGACAATACCGTTTCTGGCCTCCGGCGCATAGCTGTCAGCACATGGGGCGATTTCCAGAGGCCTGTCGCCCTCAGCACAATCGCAGATTGAAATATCATCATCATCTGGTTCAGGAGAAATGGTATAGCTCATGGCAGTAAAATGTGTCGGGTAGCACCAGCGATTCGAGTCAAACTGTTGTTGAGAAATCGCCTGTTCTTCCAACTCCTGCACAGTCAATGTGTATTCCGTTCCGCTGACCGGATGGGAGAAAGAAAACGAATCGCCGGGAGCGTGCGTCTTGAAATGCGGGCCGGGTACGTGGCACGGCTGCTGCTCCATCGCAAGAGAAAGTGATTTTATTTCAGGGCGGCGTTTCCTGCCCCACGGATAAGACTCCCTGTAAATCATCCAGCCGTAGGAGTCGTCTAAGCCATAATGCGCGGCTGCTGCTTGCGCCACTTTCTCGTTTGCTACTCCATCTGGCAAGCATGGACTAATGTCTGCCATCAAGTTTCACAAAGCAAGTGAATACAAGAAGGTATTCAACGAAAACGGTCTGGCTCGTCAGAGCGTTTTGACCGGCGAGTACAAGGATGTCGCCATCTATAAGTGCACGCTGGCCGCCGGTGCAAAATGGGAGCCGGAGCTGTATCCCCAGCAGGAGAAGGTGCAGATCCTGCTTTTTACTGAGGGTACCGGCTATGTAGCCACCCCTCACAAGGCATTTCAGATTGAAGAGGTCTCCGTGTTCGTTCCCCGCTTCGACCAGGAGAGCTTCTTTATTCAGGCCGATAGCGAGCTGAGCTTTCTGCAGATCGTCGCCAACCTTTCCGACTATGACCGCGAAAACATGGCCGACTCCCACATCGCCCTGCCCCGCTTCCGCCCCGTGTCTCAGGGCTGGCAGTACGAGGAGAACTTCAAGACCCGCGACATCGAATCCTACACCCTGATCGAGCACCGCTATTTCGGTCGTTTGTCCATGGGCGCCGTATACGGCAAAGGCCCCAACGAAGTCGGCCAGCACATCCACAACGAGCTGGAGCAGTGGTACTATGCCCTGCCCGGCGCAAAGTTCACTTACCATGTAAACGACGAGGAGATCCCCTTCAACGAGGGCGACCTGTCCTATACTCCCCACGGCAACTACCACGGCACCAGTGCCGAGGACGGCCAGCGCTTCGACTATATCTGGTTCGAGCTGTGCGAGAACGGCTATCCCGGCCAGCTGAAGTAAGCGCCATGCTGTCGCCAGACACGATCTTAGGCAGCAACGGATTTTACAGTCATTGGACGCTCCCTGCGTTTCTGACGGCGCAGCAGGAGACGGGTGTGCGCCGCATTGCTTTTCACCACGTCCCCGCGCACCTGTGGCTGGATCACTATCGCTGCGTGGGCGCAGAGACGCTGAAGCAGCACTTGGCAGAGGCCGGTATCGCAGTGGATGTCTTTCACCCCGGCCGGTATCATTACAGCCTTTTCGCCTCAGCCGGAACCCGGCAGGATCTATGCACCCGCGAGTACCTGCGCCGCTGTATGGACGTCGCCAGCTCGCTGGGCTGCACCACAGTCTGCCTGCAGCCCGATGGCGCTCTGATAGACGACCAGAACAGCTTGTCGTCGTTGTGCCGCCAATTATCCGCGCTGTGCGGCGACGCCGTCCAGTATGGCGTGACCCTCTGTTTACAAACCGTTACCCCGGAAGACAGCGCCATCCTGCATACGCTGCCCCAGCTTCTCACGGTGTTGGACGCCGTTCCAGAGCTGGCAGCCGCGCTGGACACTGTACCCGTCAGCCTGGCAGGCGAGAGCATCCCCCAGTGGTTTGATAAGCTGGGTCAGCGTATCCGCTTCGTAAGATTTCAGGACGGCCGCGGCTGTTACGGCCGTATTTGGGGACAAGGCGTGTTCCCCAGTCAGGACTACGCGCACCAGCTCCTTCACAGCGGGTATACCGGTCTTGTCAGCATCAACGGTCTTTCGACATGTTATCAAGAGGATCCAGCCGCCGCAGATCGACGCAACCGTGCCGCAGTTCTGGCCATGCTGTCCGGCAAGGAGGAAAGCAGCCTATGGGTTTGATACAACGCCGTCAGGCAGCCGTCATGAACCAGCATTATCAACGGTACTCGCTGGACTATTTTCTGGATGCACAGCAGCGTATCGGTTTTACCAGCATCGAGCTTTGGTGCGGCGCCCAGCATTTTTGGCTGGACGACCAGCACTATGATGATGTACAATCGCTCTTGCGCAAAGTGCAGCGCCGTGGGCTGGAGGTGGTCTCCCTCACATGCCCCAGCTTTTGCTTCCAGTATCAGTACGCGCCATTTTCCCCAGAGGTAGCAGACTACTGCCTGTTCTATTTCAAAAAAGGGCTGGCTGTGGCAGAGGATTTAGGCTGCACCGTTATGACGGTCAACTCCGGCTGGGGCTGCATGGACCGGCCCCGCCAAGAATCCTGGAACGCCTCATGCGAGCTACTGCGGCAGCTGGCCGAGGAGGCGGAGCAGCGGCATATAACGCTGGCGCTGGAGTCCCTGCGTCAGGACGAGACAGATCTTGCCTATGATCTTCCTACCACGCGGCAGCTCATTGAGCAGGTGGGACACCCCGGCTTAAAGGTCATGGCGGACACCATCGCCACCGGTGCCTGCGGTGAAACGTTGGAGGATTGGTTTGTCGCATTCGGCTCTGATCTGGTACATATGCACTTTCTTGACGGCGACCCCTTCGTACACAATATATGGGGCGACGGCAACTATCCGCTGGAGCAGATGTTGCGTTGCCTGCAAGCCAACGCATACACCGGCTATTTGGTGCAGGAGGTCGCGGACGAGCGCTACTTTGCCGACCCCGTCGCCGCCGACCTGCAAAACTACCGTGTGTTGAGCCGTTTCTTCTCCGATTGAGGCGGCTTGCAAAAAAAAGAGAACAAACTTAAGAAAGGTAAGGAAAGCAAAATGAAAACGATGAAACACGCATTGACCCTGATTATGGCAATCATGATGGTCGCCGCGATGGCCGCCTGCGGCAATAAGCCCGCAGCGAGCAACGGTGACGAAACCACCGGCGACGGATCCCTCAAACGCGTGCAGGATGCCGGCAAGCTGATCGTGGCCTGCGAGACATCATGGCCCCCCTTCGCCTACATTGATGACAAGCAGCAGCTGGTGGGCTACGACGTGGAGGTCGCTGCCGAGATTGCCAAGCGTCTGGGCGTAGAGATCGAGTACTCCAGCTCCAACAGCTGGGACGGCATCGTGGCCAGCCTTGACTCCGGCCGCGTGGACGCCATCTTCAACGGTGTGAACATCGCCGGCCGCGTGGACAAGTACGGCATGACCATCCCCTATATGCAGAATCAGCTGGTGCTGACCGTTGCCGCCGACAACGAGGACATCAAGAGCTTCGAGGACTTGGACGGCAAACTGGTAGCCAACGCACTGGAAGGCTCCAACGGTAAGCTGGCAAAGTCCTATGGCGCCGAGCTGACCCCCGCCGGTCTGGCAGAGGCCATGACCCTGCTAAAGGATCACCGCGCTGACGCACAGATTGAGGATCAGATCGTTATGGCCCTGTATCTGGAGGGCAAGCCCGACATGAAGCAGTATGTCAAGCAGGTAGCCTTCTATGAGCCCGCAGATATCACCGAGATGCAGGTGGCCGGCTGCTTCCGCATCGCCGACAAGGAGCTGGTAGAAGCCTGCAACCAGGCTCTGGCTGACATGAAGGCCGACGGCACCCTGTATGATCTAGCTGTAAAGTATCTCAGCCAGGACGTGGCCGACAGTCTGGATGTGTTCACTAAATAAATAAACACCGAGCCGGTGGAGACGCTCGTTTCCAACGGGCGTCCCACCGGCTATTACCTTTCAGAAAGCGAGTGTGCGTATGAGCGATCAATTTATGAGGATCGTGGAGATTCTCCTCAACTCTTTCTGGCCTCTGTGCAAGGCAGCACTGAAATATACGATACCCTTGACCATTGTTTCTTTCGGCTGCGGCACAGTACTGGCTTTTATCACCGCGATCTTCCGCTTGTCGGGCGTTCGCATTTTGCAAGGCATTGCAAAGTTTTATATCTGGATCATCCGCGGCACGCCTCTTCTGGTGCAGTTGTTCGTGATCTTCTACGGCCTGCCCAGTCTGGGAATCGTGCTCAGTCCCTTTGTTTCCGGCGTACTGGGCCTGTCCCTGTGTCAGGGCGCCTATAACTCGGAGATCGTCCGCGCCGCGATCCTTTCTGTCCCCAGCGGACAATGGGAGGCAGCCAAGGCACTGGGCATGACTCGAGCGCAGACCTATATGCGCATCGTCATTCCGCAGGCGGCGCGCACAGCCGTCCCCTCTCTGCGCAATCAGTTCATCGGGCTGACCAAGGACACCTCTCTGGCCGGTATGCTGACCATCCCCGAGCTGCTGCAGACCGGCCAGCAGATCACCGCAGTTGTCTACGAACCGCTGGCGCTGTATCTGGAGGTGGCGTTTGTTTATCTGCTGATGAACTCCGCTCTAACCGTGCTGCAGAGCAAGCTGGAAAAGCGGCTGAGCAAACACGTACAGCAGAGAACCAACTGAGAGGGAGGCAGCTGCAATGAGTGCAATCAGCGACATTTTGAAAGACATTCGTCTGCCGCGCATGGTACGAGTCCACCAGCAATTTGACTCTCAGGTGGTGGAGGACATCCCCGGAGAGATCACGCGGCAGCTGTCCGGTGATTTTCCTCACGGAATCAAAGCCGGTATGTCTGTGGCGATCACCTGCGGAAGCCGCGGTATCGCCAATCTCAGCACCATTATGCGCACAGTTGTGGATTTCTGCATCAGCCAGGGCGCACACCCCTTCATCATACCCGCCATGGGCAGTCACGCTGGCGCGACAGCCGAAGGGCAGCAGGGTATGCTGGCCGCGTTGGGTGTGACCGAGGAGAGCTGCGGCTGTCCGATCATCAGTTCTATGGAAACAAAGGTCATCGGCCAGACGGCTGAGGGGCATGTGGTACAGATCGACCGGCACGCAGCCGAGGCAGACGGCATTATCGTCATCAACCGCATCAAGCCCCACCCCGTCTTTGTCGCGCCCTATGAAAGCGGGCTGATGAAGATGATGACTATCGGCTTAGGCAAGCAGAAGCAAGCCGAGGTCGTACATCAGATGGGCTTCGAGAATTTCCATCACCTCATCCCATTGTTCGGCAACGCCGTGCTGGATCATGCCAATATCCTCTTTGGCCTGGCCATCATTGAGAACGCCTATGACCAGACCAACCGTCTGATAGCTCTGACGCCGGAGGGTATCCGGCAGGAAGAACCCAGCTTGCTGTTGGACGCAAAAGCCAAGATGCCCAGGCTGCTTCCCGGCTATGCGGACATTCTGGTCGTAGATAAGATGGGAAAGGATATCAGCGGCGACGGTATGGATCCCAACATCACCGGCCGCTTCTGCCAGTACTACACCGGCAAGCCGAACTTCACAGCCAAGCGCGTGGCGGTACTCGACCTCACCGAGGCCACCCACGGCAACTTCATCGGTATTGAAGCAGCAGATGTGACCACTCGCCGAGTAATCGACAAGGCTGATCCGGAGCAGACATACCCCAATTCTCTGACGTCCTGCGGCAACCAGCATATGCCTATGTATATGAAAAACGACCGCGAGGCTATTCAGTGTGCCATTAAGATCAGCACCGGCATCGACCTGAATGATGCCCGCATCATCCGCATCCCGGATACGCTGCACGTGACAGATATTATGGTCAGCGAGAATATGCTGCCGGAGATTCTGCAGCGCAATGATATGCAGGTGTTGGGCGAGCCCGAGGATTGGCCTTTTGATGAAGACGGAAACCTCTGGTGAGTTTTAGACTCTACGCTTCTTGACAGACAAAAAAGAATCACCGCCCAAGGGCGCGGTCTTTTCAAGCGCCGCAGCCAGCCTCTGCTCCATTTTTCATTGGCCATCAGCCATCATCTCCTTCCAGAAAACTGCGCATCTTTTTAAAAAACAAGAATAATGCGTTAGGCAGGTATTCGAAAAACAGGCTTAGGCCGAAATTACGAAATAAGTAGCTACCAGGCAGGGTTGGCAGCGAAATAGCGGGTATCCGGTGAAGGCCGGATACCCGTTATTTTTCTTTCACGAAAAGCAGTACGGTATCAGACCAAGCCTGGTGCCGTACTGCTTATTCTGTTTCGGTCTCCAATGCGTCGCTGAATATCTCGTGGACATGGATCAGCGAAACGACCTCGCAGATAAACCGCTCCATCAGTTCCTTTTCATCCAGCCACGTGATCTGCGGCGCTATGTACTGCCCCGCGTCCCGCTCCGCCTCCGCTTTGGCGGCGCGGATGGCTTTCTGAGCGGAGAGCCACCGGCCGTAGGCCCCGCCGTACAAGTCCTTTTTCAATTTCCGCAGCGCGGCCTTGTATGCCTTCTCCGCTCCGCTGGGGCCGTTGTAGTTGAGATAGATCGCCAGCTCCTGAAAGGTCATGCCAACCTCGTCCGGCTGGCCGATGCCGAGGTAGCTTCGCACCAGATTCAGCTCTCTGGGCGTCAGCACCTCCTCCATCCGCTGCATCAGCAGCGTCCGGCGCATGAGGCGGTCATAGGCAACGGCGGGATCGCCGCCGCAGCTGACGGAAAACACAGCATCCCCCAACTGCCGCGTGCAGCACAGCGTCTGGCATTCCTTCAACAGTGCCTCGGCCGACTTGGAGGATACCTTCAGCTTTTCGCATACCGCCTTGGTCAGTTCCGATTCAGATGCATCCTGCGCCTCGGCGCAAAGGTGCGCCACAGTGCGGAGTTGGCTGCCGCGGCTGGTTGGAACGGACAGCGGAAAGGCGTATCGCGCGGCATAGTCGGACAGCGCCGCTTCCATCACGGGCGTCGCATAGGTCAGCAGTTTTGTTCCATGGACGGGATCAAAGCCCCTCGCCGCGTCCAGCAGTGCCAGCGCCGCCTCCTGCTTCAAGTCCTCCGTCTCACACCGCGGCGTGTACGCCCGCACCAGGTCGGTGAGGTAACCCTCGTTCTGTGCGACGAGCTGCTCCGCGGCGTTTTTGTCTCCGGCTTGTATTCGCAAAGCCAGCTCTTCATTGCAGGGGCCGTCCCCGGCAACGGTGTACATATTTTTCGTCACAGGAACGCCCCCTT
>OLNQ01004777.1_pt1 | contig 9909 bp, 9 predicted proteins | sample 1672821 | NCBI WGS metagenome assembly OLNQ01 (sample SAMEA3136727, study PRJEB25190) | human gut metagenome | biome: human gut; feature: human-associated habitat; material: faeces | place: Austria | collected 2013
CGACCTTGAAGACGCTGCTGAGTTTCTCGCTTAATGCCGCCATATCCTGTCCGATTTTATCGTTGGTAATTCGGGCATAGATTTGGGTCGTGGTGATCCGCTTATGCCCCAGCATCTTGCTGACCGTTTCCAGCGGTACGCCCTGCGTGAGCGTAACCGTCGTGGCGAAGGTATGCTGCGCGAGGTGGATCGTGGGGTTGAACGACAGACCGGCGTGTCTGGCAACATGCCGTAATGACATGTTCAACGTATTATAGGTGCCTTTGAGCGGGAAGACCCGGTCTCCCGAGAGATGCATGTCCTTATAACGGTCGTAGAGCATTGCGGCGACGGGAAGCAGTTTGACCCGGAACTGCGTACCCGTTTTCTGGCGCCTGTCGATAATCCACCGATCCCCGTTATCGTCCGTATAAATATCTGCGTGGGTAAGTTTCACCACGTCCGCATGGCTCAGGCCTGTAAAGGCACAGAAGACGAAGGCATCCCGGTTGATGCCCGTCCGGTAATTGGGCAGTCGGACGTCCATGACGGCCTGCAATTCCGAAGCCGAGAGGTAACGCCGTTCCGAGTACTCCGGCCTCACGTAGAAACCTGCGAAAGGATCGGCGGCAATCCAGCCGTTCTTATACGCCGTGTAGGTCATCAGCTTCAGTTTCTTGATGGTCGAATGGATCGTCCCGGAACGCATCCCTTGTACCGAGGAGAGGTAGACCACGAACTTTTCGATAAAATCCCGCTTCAGCTCTTTGAAAGGAATATCTTTTACACGGTATTCGTATTCGAGGAAAGAGGCAAGCCGGTTACGGCGTTTGCGGTAATTGTCATAGCTCGAATAGGCGCGGTCTTTGCCCACACGTTTGAGGAACCCTGCAAGGTATTCGTCGAAGGTCTGCAACAGCAGGCGGCAGTCGTCGCCCATACCGAGGAAGGCGTTGCGGACTTTTTCGGCCGTAACATACGAATCACGGTCGCAGAGCCGCTGGTACTGCTTGCCGATATTGGTCTTGATATTTTCCAGTTTTTCATTGAGACGCTGAGCTTCGAGGCTCTTACCGGAAGCCTTGTTCGCCTTGGCATCCCAAAGGGTGGAGCGAACGGTGAGTTTGCAGCTGAACTGCGACATCGTACCATTAATCGTGATACGACCCATGACGGGAACCTGACCATGTTTTTCCGACTGCCTTTTCACGTAGAAAAAGACTTTGAAAGTGCTGCGTTGCATGATAACCTGAACTTTGTGGTTTTGTTAAACGTTAAGTCAGGTTATTTGTTATGCGGAAATTTGATGCAACGAACTGAAAACAAATACCTTAATGCAAAACAAAGCATTTCGGGCAGGTAACGGATAAGTAACGAAACTCACCGTTAATCCTGCCCGAATGTGCAATTCTATTGCTCGGAGCATATGCAGAACAGAGAATTAAATACCTGTAAACATGATATTTACTCTTTTCTGCATGTTCGTTTACCTACAAATACCGAACCCTTGCGGGTTCGGTATTTCGTTTTATGCATTATCTTTGCGGTGGAAAACCCGGCAACCCGGACGGTTTGCTGCGTATTTGCCAAACAAACGAAAACGATTCGTATGGAAGAACACAATATCCTCATCCCCCTGCTGCTGACACTCGGCGCGGGCCTCGCCACGGGCATCGGCAGCGCGATCGCCTTCTTCGCCAAACGCACCAACAAACGGCTGCTTTCGTTCTCGCTGGGCCTCTCGGGCGGCGTGATGATCTACGTCTCGTTCGTCGAGCTGTTCCAGCAGGCAAACACGACCCTCTCGGCCGAATGGGGCGCACACACGGGCGTGATCGTCACCGTGGCGAGTTTCTTCGCGGGCATTCTGCTGATCGGCGTCATCGACCGGCTGGTCCCCTCGATCGAGAATCCCCACGAAGCACACAGAGTCGAGGAGATGGACCATCAGCCGCACAATCCCCGTCTGATGCGCATGGGCGTGATGACGGCGCTGGCCATCGGCATCCACAACTTCCCCGAAGGCATCGCCACCTTCACTTCGGCGGTGGACAACATGGCCCTCGGCGTAGCCATCGCCGTGGCCATCGCCATCCACAACATTCCCGAAGGCATCGCCGTCTCGATCCCGATCTACTACGCCACGGGCGACCGCCGAAAGGCTTTCCGCCTGTCGCTCCTCTCGGGCCTCGCCGAACCGGTCGGCGCCGTACTGGCCTATCTGGTGCTGACGCCCTTCATGACCCCGACGCTGATGGGCTGCATCCTTGCAGGCGTGGCAGGCATCATGGTCTTCATCTCGATCGACGAACTGCTGCCCGCGGCCCGCGAATACGGCGAGGCGCACATCTCCATCTACGGCGTGGTGGCCGGCATGGCCCTGATGGCCGTGAGTCTGATCCTGCTGGCATGATCAAACAATTCAGAATTCACAATTCAAAATTCATAATTTGGACATCTTACTCCTCATCATCGGCCTCGGACTGATCCTCGCAAGCGCGAACTTCCTGACGGACGGTTCCGCGGCGTTGGCGCAGCGGTTCCGCGTGCCGGAATTCATCATCGGACTCACGGTGGTCGCCGTCGGCACCTCGACGCCCGAACTGGTCGTGTCGGCGCTCTCGGCCATCGCAGGCAAAAGCGACGTGGCAATCGGCAACGTCGTGGGGTCGAACATCTTCAACGTCTTCGTCATCCTGGGCGTCTGCGCCCTGATCCGCCCCCTGCCGCTCACGGCGGGCAACATCCGCCGCGACATTCCGTTCGGAGTGATCGTATCGCTGTTGCTGCTGGCGCTGGCAGCGGACTCCTATGTCTTCAAAGGTGCGGCGGACCGCATCGGACGCATCGACGGCATCGTCATGCTCCTGCTCTACGGCGCGCTGATGTGGTACACGATCCACACCACGAAACGGCCCGAGGCGACGGCCCCGGACGCCGGAGCGAAACCCGGAATGGCCGGATGGCTCATGGCCGCGATGATCGTCGGAGGCCTCGCCGGACTGATTTTCGGCGGCGAAATGTTCCTCCGCAGCGCCACGGAGATCGCCCGGCGGCTCGGAATCAGCGAATCGGTGATCGCCATCACGCTCGTGGCTGGCGGCACATCGCTGCCCGAGCTGGCCTCGTCGCTCGTGTCGCTGTTCAAGGGCAAGGCCGACATGGCGCTGGGCAACGTCATCGGATCGAACATCGCCAACATCCTGCTGATCCTGGGCTTGAGCGCGACGATCCATCCGCTCTCGATGGGCGGCATCACGGTCTGGGACCTGCTGATGGTCGTATTGAGTTCGGTGCTGCTGTTCCTCGCGGCCTTCACGTTCAAACGCCGGGCGATCGACCGTTGGGAGGGCGCGATCTTCCTGGCGATCTACGTCGCCTACATCGGGTATCTGATACGATAATCCGACCGCAAACCCACGGCTCACAGCCGTGTTTACAAATCTGCCCCTCCCCTAAATCCCCGCCTCGACGGGATTTAAAACGAGGAGTCGTCCGAACCGGCCTGCATCAGGTAACGGTCGACAAGCCGCGGCACGGCATAGTCGCCCAGCGAGTCGGCCGGGACGGCCATAGCAGCGGCGACCGGAGTGAATGCAGGCGTTTCGATGCGGTGAACGACCGCATGAAGCCGCTGGTGAGACAGCTGGTGCCGGGGCAGGGAAACGCTGCGCACCAGATGCCACGGACCGTCACCCAGCAGGCGGCGGAACTGCGGCAGAGCCGCGAGGTCCGGGAATTCAACGGGAGCGTCGGTCTCGATCAGCGGAAACTCGTAAAGTCCCTGCCAGATGTCGCGCCCCTCGCGGCGGTGCAGCAGGACCCGGTCGCCCGAGGCGACGTGCAGGTAATTGAACCAGCGGTCGCGGACCCGGGTTTTGCCTCGTTTCACGGGACGGTCGGCGACGGTTCCGGCAGCGAGGGCCAGACAGCTCTCCGACAGCGGACATGCTTCGCAGCGGGGCGACGCGGGCGTACACTGAATTGCCCCGAAGTCCATGATCGCCTGGTTGTAGCGGCCCGGATGCGCGGCGTCGAGCTGCGACTGCGCCAAGCAGGCGAAAGCCCGTTTTCCGGCCGTGGTGTCGATCGGTTCGGCGAGGTCGAAGAGCCGCGAGAGCACCCGGTAGACATTGCCGTCGACGACGGCGCACGGAGCGTCGTAAGCCGCCGAGCAGATGGCCGCCGCGGTATAGTCGCCCACGCCGCGCAGCGAACGCACGTCGTCCAACGAGCGGGGAAACACCCCTCCGAAACGCTCTACGACCTCACGGGCGGCGGCCCGGAGGTTGCGGGCGCGGCTGTAATAGCCCAGCCCCTGCCAGAGTTTCAGCACCTCGTCCTCGGGCGCGGCGGCGAGCGACGCAACGTCGGGAAAACGCTCCGTGAAACGGAGGTAGTACTCCATCCCCTGCGCCACGCGGGTCTGCTGGAGGATCACTTCCGAGAGCCAGATCCGGTAGGGATCGCGCGTACGACGCCACGGCAGGTCACGACCCTCGCGGGCGTACCAGTCGAGCAGTATTTCGGCAATGCGGTTCATAACGGAAGACAAAAATACGACTTCGGAATCAAATTTGAAGCATTCAGACCCAATTAAAACGAGATGCATATGGAAAGGAAGCACACTTTGATAGACAACGCCGCCGAAAAGCGTTACGAACTCGACCTCGGAGACGGCATGGCCCTGGCCGAATACGTTTTGGGACACGGACTTATCGTACTGACGCACACCGAAGTGCCCCCGAAGTACGAAGGTCGGGGCATCGGCAAGGAGCTGGTGCAGGGCGTGCTGGAGGACATCCGCAGAAAGAAGCTCAAGGTCGTCCCCCAATGCCCGTTCGTCGCGACCTATATCCGCCGCCACCCCGAATGGATGGACTTGGTGCTGACCGCCGAAAACAAGTAGGCCCGGGCAGGTTCAGCCCCCCCCCGCAACCACCGGTCCGCAGGGAGCGTCCCGCCGCGAAACCGGACTCTTTTCGAAGGGTCCGGTTCTATCCCACCCCTCCTCCCGACAGGCATCTTCCCGCTCAATAAACACTTCCCGCTCAATAAATATAGGTATTCGCTTTTTCCGAAAAATTTCCGGCGCGAAATTTGGTTTATTTTATAAACTACTTTATATTTGTAATGGATTTACAAACCGAGCAGCCGCTCACAACCGGAAAAAGCCATGGAAATCACTCCCGCCCGCACCGACAAACGCCGCCTTTTCGCGCGCTGGTTCATCCGCCGCCTGACCACCTGCGTCGTGGTCTGCGCCTTTCTCGCCTTCGTCAACTGGCAAACCTCGCCCCACTACTGGTGGGTGCTGTGGGTCATCGCCGGATGGGGGCTGAACATCGCCCTGTCGCTCGTCTGGTATCTGTTCGACTGCGACGACGAATGCAATTACCGCAACCGCTGAAAAACGAAACGATGGACAACAAAAACTTCAACGCCGACCAAAGCATCGAACTCATCCAGCGCATGATCCGCGACACGCGCCGCAACCTTTCGTCGGGCAGCAGCAACCTCTTCATCCTATGGGGATACCTGCTCGCCGCAACCGCCGTCGGGATTTTCCTCCTGCTCACCTTCACCGAAAGTCGCGCCTGGCAATGGCTGTGGCTGCCCGCGCTGGCCGCCGGATGGGCCGCTACGTGGTGGTACAGCCGCCGCCGTGCTACGCAGGTCAAAAGCTACACCGACCGCCTGCTGGAACAGATATGGGGATGCATAGCAGGTCTGGCCGCCTTTTCTACCTTCGTGATCTGCATGGAGCGCGAATGGCCCGTCGACCCGCTGTTCCCGGTCCTGCTGCTGATCAGCGCAGGGCTTTTCATCTCGGGAACGGTGATTCACAACAAATATATGTATTACGTTTCGTGCTTCCTATTGCCGGTTGCCTTCGGCATCATCCGCGAATCGTGGATCAATGTCAACCCGGACGGCAACCTGATTCAGTTCGCCGTGGCGGTCCTCGTCGGGCTCGCAGGTTCGGGATACGCACTCAAACGACAAGTCAAACGCGACGCCGCAGAAGCTTCGGAAAACCGATAACACCATGGAAGACCGTAAACTCGAAGCCGCCGAAAGCCTGGCGCTGATCGGCCGCATGATCGAAAACACCCGCAGCCGCATGGTCCGCAACTCGGGCCGTCCGCTGCTGGCATGGGGCTACGCCACCGTACTGACGACGCTCGCCGTCTGGGGCGCAGTCCTCTATTTCCAAGACCCGCGCTGGAACTACCTCTGGCTGATGCTGCCCCTGCTGGGCTGGCTGCTGATGTGGATTTCGCGCGAGAAGAAGCCCGAAGGCGAGGTGCGCACGTTCGTCGACCGCGTGATCGGGAACGTCTGGACGGTAATGGGTCTTTCGGCGTGGTTCGTCAGCATGCTGGCGCTCTTCACGCCCATGCGCCTGCCGATACTCTTCATCATTCTGCTCATCATGGGCATGGGAACCACCGTGACGGGGCTGATCATCCGCTTCACGCCCACCGCCGTCGGGGGCGTCGCGGCCATCATCCTCGCTCCGTTCACGCTGTTCGCCGGCGATATGTGGCAGCCGCTGCTTTTCATCGCCGGATTCGTGGTGATGATGATCGTTCCGGGGCATATCCTCAACTACAAGTCGAACCACCCTGCCCGATAACGCGATGTTCAAAGAGCTGAATCCCCTGTTGCACTCCGAATTGAGGCTGGCCGTCGTTTCGATCCTCATCGGGGTCGAAAGCGCCGACTTCGTCTTCATCCGGCAGCAGACCGGAGCCACCGCCGGGAATCTCTCGGTGCAGCTGGACAAACTCGCAAAAGCCGGTTACATCGAAGTCGAGAAGACCTTCCGCGGCAAGATTCCCTGCACGGTGTGCCGCATCACCGACGCCGGGCGCGACGCCTTCGCCGAATACGTCGAGGCACTGCAATCGTATATCAAGAGATAAATATGGCTATACACAGGGGTTATTCGTCGCGTTTCGCGGCGGGAAGTGTTCCGCATTATCGCTTGCAGCGGAAGAAGAACGGCATGAAGGCGAAGCGTTAAAAAACGGGGCCGGTTTGCTTGCAAACCCGCGTCAGGCGCCCGTTTTAGCACAGCCAAATGTCGTTCCCGCGAAAGCGACATGCGGATGGTTTTGCGCCGCTTTTGCCATCAAAAGCGGCAAACAATCGCGGCAAAGACGCGGTCCATTGGCAATTTTTGCCACCAAAAGGTGCCAATATCCCGCACGGAAGTGCAAATCAGATCGTACAGAAAAACGTCACCAGAAACGGGACGCTGAAATCGAGCGCACAGCCGTGGAAGATCGAAACCACGGCATAGGGCCGCCCGGCGGCCTGCGTGATGACGGGCAGCGTGGTGTCGAAGGTCGTCGCGCCGCCGATCGACACGGCGGCCAGAGGTCCGCACCAGCGCGCCACGAGCGGCGCGGCCAGCAGGGTGAAGATTTCACGCATGACGTTGCACAGCAGGGCGATCGTCGCCAGCTCCGGTCCCCGGAGGTCGGCGATGAAGATGCTCGAAAGCGAATAGTAGCCGAATCCCGCGCCCACGGCCAGCGAGTCGGTCAGCGACCAGCCGCCGAGCAGCGGCGCGGCGAGGGCCGCACCGGCCAGCGTGCCTACGGCCGTGGCGACGGGCAGCAGCGCCAGCCGCGGATCGAGCCGCCGGACCCGCTCCGCAAGGGTGCGGTCGTTGCCCAGCGTCACGCCGACGCAGAACATCAGCGCGTAGAGCACATAGGCGCTCATGCGCGAACCGGTCATGTCGAACGGCGCGAAAAGCCCCGCGACGCACCCCGCGACGAAAAAGGCGACGATCACCAGACTCCCTTTCAGGGCCGTCCACGCGGAAACGGGAGCTTCGTCCGCATCTCCGCCTTCGTCCGCAGACACGGCGCGGCCGCGAATACGCCGCCACAACAACCACGCAGCGAAGACGCTCCCCGCAACGGACAGCGCAAAGATCGCAAAGGCGGCCGCCCCGAGCGTCGCCAGAGAGCCGACGACCGCCGGATCGGAACCGACCTCGACGCCCAGCAGGAACAACAGCGCCCAGATAATGAAGGTGATGAGACGTTGTACGAAGGCAAGGCGCCAGCCGACAAGCAGGCGCCCCGTCACAATGCCTCCGATGATGACGGCGAATATTGCAAGCATTCCGATTACTCCTTTTTCGACGTGAGTTTCTCGATCTGCCGCTCGGCCTCGGCTTCGAGGTTGGCAGCCTGCTTCTCGGCCTCCTGCACCAGCTTATCCCCGCCCTTCTCGGCGGCGATCCTGGCCAAAGCCCCCTTCGAAGCCGCGGCTTCGACGAGTTTCGCGCGCTGTTCCTGCGCGGCGGCGATGAGTTTCTCGCCGGCGCGCTTCGCCTCGGCGCGGAGGTTTTCAGCCTGTTTGGCGATCTCTTCCGAGAGCGACTCGCTGCCCGTGAGTTTCTGTATCTGCTCGTCGACGACGTTCTTCACGGCCTCCTCGGCGGCCTCCCTGATCCCGAGGGTGATCTTCGGCGAGGAGAACGTGCCGCCGATGTTCACGCCGACCGACTGGAGCGTCTTCCCGCCCGGAACGGCCACCCGGGCCTTGTAGTCGATGGTCTGGTCAAGCCCCGTCGAACCCGCGAGGTTGATGTTCACGCCGCCCATCTTCAGATCGAAGGGCTGCGTGGTGATGCGCCCGTCCTTAATGGAGAAACGAATGGCGACATCCCGGGCCTCGATTTTCCGCAGGTCGTCGTTGCCCAGCGCCTTGGCCAGGGCATCGAACGCCTCGATATTCTGCACGTGGATATTGGCCGACTTGATCTCGCCCGCAGCGTTGAGCGACCGCAGGTCGGGAGACATTGCGGCGTCGAGCGACGTGCCGAGGTCGAGCGACAGCGAATAGTCGCCGCCCGTCTTGGCGAAGATCGGCACGAGTTGCTGCACCATCTCCAGCTCCTCGAAGGTCTTCCGGAACGAAGCGCCCGAAACGGCGGCATCGAGTTTCAGGACCGGACGCGCCGGATCGGCGGCCGTCGAGTAGCTGCCCGAAGCGGTGGCCCTGCCGCCGAAGACGCCCATCGCAAGCCGTTCGAGCGACAGCGCGCCGCCGGCAACGCGCATCTCGCCCGAGATGTCGCCGATCGTCATCTTTTCGAAAAGCACCTTTCGCAAATCGGTGTTGAGCGAGAGGTTCAGGTTACGCGGGACCTCGATGGCCCGCACCGGTTCCGCCGGAGCCTCTTCGTCCGCGGCCCCGCCTTCCGCCGAGGGCATGGCGTCCATGATCTCGTTCAGGTCGAGCAGCTCCGATTTCACGTAGAGGCGCCCCGAAAGCACGTCGTCCCGCAGCAGGTAACCGATGTAACCGGTCAGCTGGCCGTTGGCCGAAAGGTCGCTCCTGCCGACCGTCAGGCCGAACTCCCCGAGCGTCATCGCGGCGGGCGTGACGGTGGCCGCAGCGCGGCGGATACGGACCGCCGGGAGGTTGGGAAGCGTCAGCCCCACCCCTTCGACGACGAAGGTTCCCTGCGCGCCCAACCGTTCGTAGCGGTTCTTCTCGATGTCGGACATGCGGCCCGAAAGTTTCAGGTCCGCAGTGATCAGACCGCCCAGGTCGACGCCCTTCTCCAGCGGATAGACCTCCTTCACGGCTCCCAGGTCGACCCGTCCGTCGGCCGAAGCCCGGAAAACGGGGTCGCTGACGAGATTCGTGGCGTAGAAGGTCGCCGCAACGGAATTTCCGGCCATCCGAAGCCCGAATTTCGAGAGATCCACGACCGTCTTGTCCATCACCGATCCGGGGTTCGAGACCCTGGCGGCGATATTGATGTCCGTCACGGCCTTGGGCAGCGAGGAGTACTGGAAACTGCCGTTGCGGACCTCGGTTTTCAGTTCGAAGGCCGGAAGCGTGCGCGAATACGGCTGCGAGGCGGGCATCAACGTCACCGCGTCGCACAATCCC
>OLNQ01004778.1_pt1 | contig 9909 bp, 8 predicted proteins | sample 1672821 | NCBI WGS metagenome assembly OLNQ01 (sample SAMEA3136727, study PRJEB25190) | human gut metagenome | biome: human gut; feature: human-associated habitat; material: faeces | place: Austria | collected 2013
GTTTGACATCCCCGATTCGTGGGAGTGGGTGCGAGTACGCAACTGTACAGAGTTATTCAACGGGCGTGCTTTTAAGCCTTCTGATTGGACTGTAATGGGACTTCCTATTGTTCGCATTCAGAATCTGAACGATGAGAAAGCGCCGTTTAATTACTATGACAAGTCGGTCGATGAAGCCTCCATGGGGGCGGCGTAGAGCTTATTCATGAAATTCTCCCTCCAGACACATGGCGAGGGTCACGCCCGGCACCGGTTCGGCGGCAACGCCCGGCAGCAGGTCCGCCGCCGTTTCCGGCCGGTGCAGAAGCGCCAGCTTCCCCTGCCGGGACAGCCGCTTCACGGCGTATTCCAGGCGCAGGGCCTCTCCCCGGCCCTCCGTGCGCCAGACACCGGCCAACTCCCGGGGCGGATGGGACCGGGTATACCGGGCGCAGGCGGCGCCGCCGTCCCGGTGCTGCCGCATCCGGCGGCACAGGTCCGACGCCGTGCCGGTATACAGGGTGTCGTCCCGGCACCAGAGCATATAGACATAGTACATTCCCTCACCTCACTGCCCCCAGCATACCACGATCCGCCGCCGGGCGCAACGGTCACGCCGGGGGATCGTCGTGAAATTCGATGAATTTCAGGGCGTACAGGTCGCAGCCGGTGGAGAAGTCCCCCTGCCGCAGCACCAGATAGTCCGTGCCCACGGCCTCCAGGATGCCCTCCTGCCGCACCAGGCGGTAAGAGCCCACCAGGAAGCTGGCGGACGCGCGGCGGCCGATGTTCCGGCCCAGCAGGTCCCGCAGGGAGCCGCCGCCGGGGGCCGAGTCGTTATGTATGTTCATGGCGCACCTCACACATACAGATTCCCCGCCGTCTCTCCGGCGCGGGTACTCCATCCTATGCCGGGGCGGGTGAATGCGTTTCTGAATGCGCTGAATTACGATTTAAAGAGAATGGCGAATATCTAATAAAGCAGCCTGGTGCACCAGAGCGGCGACGCGGCGGTGAACTTCGGCAACACACCGCCGACGGCGGTGGGCGGCGTTACGTTGGTGGAGGAAAAGGTTGTGGTGACGCCGGTGTCCGGCCGCCACCGCAGCTTTAAGCTGGGAGAGTATTTTTCCGATACGCCGGGTGATACGCTGCATTATGTGATCGTATCGTCTCAGCTGGTCAGCGATACCGCGGCCATCGATGGGGATACCTTAAACGTGGAGACCAGCAAGAGCCGCAGCGGCGATCTGGTTATTGCTGCGGTGGACGCCCAGGGCGCACAGACACAGATTACCTTCCGGTTTAAGGTCACCAACCTGACGTTGGCCATTTTCATCACGCTGGCGGTGGCTGTGGTGGGCATCATTGTGGCGGGTGTCACGATCTGGAGTGTAACGCACCCGCTGTGGAAGGGGGAACTGAAGGTGGTCAACCTAGATCGTTCCTGTGCCGGTATGTCGCGGAGCCATGCCAGCTTTCGGGGCAAGCTCAAGCTGAGCTATTTTATGGTCGGACCCTGCGGCCTGAATGCGGACCAGTGCTGGTTTGCCACCAAGCCCAGCAGACGGCTGAAGTTCTGCTCCAAGACTCCGTTTTACGTCAATGGAATGGCACTGAAGGAGACGGATGTCTATGCGGGAATGACGCTGATCTATGCAGACGAAAAGAATCGCACAGGTATCCGCATTGACGCGGCACCCGGACGCCGATAAGCAATTACTGAAAACCGAACGATATACGACATACAGCGACAACGAAGGAGTATGTTATGGCCTATCTGGCAGAGGTGCAGCTTCCTGCTGCCAGCAAGAACGCAGCGGATGGAAGCAGTACGCCGGCACCGGAATACGGCCTGACCATGCGGGGGCATCTGCCCAATGTGGGCAATGGTGTCGGTGGGCTGTGCCGCAAACATGGCGCCAATCTGTCCTATCATATTCTGGGAGCGGCAAGCGCGGAAATCCCCATGACTCAGATCTCTGCCTATCTGGCAGCAGGCTTTATGCGCCGGTTTAAGGAAGCGGTGGGAAAGGATCAGCTAAATCTGAGGCTCTCCCAGGACGCGGTAAGCGATTGGGTGGATCAGATCGGCCTGACGGCCCAGCAGGTATACAACGACGTGACACACGGATGCCCGGACCTGATGCTGCCGGATATCGACTTGGAGGATCTGCGCACGTTCGGCATTCAGCCTCACGGACAAGCGCCGAGGCCCTGGGACACGGCGGCCCGCAACTGGTGCACCCGCTGTGAGGGGCAGCGCGGGAGAAACCGCGCCGCGCTGGAGGGAGAACTGCCCAGGAGCCTCCTGGACGAAGATGCAACGAATGACTCCCTGATTGGCAGAACCTTCCGGAAGCTGTGTGATATTGCAAAGAATCCGGAACTGGGCCCCTATTATGCGGCATTCCTGCTTAGCCGCAACGGCGATGACCAGAAAGCGGCTGTAGAAGGCGCGATCCAGGAGATCCAGGGACGGAAACGGGACGAACAGTCGTATCTGGACAGTGCGGCGGACCGGGTTGTCCAGGCCAGCACTAATTTCTGCGCGAACCGTTTCTTAGGCATCGGCGACAAGAGGGCCTATAACGACTACGTGGACAGCGTCAAAGAGTACTATAGGACCTATAACCATGTGCAGGAATGCACAGACGTGGAGAACACACTGCGGAGATTCCGGGAGCAGCTGGAGAATCTGAACAGTGGGTACTTTGCCTTGCTGACGGAGGTGCTGGACAATCTGCTGGAGACCTTTGAGGAGGATGAGCAGTGGCTGGATTCCTCTGCGGCCAGTGCATCTTCCGGTTACACCAAGCGTATTTTGCAGCTGTCGGACATTAGACCGAAATTGGACGAGGCGATCGACGAATTGAACGCCACACAGCTGGTGCGGAACTTTACGGAGCATCTGATGAAGGATCCGAAGCAGTGGAAGAGTCGGGATGACGGGAAGATCGGCCTGTATATCAGCGAATTCATGGTGGATCTTTTCCGGGATCAGACGAATCGCTCCCTGGAGGATTACCTGTACGAGAAGTATCCGGAAACCGGGCACAATTCCGCGCAGCTGGCCCAGGCTGTCAGCAATGACATTCTGGACGGCGTCTATAACGATGCAAAGCCCATGTTCTGGTGCGATCCCACCTTCAATCTGGATGACATTAACACGACCTTTGAAAGCAGCAGCCTGTCTGTACCCGCAAATGCCTCGGCTGTCTGCAGCGCGGCCCAGCAGTTTGGGGCATCTCATACTCAGTTCTATATCCGCAAGACCGGCCTGAAAAATCGCATTTTTGCCCTCCGCTTCTGCAGCGGCATTCCCTTCTATGCGTATAAGGGCGTGTCTCAGATGAAGCAGGTTTATGATAGCAACACGCAAACGCAGTATGGCGTGGGCGCCCATCTGTATGCCTATACAGGCCGGGGCGAGGACGATTCCGGCTTCCATGATTGGCGCAATTTCCTGCCGGTTCCTGCGCCCTACTCCTTCAATCCAAGCTTGACGGACGGCGCCGATAAGCTGCTGGCGCTGTATGGCGAGGGTGAGAAGGCGAAAATCATCTATTCTCAGGATATAACGAATGACAACGGCACGGATCAGGACCCCAATAGCACCGCCCAAGGCACGGCTCAGGCCCCCAATAGCACCACCCAAAAGGCTCTGGACAACAAGGAGTACTTCATTCGCGAAAGTAAGCCGGTGACTGTGCCGGATTACAGGATGGGGGACTTTGTGGAGAATCAGCAGTTGTCTGCCGCCCGGCTACAGCGGGAGAAGCAGCGCATGCAGCAGATGCTGGAGACCATGTATGACCAGTCCAACGGCAGCCGGTGGATAACGCTGAAGAATGACGGCTTTGCAGATAATGGAAAGCAGGTCGTTGAACGGGTCCGCAAGGATTACTTCATGCACTATCCAGCGCTGCAGCAAATCGTTCGCCGTGAGCTTAGGAAGCAGGAAAAGATTCGCAGGGCCATTGAGCAGCTGGATCGGATTGAAGAAGAACACAAGCGATATGAGGCGGATATGACCACCTTCACCAACATGGTGTTTTATGGCATGATCGAATGCCTCAGCGCCACCGGTGAGCCCGAGTATGACCGCATTAGTAGGGCGTTCTATAAATACCGCGACAGACGCGGCATGGAGACGGAAAAGATTCTGGTGGAGAATTCCGAGGCCTTCCGCTTCTGCAAGGAATATCCCCTGTATGAGATGTTCCGCAGCTATCGGGCCATGGAACCCGATGAGGAGCCCCGGCAGGAGATGGATGAAAGGGAGGCTGAGCTGCGCAAGCAGACCCGCGGCGCCAACGACCACCTCATTGCGGCCGCCCTGGAGAAGCGGTGGAATGCCAAGGCGCTGCAGCAGCTGGTGCGCGACACGGCCAATGAGACGGACGAAGATAAGGCCGAGATTCGCCGGTTCTATGAGGAGCTGGTCAGCCGCATTCTGGGGTATAAGGATGTGTTTACGGATGAGCAATGGACCAGAACCGGCAAGGCCGCTTCGAATCCGGCTCCTGCTGCTTCCGCGCAGCAGGCTCCTGCCAGAACCTGGACGGTAAGCCCCGGCGGCAGCACGATTTATACCGTGTATTCCGACCGGTCACTGCAGATGGCCTGGGATGCGGTGAACAACACCTGGGTGCCGCTGACGGCGGGTATGTGGGTGCTGAACAAAGCCGGCGACGACTGGGATCCGATCCAGCTGGACGCCGCAGGAAACATCATCAACGGATAAACCGCCGGGACGCCGCGCGGCAAATGAGGGAGAGAACATGACTTACGCAAGTGCAATCGAAGCATGCAGCCGTATGATTTCCGACCGCGCGGCCAATTCCGGCGCAGCAAGGCGGATCAGCGCCCCGCTCCTGAACATTGTTTTGGGGGCGGGCGCTGAGGAGTGCCTGGAGACCATCCGACAGAGCTATCAGGATTGCTGGTCCGCTGCGGCGGACCAGCTGTGCTGGCTGAAAACCGAGGACTGCATGGATGAGGCGGGGTTTGAAAACCGCGTGGGAGACGCCTTCTACACGATGCGCAGCAATCCGGGAGCCTTCGGAAGCAACAGCACACTGAGAATGGCTTATTTCTGGGATGTGATGGATGACAGGTTCCCGGAGCTTTTCCAGGCGGTGCAGCATCAGCCTGATTTTGGCCAGGCTGTCACCGTGGCGGAATATTATTTTCTGTTTGTGCGGCAGGTATTCAATTCGGACCGGGAGAGGATCGGCCGGCTGCGGGCGGTTGTTGACTGGGCCGAAAGAAACGGGAAGCATCTGATCGTGCAGAGTGACCTGACAAACGGAAATGTCTCCGGCAGCGGCCCCGAGGGATATCAGGCGGCTGCCAACGTGATGGTGATCGTCAACTCGCAGGATGACAACCGGTTGGGCCAGGGGCTGGAGGCAGCTATTTGGGGGGCCGGTTCCTCCGCCGTGTGGAGCCTCAGCGCGGACAGAAAGGTCAAGGAGACGGATGAAATCGCCTGCGCGGCGATGGAACAGATCCTCACGGAGTGCCTGGAGCAGGCCGGTGCGGCCGGGGGACAGTCCAACATCCAGGAGACCCTCTGCGGAGCGCAGCAGGACTACGACAGCCTGTTCCGGGAGTACATAGACGAGAAGGAGCTGCTGCCGGATCTGCCCACATTTTTGCAGTATCTCCCGTACACCAAGGAGATGGAGGCGCTGGAGCAGAGCCTGTCCGACGCGCCGACCCGTGGACTCCTGGGAAGACTCCGCGGCCGACCGTCGGATACGATCGACGGGGACAAGCTGATAAACGCGGTGGCGTCTGTCGGGGATATCTGGGGTCTCTGCGTGAACCAGTATTATGGACGGTGTGTGCAGGAGCTGAAGGAAAATGCGGAACGGGTGCAGGAGTATTTCAAGCAGCTTCTGTGCAGCCGCGTTTCTTACGGCGCGATGAACGCCACATTGCAGCAGGAGGCCGTCAATCTGGAGACCCGCACGGATTGGCACGCGCCCATGAACATGAGAAGGGGAACGCTTGCAGAGCGTCTGCATCGCTATGCATGCAGCCAGGTTCTGCCAGAGGTGTACGGCTTCCTGGCGGGGCAGCCTTGCGCAGCTATGAAGGATGTATGCAGAAATGCGAGGGACTTCGGAAACACACTGACGGAGACCCGGAACGGGCTGCGGCAATCCCAGGGGAACGTTGATGAGACCATCAGAAGGGCCTATACACAGGAGATTGCCAATCTGGCAAATCAGCCGGAGTATCGGGACATGATGCGCCTGACGCCGTGCAGCACAGTGGAGAGCCTCTTGGATCAGTTGGTGAAGCGATTCCGGTTGATCGCGGATAAGGATGATAATTTCCGGCTTTCCTTGTTTGATGAGCTGCAATTCCGGGCGGGAATGGCCGGAGGCGGTGCGGCCTATGGGGTGGCAGTCCAGAGTCTGTTCGATCTGAATATGCAGACTGCGGGCCGGCTGATGGCCACGGTTCCCCCCAGCGGCAGACAGCTGTTCTGCATGCTGAGCCAGCCAACCCAGGTCCAGAACGTGAACAATACCGGCGCGGCCTTCCGGATCCCGCAGCAGGACTATGTGGACAGGCTTTATGTCTATCCGGTGAATCCGGAAAATATTCTTTACAACGAAATTGCCGCAGCAAAGGAGGAGGAGTGAGTCGATGCCCATTACAAGGCCGAATGTGAACCTGTACAGCATCAACAATCTGGCGTTGGACTATGATCCGGGCAGAGGGCGGTATGGATTAAGCCTGGAATGCCCCAGAGCGGACGCCTTTACCCTGTGCCTGGGAAAAAACCTTCCGCTGGCCGATCCGGAGAAGCTGGGTCTGACAGAGGAGGAGCTTCGGCGCCTGCATAATGGCCAATCCATGGGAAAAAGGGGCTATCGGCTCATCGGCGTTACGCAGGGGACCTTCTATGCCATGCCTGTGTTCCGGGGATTTGAGGCGGATCCGCCCCAGACCATCCAGGTGTGGAGTATGATGGCGGTTCCGGGCGGGATTGTTCATCTTTATTACACACCGGGGCGTGAGGCCGTATGCTTTATTCCGCTGCGCTATTCCGCCGCGCTGCAGCGCAATGGCCTTCAGACTGTGCTGCAGGTGACTCTGAGCGATCAGTTTATCGGAAGCTATACAGATGGGGCGTTAATGTATCGGGTGGGGGAGTCTGATCCCATTCCGCTGCCCGGCGGCTGGCTCAACCGGAAGATACCGCTTCGGGTGTCCGATGGCGAGGAGGTCCGGGTCCTGCCGGCACCGGGCTTTGAAAATAGCTTCTTCCGGGAAGGCGTATAGCAGAAAGGATGGATGCGGAATGGGTAAAATTAAATGCCCCTATTGTTTTGAGGAGTTTGAAAGCGACAAGGTTTTGTTTCGGGCCAACACCGGCTTCACCCAGGAGGAACTGGACAGGGAGGAATTCACCAGCGGCGATGTGGACGAACACAAACGGCTGTTTGTGAAATTTTCCCAAAGAAATCCGGACGAAAAGTTGGACCGATACTGGACGAGCCGCGGAGGAACCGCCGGCTATTCCAGTGCAGACCCTCGCTGGAATATGCCGCACATCGACCCCAATGATGCCGACCGGTTTTGGGAGATGCTGGACCCTGACGCCAACGGCGTGGGCGCGGATGGCCTTGTGCGGGATCAGGATGGCTTTGCCATCAGGGTGTATGACCGGTATTCCGATCGCGCCACGCCGGTGACGCGGCTGTGCCCCCACTGCCACAATCCCCTGCCCTTGCCGAATTATGGCAAATATCCCACCATTTTTATCAGTGTTGTGGGCATTACCACCTGCGGCAAAACGGTTTATCTGAACCAGCTGCTGACCCGGCTGGCCATGGCCATGCAGAATACCGGATACTATATCACGGAAAACAATCTGCCAGATTTCAAGGAAAACGTGGAGGCCAATATGCCGCTGCCCGGCAGTACGGATGACAGCGTCATGCGCCGTCCTCTGGCGGTGAACCTGGTTGACCAGAACGACCGCAGCAAGGCATTTACCATTGTTTTTTATGATATTGCCGGTGAGAACTGCGTCAAGTGGAACGATGATTACGCCAAGCTGGGCGACCAGGACAGCCGGAACAGCCGGGCCAAGGAGGGAATCGCCAGCTTTATTGCCCGGGCAGACGGCCTGATGTTCCTGGTGGATCCCAATCAGGTCCCCGGCTTTTCGGCCTATCCCGATGTGAGCGGTGTCAACAAGGTGGTCGGAGTGGTGAATCAGATCCGCGTCGCCCTGAATATGAGCCAGAACACCTGGGCGGATGTTCCAGTGGCGGTGGTTCTCACCAAAACGGATGAAATCCGGAATCAGTATCCCAAAGGAAACCAGAGTCCCATGTTCCGGCCTACGGCAGCTGTGTCCGGCGGCCTGAACCGGGAGGAGTATTTTGCTATCAGCCACGAGCTGGAGGACTATCTGAGCAACAATGCGGCCATGATCCTGGCGCAGCTGGGCCAGTTTGTCAGAAAAACCTTCTGCGGCGTGTCGGCCATCACCTGCGGCGTGGAACGGCGCTTTGTAAAATACAAAAACTGGTACATCCTGGACGATATCTGCGGCAGGAAGTATGACGAGCTTCGCGCGTGGATCAAGGGCTGGAATGAACGTTCACCTGAAGAGCGGAACTTTTATTATGCGTGCCCTGTTCAACGGATTACCTCGCTTGACCCGAAAACCCGTATGCCGGCGGTGGATCCGGTAACCCTGGAGCCGGAGCTGACCTCTATTGACATAGATATTAATGAGGATATCACAAAGGAGATTGCCTCCGGCATATGGACGGAGGTTTATGCCGACTGCGCCAGCGGACGGATCTATCTGAATATGTGGGAAATCTGGGAAGGGATCAATCTGGTTGGCTTCCCCAAGGGCGCACCGAATCCCCGCCGGGTGGAGGACCCGCTGAAATGGATCCTCTGGCGGCTGGGAAGGATCGGCCCCTATTTTCAGGCGGATCCTCAGCCGAAAAAGGCGCTGCTGGAGTCTGCAAGGAAATATCAGGGACGGCTTGACGACTGGATGAACGAACAAAGGTGCAAACAAGAGCGGTTTTATAACGGGGAGGATCTCCAATGAAAATGGAGCAGGCATGTCGGTTCCGGACGGATGAAGCCGGATATATGGTCTGCGCCAGATCCCAGGGTCTGACGGCGGATAATGAGAACAACCTCGGCTATTTCAACAGTACCATGACGTCCTTGTTTGAAAAGGACGGATCCGGCCCGAGAATGGGTCAGTCTATCCTCAGCTACGCTGTCAGCGAGGAGAACGGCGGCAGGCGGGATTTCCTGATTGCCAAATCTACCATGCGCAGCGATATCAAGGGGCGGGCCTCGATCTTTACCCACGCATACTTTATGGGGTTGGATGAATATGCCCGCTGCATGGAGACCGATCCCTCCGCTATTTACGGGATCGACACCGGCGACATGATGACGGCGCAGAGCGGCAGCCAGCTGCCGCCCAAGGAGACGGTCCTGCGTGGCGGCTTTGAGCTGTCTGTCCTGCGGGAGAAGTACGGCCTGACGGACGAGCGATATGCGCTGCTGCTCTATAACGTGTATCAGGCGGTGGCAGGCGGCGGGTCCCTGGCCCTGCTTACGCAGCTGCCCCTGAGCCAGACCCAGGATATGGTGCGGGAGGTAGCCTATTGCGCGGCCATGGGCATGCTTCCCGGTCTGCGCTGGAGACTGACGTGCAGCAGCGCCGCGGATACCCGGGCGGCCATCTGTGTTTCCAGCAAGGCCGGCGGAGGCGGGTACATGCGTATACTGGACTTCAGGGACAGCGATATATACATCTACACCTACTCCCCCTATTACGATTCCTGCGAATATCCCAAGGGCAAAACCGAGGCTACCGTGCCCCTGCCCTGATTGCGGTATATGGCGAAATAGGGTATA
>OLNQ01004790.1_pt1 | contig 9889 bp, 8 predicted proteins | sample 1672821 | NCBI WGS metagenome assembly OLNQ01 (sample SAMEA3136727, study PRJEB25190) | human gut metagenome | biome: human gut; feature: human-associated habitat; material: faeces | place: Austria | collected 2013
GCTCTTCCGATCTGTTCCATGGAAAAACCTCCTTGAACGATAGAGTTTGAATAGTAGAAAAACTTCTTAAAGTATACTTTAAGAAAGTGAAATTGTAAAGAGAGAATCTTCGTTACGTTTCACTTGGCAGTGCAGCACTTGCTGTTTTGATGCGTAGGAAAGGAATATTTATCAGAAAGTGAGAAGAAAAAGTACATTGCTTGTTTGCACTAGAATGGAATATAATAGAAAGCAGAAAAAACGTGAAAAATGTGAGGAATAATCGTGAAACAGGAAATTATAGCAGACCTGTCCCGGATTACGGAGGAGGAACAGGCGATTCTGGACGGCAAGACGGAAGTGGAAAAGGAGCGGTATTCGAGCGGGCAGAAGTTTGTGATGGATGCGGGAAAGCTGCTGGAGCGGGGAAAATTGATTGATATTCGGTCGCACACGCGGTTTATTCGTTTTCCGGCGCACAGCCACAATTATGTCGAGATGATCTACATGTGCCAGGGAAGCACCGTGCACACCATCAACGGGGAACGGATCGAATTGAAAACGGGCGAGCTGCTGATTCTGAACCAGAATGCAGTGCAGGAAATCGAACCGGCGGGGCGTGACGATATCGCGGTCAACTTTCTGATCTTGCCGGAGTTTTTCGACCAGACGCTGCGGATGATCGGGGCAGAGGAGAATCAGTTAAAGGATTTTATCGTCGGCTGTCTGAAAAGCGGGGAGGTACCGCTCTGTTATCTGCATTACAGAATCGCGGATGTCCTTCCGGTGCAGAATCTGATCGAAAATCTCGTCTGGACGCTCTTACATCACCAGAGCAATAAGCGGAGCATCAATCAGATTACGATGGGCCTTTTATTCCTGCAGCTCATGAACTACACCGAACGCGTGCAGGTGGGAGAGCAGTATTTTGAACAGGAGATGCTGCTCGGCGTATACCGCTATATCGAGGAACATTACCGGGAGGGCAGTCTTTCGGAACTGGCGGAAGAACTGCACTACGATTTTTACACCTTAAGCCGCATGATCCGCCGCCTGACCGGGAAAAACTACACTGAACTTGTCCAGAACAAACGCCTCACCCAGGCCGCGTATCTGCTGGAAACGACAGGACTTTCCGTGGCAGACATCGGCGAGCGGGTCGGGTATGAGAACATGAGTTATTTCCATCGGATTTTCAAAGAGCGCTATGGAATATCGCCGAAGAAGTACCGGGTGGAGAAGAAAATACAATAGGACAAGAAAAACGGATCGAGAATCTGAACTTAAAACCAGATTTTCGATCCGTTTTTGTTTGTAAATTACTTACTGTTCATTTTCATCCTTCGGCAGCCGCACGATCCGTACCTTGTCGACTCTCCGGTCTGCCATTTTCAGTACGGTTACGTCGAGGCCATCCGAGACGAAATGATCGCCTTCCTTTGGCACGCGCTCGAGGATCCCCATGATCCATCCGCTGACCGTAAAGACGTCAAATTCTTTGTCAATATCGAGCTCTTCATACACCTTGTCGATGCTTGCCGTTCCGGTCACGAGGTATTCGTTTTCGGAAACTTTCTGGATTTCCTGTACAACCGCATCATGCTCATCCCAGATTTCGCCGACGAGCTCTTCGAGGATATCTTCCATGGTGATGATACCGTCGGTGCCGCCGAATTCATCAATGATAATGGCAATATGCGATTTCTTCGCCTGCATTTTTTTCAGCAGCGGGCCGACCTTCGTATTCTCGGTTACAAAGAGCGCCGGGCGGATGATGCTGCTTAGCGGTTTGTTGGTGTGGTAAATGTGGTTGTGGAAATCCTTCTGATACACAATTCCCACAATGTGGTCGATATCATCATCATACACCGGCAGCCGGGAAAATCCGGTGTCGGAGAAAGTCTTAGCGATCTCGGATTTCGTCGCATCGAGCGGAATGCCGATGACGTTGACACGCGGAGTAAAAATCTCTGCGGCCTCCATCTCCATGAAGCCGATTGCATTCTGAATCAGATCGCCTTCCTGGTCGTCGATGTCGCCCTCCTGGGTCGCCTCCTCGACGATGGTCATTAGTTCCTCATCGGTGATGCCGTGGTTTTCCGAGGATTTGAAGATGCGGGAGAGCAGCTTCTTCCACTGGGAAAAGAGAAACGTCACCGGGGTCAGCATGATCATCAGAATGTGGAGAAACGGTGCGGAAAATTTGGCGATCGTCTCCGGGGATTCTTTTGCAATGCTTTTCGGGGAAACTTCGCCGAAGATCAGGACCACGATAGTGGTTACGATCGTGGAAACCGTCGCACCGGAGTCGCCGCCGAGAAGCTTGATAAAAAGCACCGTGGCAAGGGAGCTGAGTCCGATGTTGACGATGTTGTTGCCAACGAGAATCGTGGAGAGCAGCTTGTCAAAGTTCTCCAGCAACTTTAACACCAGTTCCGCCCGCTTGTCGCCTTTTTCTGCCATATTTTTCATGCGGATGCGGTTCAGCGAGGTGAAAGAAGTCTCCGTCGCCGAAAAGTAGGCTGAGAGCATGACGCAGATAAGAATGATGATGAGTGACACAATGTCGCTGTTCATTTGTTTTTCCTTTCTTAGGAAACCGGGACACGATGCAAAAAATGTACAAAAAGACATAACCTATCTTGAATCTGGCGGAATCAAAGATAGATTATGTCTCCGTTTATCAAATGATGAAAATAAAGCATCGTCGAGGCATACTGCCTGAGTCGTCCATGTTTCTGTAATCCTTTCGTTGATCAGTAATCCCTTTTATTGTACGGTATGTGGGAATAATTGTCAATAAGGCATGCGAAAATCACAGGAAATACGAAACAGCATTGTTGTAGCTGATATTTTCCACCATCTCTTTCAAAAACTCCAGGTTTGCCGGGTACTCCCCGTTTTCCACCCGGTTTCCGATTTGATTGCAGAGAATCCGGCGGAAATATTCGTGGCGCGGGAAGGAGAGGAAGCTGCGGGAGTCGGTCAGCATGCCGATGAAGGTGGAGAGCATGCCGATGCTGGAAAGCGTCGCAAGCTGGGATTCCATGCCGTATTTGTGATCGTTGAACCACCATGCGGTACCGAACTGCACTTTCGAGCGGATGCCAGGCGCAGCAAAGTTTCCGGCCATGCTTGCAAGCATCGGGTTGTCGCCCGGGTTCAGGGAGTAGAGCACGGTTTTCGGCAGTGCGTCGTCCTCGTCCATATCGTTTAAGAAAGCACCGAGCATCGGGGCAAAGGCGAAATCGTTCATGCTGTCAAAACCGGTATCGGCACCAAGTGCACGGAACATCCGCTTCGAGTTGTTGCGGAGTGCTTTGATATGAAGCTGCATGGCGATATTGTGCTTATGATACAGCCGTCCGAGGTTCGTCAGAAGGAAGCCCTTGTACATGCCGAGCTCTTTTTCGGTGAGAACACCGCCGTTCATGCGCTTCTCAAATACATCATTCGCCTCAGCAGCCGTGCATGGCACATAGAAGCAGCCCTCGAGGCTGTGGTCGCTAACAACGCAGCCGGCGGAGAGGAAGAAGTCGAGGCGGCAGGAGAGGGCATGCACCATATCCTCCGCGGATGCAATCGTCCTGCCGGCGGCAGCGGCAAGCTTTTCCACATATTCCGGGAAATCCGGCTTCTCGAGATGAACGGCGCGGTCCGGGCGGAAGGACGGCAGAACGCGGCAGGCAAAGTCTTCCTTCTGTAATGCCAGATGGCAGTGCAGATCATCTGCAGGATCGTCGGTGGTGCACAGATGCGACACATGCTGGTCCAGAATCAGATTGCGCACGGTAAACTCCTTCGTCTGCAGTTTTGCATTCGCCTCATCCCAGATCTCCTTCGCTGCTGCGCGGGAGAGCGGTGTCGTGATGTCGAAGTACCGCTGCAGCTCCAGATGTGTCCAGTGGTATAAAGGATTGCCGATCGCGTTCTCAATCGTCTCGGCAAACGCCAGATATTTGTCGTAATCATCGGCGTTTCCGGTGATCAGATCCTCCGAAAAGCCCATCGCACGCATGGCACGCCATTTATAATGATCCCCACCGAGCCAGACGCGTGTCAGATTCTCCATCTGGCGGTCTTCGAGAATCTCCTGCGGATTCAGATGGTTGTGATAGTCAAAAATGGGCATTTTTTCAGCCGCCTCGTGGTACAGTGTTTTCGCCGTATCGGTCTGCAGCAGAAAGTCAGCGTCCATAAAAGGTTTCATATGGAAATACCTCCCTTTTAGAATTGAGCAGTCAGCGCAGCAAGCGTATCTGTCACAGCGCCAGGTCCCTGAAGCATCGAGACAAAAGCATCCAGTACACGGTCAGAAAGTCCGGCGGAAATCAGATCCACACCGAAAATCGAAGCATCGGAGAGCAGCGGAGCCAGCGTTTTGGAAAGCGCCTCACGGTCAGCCGGTGCGCCGAGTTTCAGATCCTGCACATACGGGCGGACCGTGGCAAGCAGCGGATCCGGGCTCAGATCAAATGCATCGCCGTTGTCATCCACGCCCATCAGATACCGCAGCCATCCCGCAAATACAGCCGGAATTGCCTGAAGATCCGAGAGTGACAGCTCCGGAGAAGCAAGATACGATTTGATCGTCTCACCGAACCGAATCGACAGCTTCTGTGATGTATCGGTTGCAATTCGCTGCGGCGTATCCGGCATAAACGGATTCGGGATGCGGATGTTCAGCACTTCATCGATAAACTGCTTCGGAGAGAGAATGCCGGGATCGGTGACAACCGGAAGTCCTTCGATATATCCGATGCGCTCCACGAGCTTTTTCAGTACCGGATTTTTCATCTCCTCACTGATCAGTTCATAGTCCAGCAGGCAGCCGAACACAGCGAGTGCGGTGTGCAGCGGGTTCAGGCAGGTGCAGACCTTCATGCGCTCTGTTTTGTTGACAGTTTCCCGGTCGGTAAAGATCCATCCGCTCTTTTCCATCGGCGGCCGTCCGTTCGGGAAATGATCTTCGACTACGAGGTACTGGCATTCCTCTGCATTGACGAACGGAGCAACGTAGGTGTGGCGGGAGGTGACGATCGGCTGTGCATCGGCGAGGCCGTTCTCCTCGAGTATCTTTTCGATGGAACCATCCGGCCGCGGGGTGATCTTGTCGATCATGGTCCACGGGAAGCTGACTTTTTCCGGGTTCTGCAGATAGGAGAGGAAGCCTGGCTGTACCAGCTTGTTTTCTTCCCATGCAGAAGCGTAGGCTGTCAGGGCAAGGGAAAGTTTTTCGCCATTGTGGGAGCAGTTGTCGGTGCTGACCATCGCAACCGGTTTTTCGCCTGCAAGAAATCTTTCATATAAAAGAGAAGCAACTTTTCCCATATAGCTGGTAACGGAAGAAGGTCCGGCAGCAAAATCGGCAGCAACAGACGGCAGCAGTTCGCCCGCACCGTTTTTCAGGGAATATCCCTTTTCGGTGATCGTAAACGTCGCCATCTGCAGGGAATCCTTGGTAAAGATTTCTTTTAACCGGGCAAAATCCGGAGAATCCGCCGTATCGGCAGCCAGCGATTCTGCGATGCTTCCAACAACGGTTTTCTCGACAGAACCATCGGTTTTTAAGGTCACCAGAATGCTTAAATTATCGTGCGGCTGGTACATATCACGGATGATTTCTGTATCGAAGCCCTCCGCAACGATGACACCGCGGTCAAAGGTACCGTTGTTCAGCAGTTCCTGTGCTGTATTTGCCTGGAAGGCACGGAAAATATTTCCGGCTCCGAAATGCACCCAGCACGGAGATTCTTTCGTGCGGGTGATCATTGCTTCGCGGTCATAGGATGGAAGCGCATAGCCTGCGGCTTCCCACGCTTTTTGATCTGCCAGTCCGGCAGCTGTTAAGTTAAGAGACATCAGTAAAAACCTCCTTTAAATTCCACGTTTGTGACTCTTGTCAATAGCTTCCCAGAGTCCGTTTAAATAAGTCGCGCCGAGTGCGCGGTCATACAGTCCATAGCCCGGCATTGCCTTCTCGCCCCAGATCATACGTCCGTGGTCCGGGCGGATCGGGCCGTCAAAGCCGGTGTCGTACAGCGCTTTCATGATCTCATACATATCGAAGCTGCCGTCAGAGGAAAGGTGTGCGGCCTCCTCGAAATCCTGCTGGCTGTGGAATTTCAGATTGCGGACGTGAGCGAAGTGGATGCGGCCCTTTAAGGAACGGATCATATCCGGCAGATCGTTCTCCAGGTTCGTTCCGTAGGAGCCCGAGCAGAAGGTCACGCCGTTGTGCGGGTCATCGACCATCTTCATCATGCGCAGAATGTTTTCTTTATTAATGATGATTCTCGGAAGACCGAAGACACTCCATGCCGGGTCGTCCGGGTGAATGGCCATTTTGATGTCGTACTCGTTGCAGACCGGCATGATGCGTTCGAGGAAGTATTTGAGGTTGGCAAACAGTTTCTCATCATCCACATCGCGGTAAGCGTCAAAGAGCTCTTTCACTTTTGCCATGCGCTCCGGCTCCCAGCCAGGAAGAATTGCGCCGTTTGCATCACCTGCGATAGATTCAAACATTTTTTCCGGAACAAGTGCGTCTACGGCGGACTGTTTGTAGGCAAGTACGGTCGAGCCGTCCGGACGGACGCGTGCGAGTTCTGTTCTGGTCCAGTCGAAGACCGGCATGAAGTTATAGCAGACAAGGTGAATGTCTTCCTCGCCGAGGTGCTTTAACGTTTCAATATAATTATCGATGTACTGCTCACGGTCCGGGCTGCCGATTTTGATGGCGTCGTGGATGTTGACGCTCTCGATGCCGGAGATGTGAAGTCCAGAGGCCTCAACCTCTTCTTTTAACGCGTGAATCGCTTCGCGTGTCCACACCTCGCCCGGGGTAGTGTCGTACAGGGTTGTGATGACTCCGGTTACGCCCGGAATCTGGCGGATCTGCTCTAAGGTAACGGTATCAAATTTGGAACCATACCAGCGAAATGTCATTTCCATAAGAAAAACTCTCCTTTATTTTGTAATGTACTCTCGGAATCTTTCTGTACTTGCCTTTGCGGCTGATTTTCCGCCAGCTGCACCCGAATTTCATCAACGTACGCACCGCGTACGCCTCAGAAATTTGGGCACAACTGACAAAAAATCTTCTCGCAAAATCAAGTACAAAAAGATTCCGAGAGTACATCAAAATCTGAAGGGAGGTTTTTATATGAAGATTACATTTATCGGGGCAACTCATGAGGTTACGGGATCCTGTTATTATCTGGAGGCAGCAGGTCACAAGTTTCTTGTAGACTGCGGAATGGAGCAGGGACCGGATTATTATGAAAATGCAGAAATACCAGTGGCTTTGGGAGAGATAGAATTTGTTCTTCTGACACATGCACATATAGATCACTCAGGTAATCTTCCGGCTATTTATGCAAAGGGGTTCAGGGGACCGGTATATGCCACAGATGCCACCAGCCATTTATGCGATATTATGCTCAGAGACAGTGCGCACATTCAGATGTTTGAAGCAGAATGGAGAAACCGTAAAGGCAGACGACAGGGCAAACCGGAATTTGTTCCGGCTTATACAATGGAAGATGCCATGGGAGTGATCAGAAACTTTGTGGGATGCCACTCCTGCAGAGGGAATCTCAGCCCGGTTTATTGATGCAGGCCATTTGCTGGGCTCTGCAAGTATTGAGCTGACGATCAGGGAGGAGGATACAGAGAAAAAGATTGTATTCTCCGGAGATATTGGAAATACCTGCCAGCCCTTGATCAAGGATCCTGAGTATCTGCACCATGCAGATTATATAGTTATGGAATCCACTTACGGTGACCGCAGTCATGGAGAAAAGCCTGATTATGTGAAACTGTTGTCAGAAATCATCCAGGAAACCTTTGACAGAGGAGGAAATCTTGTGATTCCTTCTTTTGCAGTGGGACGTACGCAGGAAATGCTGTACTTTATCAGACAGATCAAGGCAGACGGACTGGTGTATGGACATGACGGATTTAAAGTATATGTGGACAGTCCTCTTGCAAATGAAGCTACCACGATTTTCTCGGAGCATCAGTATGACTGTTTTGATGAAGAAGCGATGGAACTGATCCAAAAGGGAATTAATCCAATCAGTTTCCCTGGATTGAAGGTTTCCGTCACCAGTGATGATTCGAAGTCGATCAATTATGATGAGGAGCCCAAGGTAATCATTTCAGCCAGTGGTATGTGTGATGCAGGACGTATCAAGCACCATCTGAAACATAATCTGTGGAATGAGAAGAATACGATTCTTTTTGTAGGATATCAGGCGGTCGGTACTCTTGGAAGAGCACTGATCGAGGGGGCTGCAGATGTGAAACTGTTTGGTGAACCTGTTCATGTGGCAGCGCATATCTGCCAGATGCCGGGAATCAGCGGTCATGCGGATGTGAATGGCCTTTTAGACTGGGCGAAGGCATTTGAGGAGAAACCGCAGAAAGTCTTTGTTACTCATGGAGATGATACAGTTACAGAGATTTTTGCAAAACGTCTGACAGATGAACTGGGGTATGATACAATGGCTCCGTTCAGCGGTACGGTTTATGATCTGGCAGACGATGTATGTCTGTATGAGGCAAAGGGTGTGAAAATCCAGAAAGCATCTGCATCACCGAAGGCAACAAGAGCAGCCAGAGCTTTCGAGAAACTTCTGGCACTTGGTTACAGGCTTATTACGGTTATCAGGAAAAATGAAGGAACGCCGAATAAAGATCTGGAAAGATTTTCAAGAGATGTTCAGTCCCTGTGTGATAAATGGGACAGGACAGATATGTAAATTAAAAAAATATCCCACGAAACTTTATCTATAGCAATCTTTGTAAATAATATATTGATTCAATTTACATTATTTAAGAGGCTTGCTATAGTTTTCGTGGGATATTTTATATGGTCACCTGCGTAACTGTTCAGTATTTCCACAGTTGTTTATTTGTTCAGAACTTCCTCCAGTGCAGTGGAAAGCTGATCCGGACATGAGGTATTCTTAAATCCGCATTTGATTCCTTTTAATCTGCTGATCACTTCCTCTGCATCCATTCCCTCTACAAGACTGGCTACACCCTGGGTATTTCCGCTGCATCCGCCGATGAAACGGACATTGTGGACTTTCTTATTGTCATCTACTTCAAATTCAATATGGCTGGCGCAGACACCTTTTGTTTTATACGTCATGATATGTTTCCTCCTGTGTGAAAAAATGTAACTATAAATGCTGCTGTTCATATACCACTACGTTACTGTTTACTTCGTTCTCAGTAACGTAGCCAAAATTTATTCCAGATTGCCTGCGGCAATGGAATTTTGGCTTGTATGTCTCGGGATTTTGGCATATTCATGCCAAAACACCTCGCGGAATAGTGATATGTGAACAGTAACATAAAATAGCAATTGTATTATAACAGAGGATAAAAAAAGTTTCCATATAAATAAAGTTTTGATATAATAAAGAAATGTCAGGAACATTTGTCACTGTTTACACATCTGAACCTGATACCATGAAAATGAAAAATTACAATATACAAAGAAGAGGTGTTTTAATAATGAAATGTATCGGAATTATCGGAGCAATGGAACAGGAAGTTGCAAAAATCAAGGAAAAAATGCAGGATGTCACAGATGTGGTGATTGAAAATATCAGTACGGCCTATGCAGAAAATTCTCCAGAATTTATCTATTTTATGACCTTGTACCATGTCTTTAGTGAGTTCCTGGACGATATCTCTGAGGATGTGCTGCCTAACGAAGCAACTGGCTTTAAACAGAGTAAAATCTGGAGCATGCTCTATGATTTCCAGCGAGATGCTGTGCTTGCAATTATCAATAAGCTTGAAAAGTACAACGGCTGTATCCTTGCGGATAGTGTTGGTCTTGGTAAAACTTTCACTGCGCTGGCTGTCGTAAAATACTATGAAAATCGCAATA
>OLNQ01004791.1_pt1 | contig 9885 bp, 10 predicted proteins | sample 1672821 | NCBI WGS metagenome assembly OLNQ01 (sample SAMEA3136727, study PRJEB25190) | human gut metagenome | biome: human gut; feature: human-associated habitat; material: faeces | place: Austria | collected 2013
CTTTCTCTTTTTATTCGTAACCGGCAGAATAATTTCTGACCTGCGTTTCCCGGAAAAACTGCAGCATGTCCGACAGCCGCTCATTCGGCCCTGCGGTCAAGCGCCGCTCGACCGTCTCCTGATATAGCGAAAGGCAGTAGAGCGCCTCCTCCTTCGTCCGGGGCGTCAGTCGGCCGGTCTCCCATTCGCAGATGCCGAGGGAGAGCCAAAACGTGGGCGTGAACAGCAGGTCTCCTTCTTTCGGGCAGTAGGCCCGCAGCAGCAGGTCTTCCGTTTCCTCAACGCTCTTCCCGATGGAGATCAGGCTGCGATAGTCCGCCCGGATGTCGCAATAGTCGTCACCTTGTTTGAATTGTTTCTTGAAGTTATTCATTGTTATTCCCTCATTAGACCAATTAGTGTTTCCTCAGCGCCGCATGCCAACAACTCGGCAACCGCTGCAGTATACTGCAAATAATTGTCCACATTCTTCGCAGCGATTTCCCGGCGCGCGTTATCAAGATATTTTAATGTATATGCTGAAATAAGCACTTGTTCGGCTACCATTGCTTCACTTTTTGTAAGGCCAGTTACAATTACTTTCATGCGATAGTTTCTCTTTGGATTACCGGGACGACGGTGCTCACTTAACCTTCTTTCAGGATTGTTTGTACGACCAACATATTTAAATATATTTTTACAAATAAATTTAGAATGACTTATATTATATATTATTTAGTAGGTCAAATAGCATATTCTACTGCCCTAGGACTAAAAATGTTAACGCTAACAAACTATTTAGGTTTTACAGATAGTTGTGCGACAAAATACTTCTTAATTATAGGAATACTTGCAGACATAATAGGAATAGTTGCGCTTAAATTTCTCACTCCAAAAAATGACTATATAACAATAACTATAAAATTTGGAATAAGATTTTTAGGATATACATTGGCATTCTTATCAAATAATATTATTGTTGTAATATGTGCAATATCTTGGTCTTTGCTTATTTCAACTGCATATGAAAATGTTACAGATGCACCTTATATCAATAGTATTGAACTTAATAAACAATTAGCATATACAAATTTAAGGTATATGGTTGGTTCACTTGGAGAAGCAATTGGAACATTTTTATGTGGAATTATGTATGTTATTGGTTTAAGATACATGTTCGGACTATCTGCTTTCTTTATGCTAACGCAATTAACATTAGCGTATATGTTAGTTTATCAAAGGAAAAAACTAAATATAAAGTAAAGAATATTGTTACAATTTATGAAAATTACTATATGAGATTTATTCTTATTAGAGATTCAAAGGTTCTTTACTCCCCTATTGATTTTAGATATAGACTATAAAAAATTAGATAAAATAAATATAGTTATTTATAGTATAATTTTGTTATGTAATAGAAAGAGGTGTTTACAAATGTTTATTAACTATGCACATAGAGGCGCTTCAGAATACGCACCAGAAAACACAATGTCTGCATTTAATATGGCATTACAGTTAGGAGCAAACGGAATTGAATTAGATTTACAAAGAACAAAAGATGGTAAAATTGTTATCTTTCATGATAATAAAATCGATAATAAGTCTAATAAAAAAGGTAAAATAAGTGATTATACATATCAGGAATTATTAGACTTTGATTTTGGAAGTTGGTTTAGTTTAAAATATAAGGGTGAAAAGATTGTTTTATTTGAAGATTTTGCAAAAAAGTTTTTATCTAAAAGCCTAACTTTCGCTATAGAATTAAAGGATGAAGGAATAGAAAAAGAAACTTTTGATATTATAAAAAAATATGCAACACATAACAATATTTATATTTCATCTTTTGATTATAAAGCACTTGAAAATATGAGAAAAATTGATTCAAATATAAAATTAGCTTGGCTAATAAAAGAAAAAATTAATAATGAGAATATAAATAAACTTTTAAAAATTAATGGAACGCAAATTTGTCCAAAAGCAGATAATGTTACAAAAAATGATATAGAGTTGGCTCTCAAAAATGGACTTAGAGTTAGACTTTGGGGTGTTTCAAACGAAAAAATAATGCAAGAGGTTTACAAATTTGATATCGATGGAATGACCGTCAATTTTCCAGATAAGCTCCAACATTTAATTGAAAACGAAAATAATTGTAAAGCCTGTACTCATAATTATTATAGTTTGTAGAACTTATATAATCCTAACATATTAGGTGATTATCAATAAGTACCGAAAAACATAAAAGACAATTAGAAAAATTGATGATGTTTTTTCTTTTTATGATTTATAATCTAAAATAAAAACTTATGAACAATTAAGTTCGTAAGTTGATTTCAAATCGAGCAATTAAACAACAAGATATGAACTAAGTTTTCTTTCTGCATATAATTATATAAAATTTCAGTGAATTTTAATAGGATTATAGAAAAAAATGGCAAAATATGTTATCATTAAACAGACTTGTGTTATAAAAAATTATGATGATGTAAGCCATATTTGGTTATTTAGTGGAATTCAAAGAAAAAAAGCACATAAATTACATAATAAATTAAGATATGATGAAAATTCAAATAAAACATTTGTAAAATATATAAATTAAGGATAGGTTAAATGGAAAAGATAGAAGTTAAATTAGAAAAAGATAATAATGATTTTTTTAGAGAATGGATTATAAAAGAATGGCAACATCATAATACAGTAGATCCAATATATCAATTAAGAATAATAAAACCAGAAGAATTAAAATTTAAAGAAAATGAAGAATATTATAAAATTTTATATAACAATAAAATGGTTGGATTCATTGGAATTAAAAATTATGAAAAAGAAATATATTTATATAGATTTTTTATAGATGAAAAATATAGAAATAATGGAATTGGTACTATTGCATTAAACCAAATAATAGAATTAGCAAAATTTCAAAATAAAGATTTATCGTTAGAAGTAATTGGAGAAAATATTGCTAGAGATTTATATGAAAGATTAGGATTTAAAACTCATTACAGAAGAATGATATTAAAAATAAATGATGATATATACGAAAATTAGGTGAAAGAATATATGTGGTTATATTGGTGTTTATTATCAACCATCATTAGTGGTTTTACAGCAATTGCGTTAAAGAAATGCTCAAATAATGAACCAAAAAGAATTGCATTAATGGGGTTATTATCATATCATTTAATTATGATTGCAGTTAGTATAATAACTAATCCTGGGTTTATAACAAAACTAAATATTGCTGATATGATAAATATATTGCCGGGAATTTTAATGCAGTCAATAGGATTTTATTGTATGATTTCAGCTACTAAGTATGGAAAAGTAGCAATTACATCATCTATTTCTAAGGCAAATGTAGTTGTTACATTTTTATTGGGTATTATAATATTAAAAGAAAATTGTACACTATTACAATTGTTTTTTTCTACTATATTAGTAATTTTATCTATTATGGTTGCTAAAAATAAGACTGATACAAAAAATCCAATAGATAAAAAGTTAGAACAAAAAGCAATTATGTATTCTTATGGTTTTGTATTATTTAATGGTATTTCTAATTTTTTAAATAAAATGTATGTTACTGAATATCAAAATCCAATGTATGTAGTTTTTAACTATGCCGTTATAATTATTATTGGTTTATTTATATACTGTTTATTTACAAAAAACTGGAATTATCTAGATATTAGAAAAATTAATGCTAAGAAATTTTTTGTATTACAAGCATTATTAGATGCATCATCTTCAATATTTAACAGATTTGCATTATTAGATGGAAATGTTTCAATAATCTCTGTAATTACTACAAGTTCTATTGTAGTAACAATTTTATCTTCGAGATTTATTTTAAAAGAAAAAATAGCTTATAAAAAATATTTAATGATATTAGGCATATTTATTTGTGTTTTGATTTTATCACTAATAAAATAATTAACGCAGAAAGACAATGCTTAGCTGACATTGTCTTTATCTATATTAGGTATATATTTTTTAAGTGTAGTTAAATATTCAATTTTAATTCCAATTGCTCGTTCATCGTCAAAATATCCAATATAAAAATGTTTTTGTTCATTGAAGAATAAATATAGTGCATCTCCAATAATTACTTTGTGTGGCTCAACATACGCTAGATTTGTCTGTTCCACAATTCTTAGGTGACCCTCAATAATCTGGTAGGGTCTGTTATTAAATTTGCAAGACCAATTAATTTTGGTTTTGAGTTCATCACTCATATTGATTTTCTTTTTAATTATTTTAATCATATCACATCACACCTTTCTTTGCAATAACGCACAAAAAAATCAACTATTACTAGTTGACTTAATCATTAACGTCACATTGGTGCGACGATTTTACCTTATGGAGCGATAGATAAGATAATTTGAAACTATCACTATATAAGTTAATACAACTAACTTCTATAACAATATTACCATATTTTCGTAAAATTTTAAAGGAATTTAATAAAATTGATAAAAATAATGATATAATTATGTTTGAAAGGTAGTGAAATAATGAGAACAAAGGAACAAGCTTGTACAGCATGGCGTGAAATGTGTAAGAATTGTAGTAATCATGAAGAATTTTTTGCTGGTGTTTTTAGTGCTATATGGGAAAATACAATGCCTTATATCGAGTTATGTGATGAAATGTGTGATAAATTTAGTATTGCTACACTTAGTAAAGATACTGTTGCTATACAAGAATTATATAAAACTGCGACTTTAAACGATTATCAAAAACAAAAAATAAAAAGTATGTTAAAAACAAATAATGAATTATTGCTAACTTTAAATCCTTATATTTTACAAGAAAAGTATGCTTTTTTAGAACCATACGTAAACGAATTAGCGTTAGATACAATTATTCAAGATAGATTATTAAGTCTTGATGATTACGAATTATACATAATAAAAAAAATAGTTGATTTATCATCAAGTTATGGTATAAATTCACATAGATTAATTGGTACCATTATAGATCGTTTGGGTAGATCATCTATTCCAGGTAGAAATAATGAGAAATTTTTAGAAAAAATTAGTTCTTTATTTGATTTAATTAAAGAGTTTGAAAATCAGTATACTTTAAATGATGAAATAATCGGAAATATTGGATTTATAATCAAAACTGGAATTTTTCCAAAAAATGTTGAAGAACTTGAAGATTTTACTGGTAAAATAAAAGGAATGCTATCTGAAGATATAAATACTAATAATGACATAAGTGATTTAAAAGATGACTTACTATATGCTTTATTTGGAATAGATTTATCAGATGCTAAATTTTTCGTTAAAGCTTTTGATGTAGAAGGCTTATCACCTGAATTAGCATTAAATGAAGGTGTAATAGAACTCACAACTATAAAAATGATATTAGGTTATGAAGATATTGATAAATTAAAGGAAGTTGCAACAACTTTAATAAATGGTACTGAATTTAAAATTAATTTATTTAATAATAGTTTGATTGAAGAAAATCTTTTATTACTTTATGCTAATGAATTTAATAAATGCAAGCCTAAATTTAATGAATCAAATATATTAACAACTATAGATGGTATTAATGTTTACGATTCAGGAGATCAATTTTATTCAATTGTAAAAACTTTAGGTGCTTTCTCAGAAGATGGAAATGGACAAGCAAATTATTACGAAGAATGGAATAATGATAGGTATAGGAGTCATATAAACGCTGTAAGTTTAATAAGAAATGATAATTTAGCATTTGCAGAGCAAGATGGAAAACTACATATAAAATTAGGTTTTTATGATTTTGATGAAACAATGTTTTTAGGTGGTGGCAATAAAGATATTAATAGTACCCCAGATAGTAGAAATATGGGTGCAAAAATATATTCTAAATTAAGCCTACCTAGTAAATTCATAGATAGTACAAGAGAATGGCATAACGAATTAGACTTTGAAAGAAAAAGCACTGATCCACGAAACCCACATTTCAAAAAAAATCCAGATTTTATTATTCTGGATCAAGAATGCGAAGATATTTCACAACTTAGTGTAGAAGAGCAAAAACAATTTGAAGAATATAGAAATAATACTATTAAAGCAGCAAAAGAATTTGGAAATCTTCCAATATTAGTAATAAATAGAGAAAGAATTGCACGAAATGAAAACAATTTAATTAGAAAAATGTTAGATGACTATAATGTTTCTCATGATATGGGATTACTAAAAAATATAATTATAAAATTTAATAATAATAGAAATGGTTGTAGAGGACCACAACATAAATATATTCGTGAAAAATACTTTTCTAATCAGTATTTTCAAGAGATACTTAATGAAATTGATAGTATCATACCAGAAAATCAAAAAGAATTCTTTTATGAATTTGTAAAAAATGAACATGAAAAGATGGCTGGTTGTTTTTATGATAATACAACAAAAGATATGCCTATTCAACCAAATGAATTATCTAAAAGAGGTGGTTTAAATGTCTAAAAAAGAAAATGATAAAAAAAAATTATATGAGTTGTGCTTAAAAATTATTTCAATATTAAAGAAATAAAAGACGATAGCTTACAATGATAAGCCATCGTCTTTTTCTTTATCTTTTTTATCAGTATAAAAATCTTCAGCCGATTCTTCCATTTCATAGTTAATATGGTTAATTGCTTTTTCAATTTCTTTCTTATTAAATAAATTAAATCCTTTAAATATACTTTGTTCTTTTCTTTTAACTTCTGGATCATATTGTTGCTTAAAATATTTTAAACCTAAACCACTATGATTAAATAAGTGGTCAACTATTGTTTTAATAAATTCTGGTAATTTTTGAAAGACTTTATTTAAGTGATTAATAAGATAATCAGTTTTTTCCTTTAAATCGTTGTATCTATGCTCATACTGATAATTTAATCTTTTTAAATCTTCATTTTCTGCCTTTAATTCTTCGCTTTCATCCCAAAGTTGATTTTTAGATTTAATAATAATTTTATTATTAATTTTTTTCTTTTTATCAATTTCATCAGTTATATCATTTTTATCTTTATTAAGTTTAGTTATTTGATTATTAATATTTTGTTTGTTATCTTCTAAATCAGATACTTCATTTTCAAGGTTAGATATTTCTTGTTTAAGTCCTTTAACTCTTTCATTAAAAAGTTTTCTTTCATATGAAGTTATATCCCTATTTTTACCTTTTTGTTTTTCTTTTAATTTGGAATCCATACCATAGGCAATATTAAATTCATTAATACATCTTTCTCTCATTTTATCTTGAATAATTACTAATGATTCTTTTGTGAATATTGAAGTTTTTCCAACTTGTCTTGATAAACCTGTTTTACAATTTTCTTTTACTGGAACACCAACTATATGTAAGTGTGGAGAGTGCTCATCAAAATGTATGGTAGCATTTGCTACATAAAAGTCTGGAACTATTACTTTTAAATCTTCAATTTGTTGCTCAAAAACTTGTGTCATTTGATATTTATATTCTAAACTTTTCTCATCCCAATATTCCATATTTCCAAGTTCAATAACTATCTCACAAGCAAGATCATGTTTTGTATCGGTAGCAATCTTATTAAAATAGTTATCTATTTTTCTATCATCTCTTGTTTGCTTATTATTATATTCTAATCTTGCATCTTCAAATAAATCTAAATATAATTCTTTAACATCTTTAGTAATATCATTTGAACCTTTGATATTTTTTATAAGTTCTTGTTTGTTATCATATAATCTTAAATTATGATGATTAACTTTTCCTAATTGCTTAACATTTTGAATAGCATTATTATTCTTTGATGTAGTACCCGATGGAGTATTTTTTGCTTCTTGTCTTGCTTTAATAGATTTGTTTTTATCATTACTTAAATGTAGTGAATAAGATAATTCCATATTTTTACACCCCCTAAATTATGAATATTGAAAATGGCACGAAAGTGGCTTTGTCATTATTCATAACTTCCTATATATCTTGTCAGAGACAAGATATGGAAGCTAAGGTTTACCACCTTAGAAACCGTATTAATTTAACACTATCGCCACTTTCATTTACTATCGTAAACAAAACATGTCACGTTTATAAATTAATCTTCGATATCAGGTATACATTCAAACAAGTCTGGAATGTCTACCTTAATATCGTTAGGAGAGTTTTTTGTTACGAACATTCCCATACCTAATATTTCTTTTGAGTCATAATCTTTTTCAGTAGGGAATATTCTTACAACGACATCTCCTTTATGAAGTGGTAGCATTTTTAATTCTTCGGTTTTCTTTTGAAGATAACCTTTATAAAAATTCACTTCATAGCATTCATTTAATCTCATTAAATGTCTATATACTTCTTTAGCTGGTAAATATTCACTATAACGAACTTTACCATCTACACAAAAGCCATTAAATGAATGTACTATTTTTCTTTTCCAATCAATATAACCTTTATCAAATAATGATTTAAATTCTTTATAGAAAGTAGATCTAAAATTTGTTAGTTTAACTTTGTATTTATTATTTACTAATTCTAGTTCAATATCATCAATATATTTCATAACTATTTCGGCTTTTTCTTCACGGTCTAAACCATCCCAACTATCAACAAAAGCATTATATAGAATTGGTAGTTTGATAGAGTTGATAAAGTCCATATCTCTTTTAACTAAAATATCATCAACTGATAAATTTAGTTTACTAACTTGTTCATTTTCTAATATCTTTTTTTGTAAGTCTTTAATCTTGTTTTCTATAATAGTTGTTTCTTCTTTATATTCTTCTTCAGTAAATAATTCATCAATATATGCTTTTCTAATTCTAATCTTTTTATTATTTAGATTAGTTATTTCTTTTTCAAAATCTTCTTTTGGATTATGTATTTTATTTTGCAATACTGGTAAGAAGAATTCATTAACAACTGAATCATATTCAAAAATATCTGATAATAAGTCTTTAATTGAATCTTCAATTTCATGTTCTCTAATATTACCATGACATTTTTCACATCTATAATAGTAATACCATTTATCAGCTTTTATCTTATGAGAAGCTCCTCCAGCAAGTATTCTTCCACATTTAGGACATTTTAATTTTTGTAAGAAAATATATGTTTGACTTCTCATATAGTTTCTTTGATTCTTTTTCTTTTGAACTTGACAACTATCCCATAATTCTTTTGATACAATAGGTTCAACAACATTTTCAAAATATCTTGGATTTCTAGTAGTTTTACCTTGTATATAATCTCCTTTATAAATAACATTAGTAATAATCTTTAATATACTTGTATCTTTCCAATTAGTTTTATCTAATACTTTTTCTTTATTAAATAATTTAGCAATTGTATTATAAGTAAGTCCTTCAAAATATAAATTATATATTCTTATAACTATATCTTTTGTTAGTGGATCAGGAACTAATTTTTTATCAATATGCTTATAACCGAGTGGAGCTCTTGCTGGAATATGTCCTTGTTTAATTGCACCATCTAAACCGATAATAGTTCTTTCACTTGTTCTTTCTATTTCATTTTGAGAAACACTCATCATGATACGAGATACCATTTTACCATTAGCAGTAGTAGTATTAATGTCATCATTAACAAAAGCAATATTAATATTATATTTTTCTAGATAGTCCATTAAAGTTTCCCAATCTCTTGTACTTCTTGTAATTCTATCTAATTTTAAAGCAATAATCATATTTATTTTGCCTTGTTTACCATCTTCAAGCATTCTGTCGTATTCTGGTCTATGATTGCCTGTTTTAGCACTTATTCCAGCGTCAGTATAATATTCTACTATCCTATAACCATTGAACTTACAATAGGCTTCTAATCGTTCTTTTTGTTCTGATAAACTAAAACCCTCACGAGCTTGATCTTCGGTTGATACTCTCATATAAATTCCCCATAATTTCTTTTCTTCATTCATAAATA
>OLNQ01004793.1_pt1 | contig 9879 bp, 7 predicted proteins | sample 1672821 | NCBI WGS metagenome assembly OLNQ01 (sample SAMEA3136727, study PRJEB25190) | human gut metagenome | biome: human gut; feature: human-associated habitat; material: faeces | place: Austria | collected 2013
GCCGCGAGCGCGCAACGGCACTGATCGGCCTGATCATGGTGGCGCTGGGCAGCCTGTCGGCGCTGGGCTACGGCCCGCTGGCCGGGGTGACCGTGTTTGGGATGCAGTTCTTGGACTTCTTCGACTTTTTGACCAACTCGGTCATGATGCCTATTGCCGCCATTGCCACCTGCCTGCTGGTGTCCCGCGTCATCGGCGTGGAGCAGATCGCGCAGGAGGTGGAGCAGGACGGTCAGCGCTTCCGCCGCAAGCCGGTGTTCAATTTTATGATCCGCTGGCTGTGCCCCATTTTTGCAGCCATCATTCTGGCAAGCTCGGTGGCAAACGCCTTTGGCTGGATCGCCATGTAAATGAAAGAAAACAGATTTTCCGGCAGCAGAACGCAGGCTTTTTAACAGGACAAGGGGGCCCTTATGAAAATGGAAACCTTGAAGCAGCAGATCTTGACAGCAAAGGGTGACGTGCGGGCAGAGCTGGTGCTGAAAAATGCCCGGGTCATCAACGTGTTCACAAACGAGATTGAGCAGGCCGATGTAGCCATCCGTCAGGGGGTCATCCTTGGCGTGGGACACTATACCGGCGAGACCGAGCTGGACTTGCAGGGCAAGTATGTCTGCCCGGGGCTTGTGGATGGGCACATCCACATTGAAAGCTCCATGCTCTGCGGCCCTGCCTTTGAACAGGCGGTGCTGCCCCACGGCACCACGGCGGTGGTCACCGACCCGCACGAGATCTCCAATGTAGCCGGTACGGCGGGGCTGGACTTTATGCTGGAGACCACCAAAGATCTGGCGCTTTCGGTCTACTTTATGCTGCCCTCCTGCGTGCCTGCCACCGGGCTGGACGAGTCCGGCGCGGTGCTGGAAGCGGAGCAGCTGCGCCCCTACTACCAGCAGCCCCGGGTACTGGGGCTGGCTGAGCTGATGAACTCCTACGGCACAGTGCGCGCGGACAAAAAGATCCTGCAGAAGATATGCGACTGCACCGCTGCGGGTAAACGCATCGACGGGCACGCCCCCTTTCTCAGCGGGGAGGAACTGAACGCTTATATCGCCGCCGGGGTGCAGTCCGACCATGAGTGCTCGGACATCCATGAAGCCATGGAAAAGCTGCGGCGCGGGCAATACATCATGGTGCGGGAGGGTACCGCAGCCCAGAACATGGAAAGCCTGCTGCCTCTGTTCCAGGAGCCCTATTGCAGCCGCTGTATGCTGGTGACCGACGATAAGCACCCCGGAGACCTGTTGCAGGGCGGGCATATCGACTATATCATCCGCAAGGCCATTGCCGCCGGGGTAGACCCGGTGGTGGCAGTGCGGATGGGCACCCTTGTCCCGTGTCAGTACTTCGGTCTTGCGCACAGCGGCGCGGTAGCCCCGGGCTATACCGCCGATTTGATCGTGCTGTCGGATCTGGAAAAGTTCACGGTGGAGCAGGTGTACAAAAAGGGCAAACTGGTGGCGCAGCAGGGCAGAATGCTGCACCCCGCCGCCCTTACCGTGGACAAGGCACGCTTTGCGAGGGTGTTCGATTCCTTCAACATGGATGAGATCACCCCGGAGCAATTGCAGCTGAAGCAGACCGGCACCCGGCAGCGGGTGATCTGCCTGACCCCGCACGCCCTGCTGACCACGGAAAAAATTGTTCCGTTCTGCCAGCATCCGGGCACAGCGCCCGGCGTGGATGTGGCGCAGAAAATCGTCAAGCTGGCGGTGTTCGAGCGGCATCACCGCTCCGGCCATGTGGGCTTGGGCTTTTTGGGTAACTACGGCCTGCAATGCGGCGCAGTGGCTTCCAGCATCGCCCACGACTCCCACAACCTCATCGTGGCGGGCACCAACGATGCCGACATGGTGCTGGCGGGCAACACGGTGCGCAAAAATAAGGGCGGCCTTGCCTTTGCACTGAACGGACAGGTGGTAGGGGAGCTGCCGCTGCCGGTGGCAGGGCTTATGAGCACCGAGAGCGCCGAGACTGTGGAGGAAAAGCTGCAGGCGCTCAAGGCGGCGCTGAAAGCCCACGGCATCTCGGAGGACATCGACGCCTTTATGACCCTTGCTTTTGTAAGCCTGCCGGTCATCCCGAAGCTGCGGCTGAACACCTACGGCATCGTGGATGTGGATGCCCAGCGGATCGTCCCGGCCGTGTTCTGAGAACATGGTCTGAGAGGAACGGCCTTTAAACCTGACGTTTTGATCGCAATGCCGGACAGTCTGCGGGCTGTCCGGCATTGCGTTTTACGGCAAGAGGACTCTTGACTTTTCGCCACAGAACCGGTATGTTGATACTGTCCGTCTGACACACAATAGTGCATTTATAATACAAGGAAACTTTATGGAAAAACGCAGTACACCCTCTTTGCAGATCACCGACCGCTTTGGCGCGCAGACGGCCTATGCCAGCCTGCGTCTGCCGGACGGCACCGAAGCCACCGTACCGGCAGAGCACGCCGCCGCTATCTATGTCAACGAGCAGCCCGCCTTCCGGGTGGTATGCACCCCGGCGCTGCTGCCGCAGCTGGCCTTGGGACGGCTGCTCACCGAAGGATGGATCGCGTCTGCGGACGAGGTGGAGCAGATCGCCGTCTGTGCCGAGGGCGCAAAGGTGCAGGTGTATCTGCGCCACCCGCTGTCCACTCGCCGCGCCGCCGCGCAGGAGGTTGTCAGCTGCTGCACCGATAATATCGCGCTGGGCAGTCCGGTAGAGCTGTTGCCCCTGCGCCCTGTGCCGGGGCTGGATTTGCAGCCGGAATGGGTGGAGCGCCTGACCGCCGCCATGCACGCCGGGCTGCCGCTGTACCGCGCCACCCGGGCGGTGCACAGCTGCTTTGTGCTGCACAAAGGGAAAATTGTTTTTGCCTGCGAGGATCTGGGGCGGCACAATGCGCTGGATAAGGCGGTGGGCTGCGCGGTGCTGGCAGGGTTGCCGTTGGCAGAATGCGTGCTGTACACCAGCGGCCGGGTGCCGCTGGATATGGTGCGCAAGGCCATCCGCGCCGGGGTGCCGGTGCTGGTAAGCAAAAGCATGCCCACCGTGCAATCCGCAGAGCTTGCTGCGGAATACGGCCTGCAGCTGGTGTGCGGACGCAAATTCCCTAAAGTTTAAGCAAATATTACAAAAACAATAGTTACAAAACGGAAAAGCCTGTCTGTTTCTGTTGACATACTCCGCGCACGCATGTTAATATATTATCGAAGAGACCGCTCCGCTGTTGCAGCAGCCAGAGCGGCCTCAATTGCTGTCCGGGGTTACCCGGCAAAATAAAAAACAGGCAGGTGATAACATGAAGCAGGCAACCAACCCGTTTGCGCCCGTACCGCTGTGGCGTAAGCGGCTGCCGGGCTATGCAGCCATGGGCGTTGCGACCATCGCCTTGGCGGTCGGTCTGACCACCTTGCAAAGCGCACGCACCACGGTTGCCGGTACCCTGCTGCCGGTGTCGGAGGCGGATGCAGCCGCCTACGGCATCAGCGCAGTGTATCAGCTCGACGATGGCAGCTACCGCGTGGAGGGCTCTCAGAAGGGCTTCCAGAGCGATGTGCAGGCTGCCGTGACCATTGACGCCGAGGGCAATGTTTCCGCAGTAGAGATCCTCTCTCAGGACGAAACGGAAAGCCTTGGCGGCCAGTGCGTCAACCCGGAGTTCACGTCCCAGTATCAAGGCGCAGCTCCCTTCACGCTGGCAGGCAAAAGCTACACCGTAACGGACCCCGTTACCGGTGCCGCCTATGCCGCTGCCGGTGCAGCGGAGGAGCAGCCCGCTGCTGCCGGGGATTTTGACCCCGCACAGTGGCGCACCTTCGATACCTCTCCCGAGGCCGAGGCTACCCGCAAGATGTATGTTGCGGGGCTTACCCTCTCGGCTTTGAAGGGCGAGGCACTGGGCGATGAGCTGGCTCCGCCGCTGGATTCCAGCGCAGAGGCCGTAGCACGGCGCAAGCTGTACGCAGCCATGCTCAGCAAGAGCGCACTGGACGGCGAGCCGATGGCGATCCCCTTTGCGGATCTCTCGGCAGAAGAGCAGTCCAAGGCGCGTCTGGAGCAGGCCAGCCTGACCACCGCCGGCAATGCGTCCGGTGCCGTCAGCGCAGACCTGACCGAGGTGGACGCCCTTTCCGGCGCAACCATCACCTCTTCGGCTGTGACGACCATCGTCAACAACTCGTATTTCTATGTGACCGGGGTACTCTGCGCAGAGTGACCTCAACGGAGGAATGGAACCTATGGCAAAAACTGATTTTCTGACGGCTGACATGACCCGCCGTCAATTTATGAAGATCTCGGGCAAGAGCCTTGCAGGGCTCACCCTCTCCGCATCCATGCTGTCCCTCTTCGGCTGCTCGCAGAAGCAGGTGGACAGCGGCGCAGTGGCTACCTGGGCGCTGCCCCAGGGCCTGCTGGTGGTCAACGCCGACCTGTGTACCGGCTGCCAGCGCTGCGAGATCAACTGCACGCTGACCAACGATGGTGTGTGCTCCTCTTACATCAGCCGCGTGAAGATCCAGCGCCGTCTGAATCTGGACGGTGCCGGCAACGGCCTGCTGTCCGGCAACGACAACTGCTTTGTCTACTTCCCGGATACCTGCCGCCAGTGTGAGGACCCCGCCTGCGGCAATGCCTGCCCGCAGAAGGCCATCACCACCGACGACCGCGGCATCCGCGTAGTGGATACCGACAAGTGCATCGGCTGCGGTGCCTGCCATGATGCCTGCCCGTGGCACATGCCCACCGTCAACCCCGAGACCGGCAAGTCGTCCAAGTGCATCGCCTGCGGTGCCTGCGTGGCAGGCTGCCCGTCCGGCGCTCTGTCCATCGTGGACTGGGATGCCGTCACCAGCGCAGCACAGGCTGCCTACATGGACCTGTAAGGAGGAACAACAATGGCTGAATATTATGGCTGGGCAGGCAAGATCCTGCGCGTTGACCTGACCACCGGCGAGATCACCACGCAGGATGACGCAAAGTACCATAAGTATATCGGCGGTATGGGCATGGCCTACCGCATCATGTATGAGGAAGCTCCCATGGACCTCGACCCCTACGACGAGAAGGCACAGGTCATCTTCGGCGTCGGCCCCCTGACCGGTGCCGGCGTGCCCTGCTCCGGCCGCATGAACGTCACCTTCCGCTCCACCTGGTCCAAGGGCAGCTCCATCATCGACGCCCACATGGGCGGCCACATCGGCCCCATGCTGAAGTATGCGGGCTGGGACGGCATCGTCATCACCGGCATCTCCGAAAAGCCCGTCTACCTGCGCATCGAGGACGACGAGGTCTCCCTCGAGGATGCTTCTGACATCTGGGGCAAGGGTACGTTCGCGTCCAACAAGTGGATGGTGGAGCAGAACGGCCGTGAGTTCGAGACCGCTTCCATCGGCCCTGCCGGTGAGAATCTGGTGGACTACTCCACCCTGAACACCAGCTTTGGCAACTCCGGCGGCGCCGGTCTGGGCGCTGCCATGGGCAACAAGAAGCTGAAGGGCCTGGCCATCCGCGGCACCGGCAGCGTCAAGGTGGCTGACCCCAAGAAGGTGCTGGAGCTCTCCAACTACATGATGGGCAACCTGATCGGCGGCAACAACAACCACAACGTGCCCGCACAGCCCCAGAGCTGGGCAGAGTACAGCGCCACCTCCGGCAAGAACCGCTGGTCCGGCGCGCCCGGCCGTATGTGGAAAAAGGCTCCCGGCGGCCCCGTGGATACCGGCGAGCAGCCCTACAACGACATCAACAAGATCGCGCTGCGCTGCTTCAAGGGCTACTTCGACTTCGGCGCACCGGCTGCGGAGTACACCGTGAAGAACGGCGGCTGCTCCTCCTGCCCCATCCGCTGCTACACCGAGTATGATGTAGATCCGCTGGCAGATTACGATCTGCCCACCCACAACTCCAACACCTGTATGCCCGTGCTGTACGGCACCCGCGTCTACCCGGACGGCGTGCACGACTTCAAGTACGAGGGCGACGGCACCATGGTCATCAATCTGGCATGGTCTCATGCTGTGGACGACATGGGTCTGTGGGACAACTACGGCAACCTGAACCGCGACCTGCTTTGGATCCTGCGGATGCCCCGCGAGGAAGCCACCAAGTACATCAGCGAGGCCGAGTACGACTCTCTGCCCTGGGAGTGGGAGAAGGCCGGCGATCCCCGCTGGGAGGTCGAGCTGATCCGCCGCATGGCTTACGGCGAGGGCGACCTGTCCGTCATCGCCAAGGGCACGCTGGCCATGATGGAAAAGTTCGGCCTGCCCAAGAGCTGGCTGGACCGCGACGACGGCGCTACCAACTCCAACCTGATCTACAACGGCTTCCCCAACCACCACGGCCCTGCTGAGGCATGGCAGGTTGGTATGCTGTACAACCTCGTCTACAACCGTGACTGCATGATCCACGAGATCGTCTGCGAGACCGGTTCCGGTGCTCCCTATGAGGTGACCAAGAAAGTCATGGAGGACTTCTTCGGCGAGGGCTGCTACGATAAGGCCAAGGCCTACACTCCCATCAACGAGAACAAGGCAAAGCTGGCTGCCTACTGCGTCAACGATAAGAACTTCCACGACTCCGCTACCCTGTGCAACTGGATGTGGCCCATGACCCAGTCTCCCTCCAAGGAGCGCGACTACCACGGCGATCTGGACCTGCAGGCAGACTTTATGACTGCTGTTACCGGCGAGACCTATACCCAGGCTGATCTGCAGGAGGACGGCGCCCGCATCACCCAGATGCTGCGCGCGATGACCGCCATCAGCTTCCAGCAGAACTGCGGCAGCGCAAACCTGCGTCAGGAGCATGATGCCATCTGCGATTGGGTGTTCGATAAGGACCCCGACTTCAAGGCATTTGAGGAAGGCACCACCAAGCTGGACCGCGCCGACATGGAGAAGGCTAAGGATCTGTTCTACGACATCTTCGGCTGGGACCGCACCACCGGTGTGCCCACCCGCGAGACGCTGGAGAAGTATGATCTGGCTGACATGGCCGATGATCTGGAAAAGCGCGGCATCTACGCCCAGAACACCGCAGCAGCTGAATAAATCCCATAGAAAGAGGAAAGACCGTCATGTTGTTTGGCAGACGTAAACCCGGCTACACCACCACGGTGGATGGCAGCGTAGACCCGGAGCAGGCCGTTCTGGAACTGCAAAAGGCAGAGCTGGCCGCCAAGAAAAAGCCCAAGGCAGAGGTGTTCGACATTGACGCCGCAAGCGAGACTGCCCGCCGCCTGAAGGAGACCGGCAGCACCTTTGACGGCAGCGCCGCTAAGACTGGCGAGGACGTGATCGCCGCAGTGGAGCGGGAGACCGCCGAGCTTGCCGCAAAGCAGGCCGCCGAGGCCGCACCCGAAGCCGCCGAAGCTGCGCAGCCCGATGCTGCAAAGCCGGAACTGCTGGATTTTCTGGCCGGTGAACCGGAGGCAGAAAACGATCCCTTTGCGGATCAGCCCACCAAGACCGCCCCGGAGCTGCCGGAGTTGACCCCTGCACAGGAGCTGGCCGGTTACATCCGTGCCCGCTCTGCGGCTGCGCTGATTACCCCCCACGCTTTGCTGCTGGAGGAAGTGGAAAACGCCGACGAGCTGCTGGCGCAGATGCCCGCAGACCCCCAGTGCACCGATATCGTCACCCGCGCGGGTGCAAAGGACACCTACTACTACTCCAACGCCAACATGAGCGATAACTACGCCATGATTGCGCAGCTCATCGAGGACAAGGATCTGTGTGTGATGTTCGCCGAGATGGTGCGGTTCAACGCCCGCATCTACCCCAGTGCCACCCCGCTCAAGTACTTCCAGCGCTCCCCCTACGGCCTTGCGCCGGAGGTCATCGAGCAGACTTGGAAGGCCATGCAGGAGAACCCCGCCTATGCCGATATCGAGGAGCTGACCAACAACCAGAACGAGCGGTTCCTCTTTTCCACCAAGCACCTCACCCGCCGCTACGCCAAGGCTATCAGCGACGTGGACGATTTCTGCGATTAAACCATAAACTACAATTGAATCAGGGTATAAGAGCTTCTTTGAGCAAAGGTGTCTAAACTCTCACAAAGAGCAGGACACCGCGCCGCAATGCTGCACCCGCAAGGGCGGGCATTCAAGGGTGGCGGGGGAAACCCCACCGCCTTCCCGCAGAAGAAACGCTGCAATTTGAAAAAAAGAACTCCTCCCATCTTCACAGGTGCTTTTTGGCTGTGTGCTGCCGCTGCAAGGGCGGCGCACAGCCAAAGGCTGCCACCGGCGTAGCAGACTGCAAACTGCCGCAGCCGGTTTTGTGGGGATATTCTGCGGAGGCGTTTTGATTTTCCGGTCAAGACGTCTCCGCTTCTTTTTCACCTGCCTTTTTTGAAAAAAGAATACCCCCGCCGGTGTCCCTGTCTGAGCCATAGCAGAAGGGGAGAGCGGCGGGGCTATGGAGGAAGTTATAATGAACCAGCCTTTCTGCTCCCCCGTCAAGGCGCTGCGCAGCGTGCTGGACGCGGCAGCGCTTCTGCCTTCTCCGTCCCCGGAGACCATCCCGCTGGAAGCCGCCTGCGGGCGTATTGCTGCCGCCGACCTCTGCGCCCGGATGGACCAGCCCCCCTTTGACCGCAGCCCGCTGGACGGCTACGCCCTGCACAGCGCGGATACTGCCGGTGCAAGCCGGGAGACCCCGGTCACCCTGCCGGTGGTGATGAAGCTTTACGCGGGCGATGCCCCGGCTGCGGCGCTGCCCGCAGGCTGTGCCGCCCGCATCATGACCGGAGCCCCCCTGCCGGAGGGTGCAGACTGCGTCCTGATGCAGGAGCTGACCGACAGCGGCGAAGAGACCGTACAGCTCTATGCTGCCGTAAAACCGCTGCAAAACGTAGTGTTCCGGGGGGAAGATGTAGCCGCCGGTGCGGTCATTGCGCCCGCCGGGACGGTGCTCACCCCCGCCCATCTGGGCGTGCTGGCCGGGCAGGGCTACGCCGAAGTAGCCGTCTGCCGCCCGCTGACTGTGGGGATCCTTTCCACCGGCAGCGAACTGCTGGAACCCGGCGCACCGTGGGCACCCGGTAAAATTTACGATGCCAACGGCATCCAGAACGCAGCCCGGCTGCGTCAGCTGGGCTTTGCCGTAGAGCGGCAGCAGTGCTCTGATGACCCGGAAGTCATCACCGGTAAAATGCAGGAGCTGCTGACCCGCTGCGATGCCGTCATCACCAGCGGCGGTGTCTCCGTAGGGCAGAAGGATTATCTGCCCCTTGTGCTGGAAAAGCTGGGCGCACAGCTGGTGGTAGAGGGCGTAGCTCAGAAGCCCGGCAGCCCCATGCTGGCGGCTGCGCTGGGCGGCAAGCTGGTGTTCTGCCTGTCCGGCAACCCCTTTGCCGCCGCCGCTACACTGGAGCAGTACGCCATCCCTGCGCTGCTGCGCGCCGCCGGACGCAGGGAGGAAAGCTGCATCCCCGCCCGCACCGTCTGCACCCTGACCAATGGCTTTTCCAAAGCCAGCAAAGGCAACCGCTACCTGCGGGCCACCGCCTGCGGCTGCAAGGTGACCCTGCCCGGCGCGGGCAACACCGAGGCGCACTCCTCCGGTGCGCTGTCTGCCATGATGGGCTGCAACTGTCTGGTGGAGATCCCCGCCGGCAGCGGGCCGGTAGAACCCGGTATGGAAGTGGAGGTGCTTTGCTTTGTACAGTGAACAAAAACAGGCACTGGCCGAGACACAGGTGCTCAAGCGCCCGGCGGTGCTGGCGGTCAGCGGGGTGCACAACAGTGGTAAGACCACCCTGCTGGAAAAGCTGCTGCCCATGCTGCGCAGCCGCGGACTGAAGGTAGGCGTCATCAAGCACGACGGCCACGATTTTACCCCGGACGTGCCCGGCACCGACAGCTACCGTCTGCGGGAAGCCGGTGCC
>OLNQ01004794.1_pt1 | contig 9878 bp, 8 predicted proteins | sample 1672821 | NCBI WGS metagenome assembly OLNQ01 (sample SAMEA3136727, study PRJEB25190) | human gut metagenome | biome: human gut; feature: human-associated habitat; material: faeces | place: Austria | collected 2013
GGTTCTGCTCGTCCGGCATCGCCTCATCCCCCCTCCAATGGGTATCATCGTGCCGGCAATCCACAGCCGCAGCGAAACGCTCGGCCTGCACAGGCACCTAGAAATGCATCTGCGCCACGCAATGGGCAACGTTCCTATCAGAATGGCGCAACACCGCCGCCACCTGCTTCCAGAAATACACAGCACCGTGCATCGGCTCCTCGTGCCAGACGGCCACGCAGACGCAGACGATCTTTGCTGGGACGGCTGTTGACGGTTCTATTTACCATCGTTCTGATTATATTTGTGCTGTATTCGGCTTTGGCGCTGCTGGGTATTTCCCGTATGGATAAAGTGGACACCAAAGATCGTGCACCGTCTGCTACTGCAATGGATGAATCCTATGTGCGGAATATTTTGGTGATTGGAACCGATTCCAGAGATCTTTCCGAAGATGAAGTTATTGCAGAAATGGCAAAAAGACATGATGCAAAGCCCGAAGAGATATCAGAGGGCGTTATTGCGTTTATTTCGAAAATAAAAGAGGCAGGGCTTTTTGAGTAATGAGCATTGAAGAGGGCTTGAAGAAGAACGGGTATCATGCTTCTACGACTTCCGGATACAGTATGTATCCGCTTCTTCGTGACAGACGTGACAATATAGTTGTTCGCCCTTGTTCGGGACGGTTGAAAAAATATGATGTGCCGCTTTATAAACGAGGCAATGAATATGTTCTTCACCGTATCATAAAAGTTCTTCCCGACGGCTATGTCATTTGCGGAGACAACTGCATAAACAAAGAGTACAACATCAAGGATGAAAATATTCTGGCAACACCTATACATCTCCGTGTATGGCAACAAAGCGACAGCCCCCGTGGCGAACTGATCCGTTACACCGAACGTGAACAGCTCCTGCTCGAACAACTGGAGCATGGCACTTTACTTTCACTCAACCGCTACTGTCGCCAAACCGGACTTTCACGACGTGCCGCTGAACATCTGCTCGCCAAATTTGTTCGTTATGATATTGTGGAACCCGTATTCGAAAATCATAAATTCTACTTCCGAATAAAAAACGAATAACCACAAACAATACTTAATACTTAACTATGACCTTTATCAACGAGATTAACAACATACTCTGGACCTATATTCTGATTATCATGTTATTGGGATGTGCTATCTGGTTCAGCATACAGACACGCTTCGTACAATTCCGCATGATTCGCGAAATGATCGTACTGTTAAGCGAATCTGCGGGCAAAGGGAAGCAGGGAGAGAAACATGTATCTTCTTTTCAGGCATTCGCTATCTCTATCGCCAGCCGTGTGGGTACGGGAAACCTTGCGGGAGTGGCTACCGCCATCGCTATCGGCGGTCCCGGAGCCATTTTCTGGATGTGGGTCATCGCACTGTTAGGGGCTTCGAGTGCTTTCATCGAGTCTACCTTAGGGCAATTATACAAAATACGCGGAAAGGATTCATTCATCGGAGGTCCTGCCTATTATATGAAGAAGGGATTGAAACAACCGTGGATGGGAATGCTTTTTGCCATATTAATAAGCATCACTTTCGGTTTTGCTTTCAATTCTGTACAGAGCAATACCATCTGTGCTGCTGCGGAGCATGCTTTCGGGGTCAATCATATTATATTGGGAGGGGTACTGACATTGCTGACGTTGGTTATCATCTTCGGAGGTATTCAACGCATTGCCCGTGTCAGCAGCATTATCGTGCCGGTTATGGCATTGGGATATGTGGGGCTGGCGCTGGTGATTGTTATACTCAATATCACTCATTTACCGGGTGTCATCGCTCTGATTATCAGTCATGCTTTCGGCTGGGAACAGGCACTGGCAGGAGGAGTCGGCATGGCATTGATACAAGGTATCAAGAGAGGGCTCTTCAGCAATGAGGCCGGTATGGGATCGGCTCCGAATGCGGCTGCCACGGCTCATGTCAGTCATCCCGCGAAACAAGGATTGATACAGACTTTGGCAGTATTTACGGATACATTATTGATTTGTACTTGTACGGCTTTTATCATTCTGTTTAGTGGTGCTCCGCTGGATGGATCGACCAATGGAGTGCAGTTGACTCAACAGGCATTGACGAACGAGATCGGTTCTTCGGGCAGCGTCTTCGTTGCTGTGGCTCTTTTCTTTTTCGCTTTCAGCAGTATTCTGGGAAATTATTATTACGGGGAGGCCAATATCCGCTTTATCACTCACCGGAAGTGGGTGCTTCATGGTTACAGGATATTAGTAGGCGGTATGGTGCTCTTCGGTTCACTTGCCACATTGGATATGGTATGGAGCTTGGCAGATGTCACTATGGCATTAATGGCTATCTGCAATCTGATCGCTATCCTCTTCCTTGGAAAATATGCGATCCGCCTATTAAATGATTACCGGGCGCAAAAGAAAGCCGGTATCCAAAGTCCTGTTTTTAAGAAAGAGTCTATGCCGGACATCGAAAAGGACTTGGAATGTTGGTGAAAACCAACTGTTTTTGTACCTTTGCACGGAAATTGACAGATGGTAGTTATATTATATACCTTCCACGCACTCAAATAGTAAATTGTAAATTGTAAAATTGTAAATATAACAATGGGCTTATTTGGTTTATTCAAGAAAAAATCCGATGAAACGAAAGTCGGCAATGTAGAAGATTTCATTTCACTGACCCGGGTGTATTTCCAGTCAGTGATCGCCACAAACTTAGGTATCACCAATATCCGATTCTTGCCGGACGTAGCTAACTTCAAACGTTTGTTTAAAGTGCCTACTCAAAACGGTAAACTGGGATTGGCCGAAAAGTCTGCGTCACGCAAAATGCTAATGCAGGATTATGGGTTGAATGAGAATTTCTTCAAGGAAATCGACGCTTCCGTAAAACGTAACTGCCGCACTCAAAATGATATTCAATCTTATTTGTTCATGTATCAGGGATTTTCTAATGATCTGATGATGTTGATGGGAAATCTGATGCAGTGGAAGTTCCGTATGCCGTCGATCTTTAAAAAGGCTCTGTATGGCATGACGCAGAAGACGGTACATGATGTTTGCACCAAAATGGTATGGAAAGCGGATGATGTGCATAAGACGGCTGCGGCTATCCGCCAATACAAAGAGCGTCTGGGATACTCGGAGCAGTGGATGACGGATTATGTGTATAATATCGTTCTACTTGCCAAGAAGGAACCGAAACGGAAGGATGACGACACGGAAACAAAAAAATAAGTCGCGTTAAATGTTAGAAAAGCGTAAAGATTAATATGATAGAGAAAGCGGGGGTTTTGTACTTCCGCTTTTTTTGTTATCTTTATGTACTTTTTTCTTTTGTCTTGATACAAAAGAAAAAGTACCAAAAAGAAAAAATCAAGGCTGCGTCTGCCCGGCTACTCCGGTCTCATCCCCGGCTAAAGGGCAGAAACTCGCTTCGCTCAAACAGTCTGCCCTTCTTAACGCCGGGAATGAAACCTCCGCTTGACGCCGTGCAGACGAGGCCGGGAGGCCATGCGGCGTGGAGTGCAATGCAGTGTAGAGTGCTATGCGGTGTGATTGTGTGTTATGTTGCGCTTTGATGATTATGTTGGTAGGTTATGGATGGAGGATACTTAGGGGATGAGATGCTGTTCGGGATTTGAGACATATAGTTCGGGGGGAAGGGAGGTCGTTCAAACTTAAAATGCTTATTATATAATTTAAAAATTGATAGATTGCTTATGAAACAAAAGAAAATGCTTACACTTACTTTTTCACAGTTGAAACAAATCTATGGTCAGGAGATTCCGGAGATAGTGGAGATAGCGGATAAGAGCTCTACTGTTGAGGATTTCAAGGCTGGAATACTGCGGTTGCTGGAGACTTGCAGGATAGAAAACGAAGCTGCGGAGGAGGCGAGGGAGCAAATTCGACTCTTACTTGATTATGATGGGCAAAATGTTCATGAACTGTCTACGGGACAGGATATGTCAGTACAGACTATTCGGCTGCTTTATGAGTTTCTGACGGGAACGTTGGAGAATATGGAGATGCCGACGGATTTGTTTATTGAAATTTTTCAGATGTTTAAACGGTTGAAGGGAGAAGTTATGCCTTTGCCGTCACCGCAACGTATCAAAAGTCGGAATGACCGGTGGGAAACCGGACTGGATGAAGAGGTACGGGAGATACGGGATGAAAATAAGGAGCGGATGTTGCATTTGCTGATTCAGAAGATTGAGAACAGGAAGTCGAAGCCTTCGGTTCGTTTCCACTTTGAAGAGGGAATGAGTTATGAGGAGAAATACAGGTTGGTAAGTGAGTGGTGGAATGATTTCCGCTTTCATTTGGCGATGGCTGTGAAGAGTCCGGGAGAACTGAATCGGTTCCTGGGGAATTCTCTTTCTTCGGAGACGATGTATTTGCTTTATCGGGCACGAAAGAAGGGGATGCCGTTTTTTGCGACTCCTTATTATTTGTCGTTACTCAATATTACAGGATATGGGTATAATGATGAGGCTATCCGGAGTTATATTCTGTATTCGCCACGGTTGGTGGAGACGTATGGAAATATTCGTGCGTGGGAAAAGGAGGATATTGTAGAGGTTGGTAAACCTAATGCTGCGGGATGGCTTCTGCCGGACGGACATAATATTCATCGCCGGTATCCGGAGGTGGCTATTCTCATTCCTGACACGATGGGACGGGCTTGCGGGGGACTTTGTGCTTCTTGCCAGCGGATGTATGATTTCCAAAGCGAACGATTGAATTTCGAGTTTGAGTCTTTACGCCCGAAGGAGTCATGGGATCGTAAGTTGCGCCGGTTGATGACTTATTTTGAAGAGGATACACAGCTGCGGGATATTCTGATTACAGGGGGCGATGCGCTGATGAGTCAGAATAAGACGCTTCAACATATTTTGGATGCGGTGTATCGGATGGCGGTACGCAAGCAGAAGGCAAATCTCGAACGACCGGAAGGAGAGAAATATGCGGAATTGCAACGGGTACGGCTGGGGTCACGGTTGTTGGCTTATTTGCCGATGCGTATCAATGACGGATTGGTGGATATTCTGCGGGAATTCAAAGAAAAGGCTTCGGCTATCGGGGTGAAACAGTTTATTATCCAGACTCATTTTCAAACACCGCTGGAGGTCACGCCTGAAGCTAAAGAGGCGATTCGGAAGATTCTTTCTGCCGGATGGATTATCACGAATCAGTTGGTATATACAGTGGCTGCTTCGCGTCGGGGACATACGACACGGCTTCGCCAGGTGCTCAATTCATTGGGGGTGGTATGTTATTATACTTTCTCGGTGAAGGGATTCAATGAGAATTATGCAGTATTTGCTCCCAACAGCCGTTCGATGCAGGAACAACAGGAGGAAAAGATTTATGGTCGGATGACATCGGAACAGGCGGAGGAATTATACAAAATATTAGAGACGAAAGTCGGAACGGAAGAGGAGACGAAAGAAGATGTTGCCAAGCAATTAAGACGTTTCATGAGAAAACATCATTTGCCTTTCCTTGCTACGGACCGCAGTGTATTGAATTTGCCGGCTATCGGTAAGAGTATGACCTTCCAATTGGTAGGACTAACGGAAGAAGGAAAACGGATTCTACGCTTCGAACATGACGGCACTCGTCATCATAGCCCGATTATCGACCAGATGGGACAGATTTACATCGTAGAAAATAAATCACTGGCCGCTTATCTGCGCCAATTAGCCAAGATGGGAGAAGATCCGGAAGATTATGCTTCTATCTGGAATTATACGAAAGGAGAAACCGAACCTCGCTTCAGTCTTTACGAGTATCCTGATTTCCCTTTCCGCACTACTGATAAAATGAGCAATTTAGAAATAAGTATTAAGTAATAAGTATTAAGTATTACCGAAGCTGCTGGATAATACCTGCTATTTGATACTTGTCGATTAATACTTAATACTTGTTGATTGATACTTGTCGGTTAATACTTAATACTTATTCATCATTCTTTTACACGTATTACTATATTTGCAATAATTGCAGTTAGGCCTCCGGTGGTGATCCCTGAAGAGAAGATACTTCGAATTGCTTCCGGGGCTTGTTGTAATACGTCCGGCATTAATTCTACTCCTAGTCCTAAGGAGAGGCTGACTGCTAATACCAGAGTTTCTTTACGGCCTATTTCTTGTGAGGAGATAATACGGATTCCTGCCGCTGCTACTGTACCGAACATTAGTAAGGTTGCACCACCCAATACAGGATCGGGCATTAAGGAGAATACGGCACCTACGATAGGGAATAATCCCAAAAGAACGAGCATTGCTGCGATATAATAACCGACATAGCGGCTGGCTACTCCGGTCAGTTGGATAATACCGTTATTCTGTGCAAAGATGGAGTTGGGGAAAGAGTTGAATATACCGGCGAGGAAGGAGTTGAATCCATCTGCCATTACTCCACCGGAAACTCGTTTCAAATAGGAATCTCCTTCAATGGGAAGTCCGGAAATCATAGAGTTGGCAGTCACGTCACCTGTTGCTTCGATGGCAGTTATCAGGTAGACCAGACCAATAGCTATGAAAGAAGACACATTGAAATCAACACCATATTTAAAAGGTTGGGGAATATTAAAGCTCATCAGCATTTCCACATTCAACGCACTCATATCCACTTTTCCCAAAACAAATGCCAGACCATAACCCAGACAAAGTCCGAGTACAATGGAACTCATGCGCAGGTATTTGTTCCCGCAACGGTTGAAAAATAAGACGCTAAGAAGTACCAGTGCTGCAATAGACAGGTTTTCCCAGGTAGCAAACGTACCGTTATCCATAGCTGCATATCCACCTCCGCAAGATACGATACCTACTTTTATCAGGCTCAATCCGATAAGCAGTACGACAATACCGGATACCAACGGAGTGATGATATTACGCAGATATTTGAATGTGCGACTGACAATCATTTCGATAGGTGCGGCAGCCATACAGGAACCGAAAATCAACGGCAATCCGCCTACCATTCCTGTGGCGATGATAGGACCGATAAAAGAAAAACTGGTTCCCTGGATGCAGAGCAGCTTTGCTCCTATCGGACCCAAACGGCGGCATTGTATAAAGGTAGATACTCCCGAAGCAAAAAGGGACATGGAAACTAGGAAGCTTGTCTTTTCTACATCCAGTTTCAAGGCACTTGCTATGATAAGCGGCGGTGTGATAATTGCTACGAAAATAGCCAAGAGATGTTGTAAAGCCGCAAACAGGGCGTCTTTAAAAGGGGGACGGTCTTCTACGCCGTAGATTAAATCAGTTTTCATTTAATAGGTTGTTCTATATATTTTGTAAGTTCCACAGAGGAATAAACAGAGATTCCTCTGAAATTCGGATTCTTTTAGCCTGACTTCTTTTTAGTCAATTTCTTTTAACTCGCTTTATAATCCGTTTTTTGGTTCGTTTTTTTAGTTCAGCGTCCATTTCAGAGCAAGCGTCGGGATCACATAAAAGCCATCGCGACCACCAAAGTTGTTGCTCAATTCGACTTCGGAGCCAACACTTAGATTGAAATTTTTATTTACTCCCTTGATTTGATTCAGGTTTACCCAGAATTGTGGTTCGGAGAGGAAGATAGTCTTTCCGTAGTTCGTTTCTTCCCGCCACCAGTCGGCAAAGCCGGAGAAAGTGAGCAGGTTGCGGCAGAAGTTTACGTACCACGTACCTGTCAACTGGAAGTTGTTGGGTGATGAATGTTTCTGAATATACTTATACATGGCGGTCAGTGTGAAACCTTTGGAGAAGGAGGCATTATTAAAGGTATACGTGGCTCCTGCCAGATAAGCATTTTTATAAGACATACCTTTGGATAATCCACCGTTATATTCAAGATGCGCAGAGAAAGGACCTTTCCAGAATTTCACTTCACGGGCTATTTCCCAATAAGCAGCAGCGACACCTTCGGAGGTATAATCCATATCGACAAAGAAATAAGTACTTCCCCAAGTATCAGGATGAAACTTCTCTACTGTGGAAGTTAACAGCGGACGACCTTGCAAATCTTTATCATACAAAGAACGTCCAAAATCATAATGTAACTGGATGTTTTGCGCCTGCAATCCCGGTACGGCAGAGAGCAACATACAAAGGAAAAGAGCAGAGATAATCTGTTTCATAAGTAAATGTGTTTAAATGAAGATGCAAAAATAGTTAAAGCTACACATATAAACACACTACTTTTATCTTTTTTTATTCCAGGTTATTATTTCCCGTGTCCCACCAAAGCCTTGTACCTCCATGATCGTTTCCTCCTAAAGCTTCCACAAGCGCGGAATATTGCTCCGGGTCTTCCGTCTGTAAGGTACCGGGGAAGTTTAGACGGCGCACCATAATCTCCGTGTCGATAGAACCGTTTCTGCTATGGTTGAATCGTACGGGAAATAAACGGGGATACCCTGTTCGTCTTTGTTCTGCCCAGGCTTCGCAACCTTCCGGGAACATAGCAATCCACTTCTGCGTAATGATCTTCTCCAGTTTCGTTTCCTTATCATCCAGCGGATTCCATTTGGGAGAGACTTTACAGCGGGCCTCTATATTATTTTCTTCATCATACGTGTCTATAAAGTCAGAGGCTTTCCGTTCACTTTGCAGATAATCTTCTACGCCATAGATTCCCCATTGATGGAAAGAAGTAGTTACACCGTTCTGATAACAGGTTTCTTCATCTTCATCCGTCCACCCGCGCAATGCAGCTTCGGCACGCAGAAACCAAACTTCCGAAGCAGTCATCAGAGGCGCATCGGTGCTTTGCTTGACAAACAGCTTCGACAATCCGGAATAATGACTATGAGCAAAACATGTCCCCTGACGAATTCCACGATATTGTCCTTTCAGGGTTTCATCCGTACAGAGTTCGAAATAAATTCCAAGACGGGGATCATTATATCCCACCAAGATTGATTCCATATTCGCACTCATGTAAGTTTCATTCCACACACGATTAAGTTCTCCCAATGGATTGGTATATCCGGATTTGGTAGAAACAACAGCTCCGCCTGTTTCCGCTTCAAAGAAGCCGTAATCGTTTTCCTTTATTTTCTGTATTTCAGCACGTGCCTTATCGGGGGCAACAGAGGCAATACGCATAGCTAGACGCAAACGCAACGAATTGGCAAACTTTACCCAGGAGGGGTATTTACCATCCAACAAAATATCAAAACGTGCAAATCCATTGAATTCCGGTTTCTCCTCTATATAACCGGTGAGGGCAACCACGGCAGAATCGAGTTCATTGAAAAACTCATAATAAACATCTTTTTGTTTATCAGGACGGTAGTGCTTTTCCGCATTCGCAAAATTCTTATAAATGATGGGACCATAATAATCCGTCACACGATGCATTGCTTCCACCTTTAATATTTTCGTGATCCCGAACAAAGCAGGATGTGTATTCCGGGTAGCATTCTCCGATTGGTATATCTGCGGGAAAATATAAGAATACATATGCGTCCACATGGCGCTGTTCCAACCATCCTGCATATTATAGTCGGAATTATGCGAACCTCCGTTCAAGGGTTTCCCGTCATGCATATATCCACCGAACATATCTGCGTTCAGATTCTGTATCAGCTGGAAAGGCCAGTTCTTCCCTTTTCCGAAATCGTAATTAAAATAAATCCCCTGCTGAATAATGCCCAAACGGATTCCATAACCATTGTCGTCAATAATCAGGTCATCATCCGTGATTCCGGACAAGTCGGTATTGTAGTCACGGAAATTACCGGTACATGCTACAGAAAAGAGCAGTAAGCCCAGCAAGTATAGAGGTTCTTCGTCAAATTTGGTGGTAATCTCTTTTTTATTTCGATGGTTTTCCTCTTCTTCTTTCTTAATCCTATAAAAAGTTGTAGATATGTTTGCTTTTTAGTAAC